>Ga0208116_1000191_pt1 | contig 20248 bp, 17 predicted proteins | sample LakWasMeta9_HOW4_2_FD_183859 | JGI IMG/M metagenome (GOLD analysis project Ga0208116, IMG submission 183859) | Freshwater sediment methanotrophic microbial communities from Lake Washington under simulated oxygen tension - Sediment Metagenome... | ecosystem: Environmental > Aquatic > Freshwater >... | reverse complement strand
CTGCGCTTATTGAATAAGCAAGAGCAAAAACTGTGGTTACAAAACGAATCCGATCAATTGAATAGTGCGTCGTTGCTAGATGCAACCGATCCGGAAACAGATCAGCGCTGGTTGGTTATGAAAAGTTTTAAGCATTACAGCACCTCGTATGATTTGGACTCGCGTATCGACTCATGGTGCAGATGCTGGTGCGTAGTTGTCAGAAAACGGCATAAAAACCAATTCGTAAATGCGGTTTCTAAACAGAACTTAGTTGACCCCTATGCCTTTCCGAAAATCGGCGAATTTTATGATGCGTTTGTAGGCGAATACCCTTGGCATCTGTCATACAATTTGGACGATGACTGGACAACAGTTAATCGTGATTATGGCTTTCGTTACAAAGTGCTACCAACATTTGCCAAATACACTGCGGAACGTGGAGGTTACGATTACTCGATTGAAGGGACGATCAATACTTATTTGCCTGCACCGTGGCTAATACACAAACTTGGTTTAAGACTAATTGACGGACGCACATTGTCATTTGCAGATGCCAAAGGCCAAATTTTGTTCAAAGATCCATCGGTACATGAAGAAGGACCGAGTGCGGCACTTATTGATAGAACGGCATTTTTAGATTTACTGGATAAAGAAAACTTGGCTCCAGTCTGGATTATTGCTGGAGAAAAAGGGGCATATGGCGAGCATCACGACGATTTCGTTGGACGTAGAGTTCATTCTTTCGTTTATTCATTGAATGAGAAAAATGAAATCGTTTGCGTTAAGCAAAAAATTGATATTGAAGAACGTTGAAACATCACCCCGTAACCCGTAATCGCTCTGAAGCATGTTGCCGTTTTGCTATCTCGAAAACGCCCTACAAGTTACTAAGCTTAGCTTCCTTTGAGGTGCGCGCCCTCTGTACACGACAAAAAATTTATCCCCAGGCTCTCACTCATGTTTGGAGAGCTATTATTTCGGGATTCTGTCCGTCAACTACGATCATGTCGGGCGGGCATAAAAACAACCCCATAGCAAGTAGCCCGGATGCAGCGCAGCGGAATCCGGGATAGGCCTTTGCCGATGCCTAATTTTTTAATTCCAGCCGAGTGTCATATTACGTTGATGCAAGGTCGCATGAATAGCGTAGATTGCCTCTGTGTAGCGCCCGGATTCCGCTGCTCTAAATCCGGGCTACGCGCTGTCCTACGCGCAAAATCCGGCTTGAAGCCGGATCAGCGATCCTACATATTTTGGATGTTGTTGACCAAATCACCAAAGTAGGCGATCAACTCATTCAGGTAAGCGATCATCTCGTTCACCCATTCCTGCATCATGATGTAGTGATTGTGATGCTTGAAATTCTGGTCCATGTAAAATCCGAACCCGCGGTAGAAGGTGTTGACACCCATGAACACCATGATCGCGGCGGCGGCCTTGTACATCAGGCCGCGAATGTGCGCCTTGATCTTGCCGAAGGCGAGGCTGATGAACAGCATCATCGGCAGGGTGCCGGCGCCGAACGCGAGCATCAGGGAGCCGCCTTCGAGCACGGTCGTCGCGGTGGTCGCCTTGACCGCCATCGCGAAGGTCAGCGGGCACGGCATCATGCCGTTCAACAGGCCCGCCAGCATCGCGCCAGCGATAGGGCCTTTTTGCCTGGAGGTCGCATAGCCCTTGCGCAGCCATTGCGACGGCAACAGGCGCAGCGAACCCTGCCAGGGCAGCCAGCCCAGGATGCCGAAGGCGAGACCGATCACCACGATGCCGATGATCATCTGCAGGATGCTCTGAATCTTGCCGAACATCCCGCCTGACACCAGCACGACGCCGAGCAGCGCAGCGGTGACGCCGATCAAGGTATAGACCGAGATGCGCGAGACCTGATACATCAGATAAGGCCAGTACGAGCGCTGCTTACCCGAGTTCATGAAATAACCGGACACCAAGGCGCCGCACATGCCGAGGCAATGACCGCTGCCGAGGAAGCCGGCGATGAAGGCGAGCGTGTAGTCGAAGCCGCCGGCCGCATTCACGACCTCGGCCATGCCGTGCATCGCGCCGTGATCCATCCCCGCGTGCCCCATCGCCGCGTGTTCCATCATCGAATGATCCATCTAAAACCCTATTTTTTACTCAAACGCAACGAATTCAGAATCACCGACAGCGAGCTCAACGCCATCGCGGCGGAGGCGATCATCGGATTCAGCCTGCCGACCGCGGCGACCGGAATCGCGATCGTGTTGTAGCCGAAGGCCCAGAACAGATTCTGCTTGATGATCCTTATCGTATCGGTGCTGAGCTCAATCGCATCGGTCACCTTGGTGATGTCGCCCTGCGTCAAGGTCATGTCGGCCGACTCGATCGCGATGTCGGTGCCGCTGCCGACCGCAAAGCCGACGTTCGCGGCGGCCAAGGCCGGAGCGTCGTTGACGCCGTCGCCGATCATACCGACGACTTTGCCTTCCGCCTGCAGGCGCTGAATGATCGCGAGCTTTTCTTCCGGCTTCGCATTCGCGGCGATGTCCGAGATGCCGACTCTGCGGGCGATGAACAGCGCGGTCTTTTCGGTGTCGCCGGTCGCCATGACCGTCTCGATGCCGAGCCTATGCAGGCGCGCGATCGCCTCGGCCGCATGCTCCCGCGGCTGATCGGCGATGCCGAATACGGCCGCTTCCTTGCCGCCCACCGCCATGTACACCGGCGTCTTGCCCTGCTCGGCGAAGTCGCCGGCGGCGGCTTCCAGATTCTGGACGTCGATGTCGCGCTGGCGCATCCAGGCCAGATTGCCGAGCAGCAGCGATTTGCCGTCGACCTCGGCCTCGATGCCGCGTCCCGGCTCGCTGTAAAAATGCGAGCACTCCTTCAGTTCGATGCCCTGCGCGCGCGCATGGTCGACGATCGCCTTGCCGAGGAAATGCTCGGAATTGCGCTCGGCCGAGGCCGCCAGCATCACGATTTTTTCTTCGCCGAGGCGCGAGACCTTCAACAGGTCGCTGACCTTCGGCTTGCCCTCGGTGATCGTGCCTGTCTTGTCGAACACGATCACGTTCAGCTTCGCGGCGACTTCGAGGCTCTCGCCGTTGCGGATATAGATGCCCTTCTTCGCGGCCTGACCGGTGCCGACCATGATCGACGCCGGCGTCGCCAGCCCCAGCGCGCACGGGCAGGCGATCAACAGCACGGTGATCGCATTGCCGAGCGCGAAGCCGAACGGCGCGCCGAGCGCCATCCAGCCGGCAAAGGTCAGCCCGGACACCAGCATCACCGACGGCACGAACACCGCCGAAATCTGGTCGACCTGTTTCTGGATCGGCAGCTTGGCCGATTGCGCCTGATCGACCATGTGCACGATGCCGGCCAGCACCGTATCCATGCCGACCGCGGTCGCGCGTATTCTGAGCACGCCGTTGCCGTTCACGCAGCCGCCGATCACCTGATGGCCGACATCCTTGACCACCGGCATGCTTTCGCCGGTCACCATCGATTCATCGACGGTCGAAATGCCGTAAACCACCTCGCCGTCGGTCGGAATCCGCTCGCCCGGCCGCACCAGCAGGATGTCGCCGACCTCGACGCTTTCGACGTCGACGATGATTTCCTTATCGTCCCGGATCAGGGTCGCGGTCTGCGGCTGCAAGTCGACCAGCTGCCGGATCGCTTCGCCGGCCTTGCCTTTCGCGCGTTCTTCGAGGTAACGGCCGAGCAGCACGAATACGATGATCGCGGCGGCCGCCTCGAAATACATGTGGCCGCGCCGCCGGAGGAACGACGACAGGCTGAAGGCATAAGCCGCGCCGACGCCGAGCGCGATCAAGGTATCCATGTTCGCGGCCTTGTGCCTGGCGAGCCGGATCGCCTTGTCAAAAAACGGCTTGCCGGAGCCGAACACGACCGGGGTCGCGAGCGCGAATTGCAGCCAGTGCATCGGGCGCGACTTCGCCATGGCCATACCGAGCACGATCACCGGCGCGCTCATCACGGCGGACCACAAAAACCGCCGCCAGGCCGAGCGGATACGGAAATGTTCCTTTTCGATCAGCTTCTTGCGCTGCGACAAGGTATCCATCGCATAGGCCTTGTAACCGAGGCTGGCGATCTTCGCCGACACCTCGTCCCGGTTCAATTGCCCGACCACGGTCAGGGTCTCGGTCGCGAAATTGACGCTGGCCTGTTTGACCTTCGCATCGCGATTGAACACCATTTCGAGCAGCAGCGCGCAGGACGCGCAGGTCATGCCCTCGATCGCCAGATCGACCTCCTGCACGCCGTTCGAGAAATCGGCTTTTTTACGCGAGCCGCTCGAACTGGGCTTGCTGGCCAGGTTGCCGAGCACCGCATCCAGCATCAGCAAGAGATTCGCCTTCGGCAGCCGGTTCGGATCGAATTCGATCACGACCGTGCCGAGCGCAGGCGTCGAACGCACCCGTTTGATTTCGCCGCGCTTTTTGAGCAGGATTTCGAGGATGTAACAACGCTCATCGTCCTTTTTCAGCAGCGGCGCCGCGATCCGTAGTCGCCGTTGCAGCTGATGCAGCAATTGAAAATGTTTGTAAGCCGGCGATGTGTTATCGCTCATCAATCATTCCTATACCATTGTTTTCTGACACGCTCGAGAAATGTCGGCTACTTCGGCCGGCGCGAACGCATCAACAGATAAATCATGTAAAACACCGCCATCCATTCGTAGCGGTACTTGAACGGACGTGGAATCCATTCCTTGGTGATGTGGTCCCAATGCAGCCGAATCAGGAACAACACCAGGATGTCGTTCAAAAAATCGATCGCCATCTTTTCGGGGTCCTTGAAGAACTTCCCTTGCTTGGTGAGGCCCTTGCCGACGATCTTAGCGGCCTGCAAGGTTTCCTTCGCATCGTCGTATTTGTTGCCGAACCAGCGGAAGACCTTGACGTTCCTGAGCCGGTTTTTGACGCGCTGTTTGGCGATCTGCACGGCCTTCGGCCGGGCTTCCGCAAGCGCTTCTTTCTCCAGTTCGTTGACGATCTGGAACAACAATTTGCACAGGCCCGCGAAATCGTGCACCGTTTCCTGATAACGGATGGCCAATTTTCTCTGGCTTCGATAGACCTGAACCCGGTAAACGCCGTCTACAGCCAACAGCCGTCCGGTCAACGCTTCCGCTATCTGCTCGTCACAAAATGCGGAAGGTATTTCAAAACGAACGTGCTCTGACCCGCGATAGCGTAATACAAACTCTTTTTGAATGGCCATAAGTCAAAAAACACTCGGATTAGACAAAAAACGGGTGATTCCCGGATTAAAAGAAATCACCCGTCTCTGTAAAAATAGGGGAAGAGAAATACCCTGCGGCGTGTCAGCCCTCTTCCTTCGTCTCCGCGACGATGTCTTCCAGATTTTCCTTTTGCTGCAACACAAAGTCCTTGCCGGAATCGATCGCCTTGTTGGCCGAGGCGATGATTTGCTTGCGGTATTTATACACATAAATACCGGCCACGATGCCGGCCCCAAACACCAGAACGGGGTATTTCGTTAATTTACTCATCAGTTTTGCTCCTGTATGTACGGTAACGGAAGCCATCGAGCCTTTTACAATCTCCTTGCCCATGGAATCCTTGACTTTACTCATTTCCTTCATCACGCCTTTGCCATGTACATGCGCCATCGCGACACTCCTCTTGTAGTTGAATCCAAAATCTTCTCCGACCGGCAGCTTCCGCACGGCATACGGACGCCTGCCGTGAACATCGGCTTTGCTGAAAATTTATTTTAGGGGGACAAGGAAGGGGTTGGAAAAACGCGGTTCAACCGTTTTGGTCGGCTTGATCGGCAAGCGTGAGCACTTCATCTTCATGCAGCATCTGATAAATGCCCATGCAACCCTCGCAACAAAAATCCTTGTCACCCTCCTTCGTGCGCAACTTGAAACCTGCAGTCAACACCGGCAATCCGCAAAGATCACATGCTTTATCGATTTCGCTCATATCAACATCAGTTTATTACGTAGTAGAGAAATGCTACTAAACTCGGCGGCCAGACGCAATGCCTTTCTGAAAATTTTAGCGCAAAGTAAAAAAACCCGATCCACCCGACCGTTGCAGTGGGCGAATCGGGCAAGGATGACAATGAAGAGTCATGAAAAAGCGGTGGATTGGAACAGGGGGGGATTCTCTTTCCTACATTCGAATGCTTCGTTCCACTTTATGGCCTTCAGGGGCAAGAGCATTGCATCGCTCCGCCACAGCGTCCTTAGGCGGGTTTCCCACACCGAGCGCTCATCGTTATACACAAATGGAGAGGATGACGACATTGATGCATAACGAAGAGCGCCAAGCATGGGAACCCTAGGGGAAACCATGAACAGCGCAAGCCTCAGCTTCTGATCGCCTGATTACCGGCTTTCATCACCGCCATTCTGAGCGCGCCGGTCAGGCTTGCACCCAAGCCCATGCGGGTCGCCAAGGCAGGAATAAGAATCATCGACGCCAATGCGAGACCGGTTCCCAACAACAAGGCGCCGTTATTGCCGGAAGTTTTTGTGACTCTGGATTGTGCTAATTGTTGACTCATTGTTATGACCTCATGACAGAGTAATGCTTTATCAATAAATAAGCAGATTCAATGCCAAAATTTCAAAAGAGTCGTAAAATTTTGAAGGCGCTTGCCCTCACCCGCTCAAAGGCCCGGTTTTACTGGATTTGGACTGACTTTGGTTGGCACTCTCCCGAACAACCGGCCCTCTCCGTCACCCGCCACTCATGCAAGTTCCCTATTTTTTTCATGGAGATGCGCGATTTGACTTATTTGAGCCGCGTTAAATAACATAGTTTAATTAACCCCGGTTTAATGGCTTTAATGCTACGCATTGTCCACAAAAAACACGAAAGGCACCAAAAAATGGTTGGGGAAATGGGTGCGGTTTTTTTACAAAACCGAAGGCTTGGGTTTGCATCCACTCTGGCCGCTATTCGAATAGCATGGGTTGATCGGACTGCACTATGAAATTTTTCGTGCCTTTCGTGGATATTAAACGTAATATCTGAAAACGCTGGTAATGCTACGCATTGTCCACAAAAAACACGAAAGGCACCAAAAAATGGTTGGGGAAATGGGTGCGGTTTTTTTACAAAACCGAAGGCTTGGGTTTGCATCCACTCTGGCCGCTAGTCGAAAGCATGGGTTGATCGGACTGCACTATGAAATTTTTCGTGCCTTTCGTGCCTTTCGTGGATATTAAACGTAATATCTGAAAACGCTGGCGATGCGGCCGCTTTGCGGCTCAGGCGATCAGCCGCACCTTCGCAAAACCGCCGTTTTCGGTCCGTAAATTGGTCACCTGGCCCTGATAAATCCGCGCGGCGACGCCGAGAATCCGGTCGCCGTACACGAACAGCCGGTAATCGGTCTTGAAGGATTGGCCGTCCGCTCCGAACGTCAACGACGGCGGAATCCGTCGCTGGATCAAGGTCTCATCGTGAACGAGTTCGGCCAGCTTGTGTTTGGTCAGTTTGTCGCCGACATAGACGCCCCGGCTCGCATAGCCGGTCTCGGGCTTGAACACCCATTGTTTGCGCGTGCCCCAGGCTTCCTCGGGCGTCAGTTCGGCCAACAGGCGGGTTTCCGGCACCGTCGCCGCCAACAGCGAGACTTCCGCCTCCGAGAGCCCGAAGCCCTGCATGATGGCAGGCCGCGACCACAGCATCATCCGCCGCTTGTCGGCCAGCAAGCCGTAAGTGTGGGGATTCGGGCTCAGACATACCTGTCCCATCAGATAGGCCGCGCGAATATGTGCCATCGCCGGCGTTTGCAGATAAAAATCGCAGTGCCGGTTATAAATCATTTCGACCGGCTTGCCGTTCAGATAAAGCCCGCCCTCTTGCGCCGCAATCTCCGAGGGATCTGCGATCACCGTCTCGATACCGGCTTTTTTGAACAGCGCCGCAAAAACCCGCATTTCGGCATAGAGCGGCTGCTCGGCCGGCTTTTCATCCAGAATCACCAGGGTTCGGGGGCGCAAATCGGAAGCGTTCCGGTAGCGCGCATAGTCGTCGTAGAAGGTCTTCAGCAGCCTTGAGCCCAGCCGCGCCGGAAATTCGACCGCTTCCGGATCATCAAACAGGCTCGCATACCAGATGCCGCCGGCGTTCGTATTCACCTCGATCAGCTTCGGCCCGGCCTCGGTCAAATGGAAATCGTAACCCATCATCACCGCATGATGACCGGGATCGAAGCGCGCGCTCGCCGGCAATAGGCTTTCCAGATGGCTCCGGTAGGCGGTATTGCCGCTCAATTTGTGCAAAAGACGGACGAGACGGATCATGCGCCGCAAATCCCGGCGGGGCAAATCGGCGGGATAAGGGCTGATCGGAAGAGATGGTGGATTCATTGCCCTCTCGGCAGGATGGTGGAATGGTTAAGCGAACGACAAAGACGCGCATTCTACCGAAAATTTTACGACTTTTTTATTTTTGAATGCGTAATCTATTCCGTAATCCAACCGATCGAGCCGGGAATGATTGTTTTCTGCCGCATCCCGGCAGGAGAGGTGAAGAGGAACGGCGGACCGATGAGGCACCGTAGCTTTACAAACCTTACTGATCTTAAGAGGACTTGTATGGACATCGCTTATCTTTTTCTTTGCACGGTTTTTTTCCTGCTGACCGGCGCCTTGATCTACGCCTTCGAAAAATTACGGAGTTCGCCATGAGCGCGCTTTATATCCTGAGCGCAGGCATCGCGCTGCTTATTTTTGTTTATTTGGTTTTTGCGTTGTTTTTCCCGGAGAAATTCTGATGACAAGCCATGGTTTTTTGCACATCGCGGTTTATCTCGCCACGTTGCTGGCGCTGGTGAAACCTTTCGGCTGGTACATGGCCCGTGTTTATCAGGACAGGCCGATCGCACCGATGCGATGGCTCATCCCGGTTGAAAGACTGATCTACCGTCTCAGCGGCGTCAAGCCGGAGCAGGACATGCGCTGGACCGAATACGCGGCCGCCCTGCTGGTTTTCAATCTTTTCGGCTTGCTTGCCGTCTATGCGCTACAAAGGCTCCAGGCCACCCTGCCGTTCAATCCGCAGCGACTTGCTGCGGTCAGCCCGGATTCGGCGTTCAACACCGCGGTCAGTTTTGCGACCAATACCAACTGGCAGGGCTACGGCGGCGAAACGACGATGAGTTACCTGACCCAAATGCTCGGGCTGACCGTGCAGAACTTCGTCTCGGCGGCGACCGGCATGGCGGTGCTGGCCGCGCTGATTCGCGGCTTCATCCGCCGCAATCAGGAGACGATCGGCAATTTCTGGGTCGATATGACCCGCGGCACGCTGTATATCCTGCTGCCGCTGTCGCTGCTTTTATCCTTGGCTTTGGTCGGGCAAGGCGTCGTGCAGACCTTCAGTCCCTATCAAAGCGTCGCTTTGACCGAACCTGTCAGCTATGAACAGCCCACGCTTGGCGAAGACGGACAACCTCTCAAAGACGCCGAAGGCAAGCCGGTGCTCGAAAAAATCGCCGTGCACGAGCAAACCCTGGCGCAGGGTCCTGCGGCCTCGCAAGTCGCGATCAAGCAGCTCGGCACCAACGGCGGCGGTTTTTTCAACGTGAACTCGGCGCATCCTTTCGAGAATCCGACGCCGTTGTCGAACTTTCTCGAAATGCTGGCGATTTTGCTGATCCCGGCCGCGCTCTGTTACACCTTCGGCGTGATGGTCGGCGATACCCGCCAGGGCTGGGCGATTCTGGCGGCGATGACGATCGTCTTTATCGCGCTGGTTTTCGTGACCGTGTCCGCCGAACAGCGCGGCAACCCGGTCTTGGCAGCGCTTGGCACGGATCAGGCGCCTTCGCCCACGCAGGCCGGCGGCAACATGGAAGGCAAGGAAACCCGTTTCGGCACCGTCGATTCGGCGCTGTGGGCGGTCGCGACGACCGCGGCCTCGAACGGCTCGGTCAATGCGATGCACGACGCCTTTACGCCGCTCGGCGGCATGATGCCGATGTGGCTGATGCAGCTCGGCGAAGTGATTTACGGCGGCGTCGGTTCCGGCTTGTACGGGATGATCGTGTTCGCGATCGTCGCGGTGTTCGTGGCCGGCTTGATGATCGGCCGCACGCCTGAATACCTCGGCAAGAAGATCGAAGCCTTCGAGATGAAAATGGCCGCCGTCGCGATCCTGATTCCGCCGCTGATGGTATTGGGCGGCACGGCGGCCGCGGTGATGCTCGATGCCGGCAAAAGCTCTATCTTCAATCCCGGCGCGCACGGTTTCAGCGAAGTGCTCTATGCGTTTTCGTCGGCCGGCAACAACAACGGCAGCGCGTTCGGCGGACTGTCCGCGAATACGCCCTTTTACAATCTGCTGCTGGGTATCGCGATGCTGTTCGCACGCTACTGGCTGATCGTGCCGGTGTTGGCGATCGCAGGCTCCCTGGCCACGAAGAAGATCGTGCCGGCCAGCCCCGGCACCTTGCCGACGCACACGCCGCTGTTCGTCGCGCTGTTGATCGGCACCGTACTGATGGTCGGCGCGCTGACCTTCGTGCCGGCGCTGGCGCTGGGCCCGATCGTCGAACAATTGCAAATGACCCAATGACCTGGGATGGGAGAATTTTATGAGTAAAAAGAAGGTTTCCATCTCGTTGTTCGATCCGCAAATACTACAGGAAGCGCTACGCGATGCGTTCCATAAACTGACACCACGCCAGCAGGCGAAAAATCCGGTCATGTTCGTCGTTTTCATCGGCAGCCTGCTGACGACTTTTTTGTGGATTCAGGCGCTCAGAGGGCAAGGCGAGGCCAAGCCGGGCTTCACGTTGACGATCGCCTTATGGCTCTGGTTCACGGTCCTGTTCGCGAATTTCGCCGAAGCGGTCGCGGAAGGCCGCAGCAAGGCGCAGGCGGCATTCCTGCGCAGCGCCAAGCGCGACATCGCGGCGAAAAAACTCGACGAGCCGCGCTTCGGCTCCAATTACAGCAAGATTGCCGGCTCGACCTTGCGGCGCGGCGACGTCGTGCTGGTCGAAGCCGGCGACTTCATCCCCGGCGACGGCGACGTGATCGAAGGCGTCGCCTCGGTCGACGAAAGCGCGATCACCGGCGAAAGCGCGCCGGTGATCCGGGAATCCGGCGGCGACTTCAGTTCGGTGACCGGCGGCACGCGGGTGCTGTCGGACTGGCTGGTCGTCAGGATCACGGTCAATCCGGGCGAAACCTTTCTGGACCGGATGATTGCGATGGTCGAAAGCGCCAAGCGCCAGAAGACCCCGAACGAAATCGCGCTGACGATCCTGTTGGTCGCGTTGACACTGGTGTTTTTGCTCGCGGCCGTGACCCTGCTGCCTTTCTCGCTGTACAGTATCGAAAGCGCCGGCAGCGGCAAGCCGATCTCGATCACGGTGCTGGTCGCACTCTTGGTCTGCCTGATTCCGACCACGATCGGCGGCCTGTTGTCCGCGATCGGCGTCGCCGGCATCGGCCGGATGATGCAGAAGAACGTGATCGCGACCTCCGGGCGCGCGGTCGAGGCGGCCGGCGACGTCGACGTGCTGCTGCTCGACAAAACCGGCACGATCACGCTCGGTAATCGCCAGGCCTCGGCTTTCATTCCGGTCAAAGGCGTTCAGGAAAAAGCGCTGGCCGACGCCGCGCAGCTGGCCTCCTTGGCCGACGAAACGCCGGAAGGCCGCAGCATCGTGGTGCTGGCGAAACAGAAATTCGGCATGCGCGAGCGCGACGTGCACGCACTCGGCGCGACCTTCGTGCATTTCAGCGCGCAAACGCGGATGAGCGGCGTGAATCTCGAAAGCCGGCAGATCCGCAAAGGCGCCGCCGATGCGATCCGCGCCTTTGTCGAGGATCAAGGCGGCAAGTTTCCGCAGGAAATCCAGACCTTGGTCAACGACGTCGCCCGCCGCGGCAGCACGCCGCTGGTCGTCGCCGAAGGCGCGCATGCCTTGGGCGTGATCGAACTGAAAGACATCGTCAAGGGCGGCATCAAGGAACGCTTCGCGGAACTGCGCCAGATGGGCATCAAGACGATCATGATCACCGGAGACAACCGCCTGACCGCCGCCGCGATCGCGGCCGAGGCGGGCGTCGACGACTTCCTGGCCGAAGCGACGCCGGAAGCGAAACTGAAACTGATCCGCGAGCATCAGGCCGACGGCCGCCTGGTCGCGATGACCGGCGACGGCACCAATGACGCGCCGGCGCTGGCGCAGGCCGACGTCGCGGTCGCGATGAACAGCGGCACCCAGGCCGCCAAGGAAGCCGGCAACATGGTCGACCTGGATTCGAACCCGACCAAGCTGATCGAGATCGTCGAAACCGGCAAGCAGATGCTGATGACGCGCGGCGCCCTGACCACCTTCAGCATCGCGAACGACGTCGCGAAATATTTCGCGATCATCCCGGCCGCCTTCGCGACGACCTATCCGGAGCTGAATGTATTGAACGTGATGCGACTCGCGACGCCGGACAGCGCGATCCTGTCGGCGGTGATCTTCAACGCCCTGATCATCATCGCGCTGATTCCGCTGGCGTTGAAAGGCATCCGCTACAAGCCGGTCGGCGCGGCGACCCTGCTGCAAAACAATTTGCTGATTTACGGGGTCGGCGGCCTGATCGTGCCGTTCGTCGGCATCAAGGCGATCGATTTGCTGTTGGTCGGGCTGGGGCTGGTATAGACAGCCAAGGCGGGTTAGGCGCGCGGAACGGATGTGGAAATCGAATAGGTTTGATCCATGCGCGCCTAACCCACCCTGCGATCTTATCGCTATTTTTAGGAGTTCAAACATGTTCAAAACCATCAAATCGGCCGTCACGCTGTTGCTCGTGATGACGCTGCTGACCGGCGTGATTTATCCGGCACTGGTGACGGTTCTCGCGCAAGGGCTTTTCCCCAAGCAAGCCAACGGCAGCATCATTCGCGATAGCCAAGGCAAAGCGTCCGGTTCGGCGTTGATCGGGCAGCCGTTCAGCGGCAGCCGTTATTTTTGGGGACGGCCGTCGGCTACCGGGCCTTATCCTTATAATGCGGGCGCTTCTTCCGGCTCTAACCTCGGGCCGACCAATCCGGCGCTGGCCGATGCGGTCAAGGCCCGCATCGAAGCCCTGCGGGCGGCCGATCCTGGGAATAAAACCCCGGTTCCGGTCGATCTGGTCACCGCTTCCGGCAGCGGCCTGGACCCGCACATCAGCCCGGCGGCGGCCGAATATCAAATCAACCGCATCGCCAAAACCCGCCCTATCGATCCCGATAAACTGCGGGAAATGGTACAGTCGCATACCGAAGGCCGGCAATGGGGCTTCCTTGGCGAGCCGCGAGTCAACGTGCTGAGGTTGAATCAGGCTTTGGATCAAGTTCGATAAACCTTCAGCAAAGGCATCTAAGAATGGCCGAAATCGAACGCCCCGATCCCGATGCACTACTGGCCCGCGTCGCGCGGGAACAGGCAAAGGCCCGGCGCGGGCGCCTGAAAATCTTTTTCGGCATGGCGGCGGGGGTCGGCAAGACTTACGCGATGCTGCTGGCGGCGCGCGAGCGGCGCGCGGAAAACCTCGATGTGGTCGTGGGCCTGATCGAAACCCACGGCCGCGAAGAAACCCAGGCATTGCTGGAAGGTCTTGAAACCCTGCCGATCAAGCAAATCGACTATCGCGACACCGTGCTGCGCGAATTCGATCTGGATGCGGCTCTGAAGCGCCGGCCGTCGATCATTCTGGTCGATGAACTCGCGCATACGAACGCGCCGGGCTCGCGTCATCCGAAGCGCTGGCAGGACATCGAGGAACTGCTCGACGCCGGCATCGACGTCTATACCGCGCTGAACGTGCAGCATCTCGAAAGCCTGAGCGACGACGTCGGCCAAATTGCCGGCATCCGGATCTGGGAAACGGTGCCGGATACCGTTTTCGAGGAAGCCGACGAGGTCGAACTGGTCGACCTGCCGCCCGATGAATTGCTGCTGAGGCTCCGGGAGGGCAAGGTCTACCTGCCACAGCAGGCGCAGGAAGCGATCCGGAACTTTTTCCGCAAAGGCAACCTGATCGCGCTCAGGGAACTCGCTTTAAGACAAACCGCGCACCGGGTCGACGCGCAGATGCTCGATTACCGCGAAGACAACGCGATTCGCGAGGTCTGGCAGGTCAGCGAGCGGATTCTGGTCTGTATCGGCCCGAACGCGATCGCCGAGCGCCTGGTCAGGGCCGGCAAGCGCTTTGCGGTCGGCCTGCGCGCCGACTGGATCGTGGTCTATGTCGAAACGCCCGAATTGCAGCGCCTGCCGGCCGAACGGCGCGATGCGGTGCTGCGCGTGCTGCGTATCGCCGAACAACTCGGCGCGGAAACCGCAACCTTGAGTTCGCCAAACATGAGCGAGGCGATCCTTAAATTCGCCGGCGACCGAAACGTGACCAAGATCATGATGGGCAAACCGTCCCGCCGCGGCTGGCGGCGCTTTGTGCTGGGCTCGGTCGTCGATACCTTGATCGGCGAGGCGCATAACATCAATATATATCTGCTCGGCAGCCCGCAAAAAACACAGGACGCAGAGGAAGTGCTACCGGCCCGGCGCCGGGACGTGTTGCCGGGCTTGCTGCAACGCTCGAAGACCCGCAAAAAAGGTTATTATCTCGGCTATGGCTGGGCGGTCGGCGTGACCTTGATCAGCGCGGCGCTCGCCCGCCTGATGCACGGACGCTTCGAGCAATCGAACCTAGCGATGATTTTCCTGCTCGGCGTCGCGCTGATTGCCTCGCGCTTCGGCCGGGGGCCGTCGATCCTTGCGTCTATCCTCGGCGTCCTGGTATTCGATTTTTTCTTCGTGACCCCCTTTCACAGCCTTGCGGTTTCGGATACCCAATATCTGGTCACGCTCAGCGCGATGCTGATCGTCGCGATGCTGATCAGCAATCTGACCGCGAATGTCCGTTACCAGGCCAAGGTCGCCGCGCACCGCGAGCGGCGGGCCTCGGTGCTGTATGCGATGAGCAAGGATCTGGCGGCGGCGGAGAGCGAGGCGGAGATCGTCAGCACCGCGGTGCGCCACATTCATGCCGAATTCGGCAGTCTGAACGTGATACTTTTTCCGGACGCGAACGGCCGCATGCGTTATCCGATTGAGCGTGGCATGCCCGAGTCGCTCGCCGGCGCCGATCTGAGCGTCGCGCAGTGGGTCTTCGATCATAACGAAATGGCCGGCCAGGGTACGACGACCCTGCCCGGCGCCAAGGCGATCTATTTTCCGATCGACGACGGCAGTATGGTGCTCGGGGTACTGGTGCTGGAGCCGGTCAATCTGCGCCGGGTATTTCTGCCCGAACAGCAAAAATTGCTCGCCACGTTTTTGCGGCTGATCGCGCAGGCGGTGACCCGCCTGCGGCTTGCCGAACAAGCGAAAATCGTGCAGTTGCAGGTCGAAACCGAGGGCCTCCGCAACTCGCTGCTCAGTTCGATCTCGCACGACCTCCGCACACCCCTGGCGACGATCGTCGGCTCAGCGAGCATTCTCGCGGAAGACGACGGCAGCCTGAAAGCCGAGGCGAGAACCGAATTGAGCCGCGCGATATACGACGAGGCGCGGCGCATGTCGAATCTGGTCGGTAATATTCTCGACATGGCGCGGCTCGACGCCGGCATGATAAAGTTGCGCAAGGAATGGTATCCCCTGGAGGAGATTATCGGCACCGTGTTGACCCGTTTCGGCAATCGCACCGATGACCGTCAGGTCAAGGTGGCTTTGCCGCCGGGCATTCCGATGATTTATGCCGATGCGGTGATGATCGAGCAGGTGCTGACGAATCTTTTGGAGAACGCGCTGCGCTATACGCCGGCCGGCAGCCCTTTGGAAATCGCCGCGGAAATGTCCGCCGACGGGGTCGAAATTTCGCTCGCCGACCGCGGCCCCGGCATTCCGGCGGGGCTCGAAAACCGGCTGTTCGAAAAATTTTACCGGCTGCATGATGAAACCGCGCAAAGCGGCGTCGGCCTCGGCCTTGCGATTTGTCGCGCGATCGTCGCGGTGCATGGCGGCTCGATCCGGGCGGAAAACCGTGCCGGCGGCGGCGCGATCTTTGCGTTCACATTGCCGCTCGAACAGCAGCCCCCGTCCGTCGCCCATGAAGAATGAATCGGGCCCTGAGGCTTATTCAAAAATGACCACACTTAAACCCAAAATCATCGTGATAGAGGACGATCCGCCGATCCGCCGGTTTTTGCGCACCGCGCTCGACACGCACGGCTTCGAAGTATTCGAAGCGGCGACCGGCAAGCAGGGGGTGGTCGAGGCGAACAGCCGCAAGGCCGACTTGATCATACTCGACCTCGGATTGCCGGACATGAACGGCGTGGACGTCGTGAAGGCGGTCCGCGCCTGGTCCGACATGCCGATCATCGTGCTGTCGGCGCGCAGCGCCGAAGCGCACAAGATCGAAGCGCTCGACGCCGGCGCGGACGATTACCTGACCAAACCCTTCGGCCTCGGCGAACTCCTGGCCCGTCTCCGCGTGGCGCTGCGCCATGCCGCCATCCCTCCCGAACAAACCGAGGCCGGCGTGTTCGTGACCGGCACTCTCCATGTCGATTTGATCAACCGCCGGGTTTACAACGGCGACCAGGAAATCCATCTGACGCCGATCCAATACCGGCTGCTGGCGGTGCTGGTCAAACATGCCGGCAAGATATTGACGCACCGGCAGATTTTGAAGGAGGTCTGGGGACCGAACAGCATCGAAAGCCCGCATTATCTGCGGATTTACATGAGCCAGCTCCGGCATAAACTCGAAGCCGACCCGGCTCAGCCCAAATACCTATTGACCGAATCCGGGGTGGGTTACTGGCTGAAAGTTTAGGCCAGGCCGTTCAACCCGCCCTCTTTGGCCCAGTATGTCGGGAAAGGCGCGCTTCATTTATCGAAAGGCAGCAGGTTTTTCCCCTGGTGCTGTAGCTGCCGGGCCGTGCGGATGATCTTTTTGCGTTCCTTGTGCGCATACACGCCCGCCGCCACGCCGAGACCGAATACCACCAGCGGATAGCGCGCGACGCGGTGGACCACCTCCGTGGCGATCTGGGTGCCGACCGTGATCAGCCCCAATTTGACCAAGGCGCCGGTTTTGGTGCCGAAATCCCCTTCGACCGGGCTCTCTGTTTGGTTTTGCTCGTTTTGCATGTGGTTTCCGTGTTTATCCTGGTATCAAAAAATAGATCGTTCCAAACCGATGCGTACCCGCATCACGGGGTTTCTGTCGTGGCAAGCCTTTCGATATGGGCCAGAAAGGCCTCGCTGTCCATGAAGCCGACGATCCGGAACGGTTTTTGTTCCCGCTGATCCGGCCCGAAGAACAGGATCGCGGGCGGCCCGACCAATTGAAAGCGCCGGAGCAGCGCCCGCGCTTCAGCCCCGCCCTCCGTCACGTCGGCCTGCACCAGCGTCAATGCCGACAATGCGGTCCGCACCCTGGGATCGGAAAAGGTCAGGTTCTGCATCTCAAGACAGGATACACACCAGTCGGCATGGAAATCAAGCATCAGCCATTGGCCTTTCCGCCCTGCCTCGGCCAGCTTTTGTTGCAGTCCGGCCGCGGTCTCGACGTGTTGAAAGGCCAGCGGCTCGGCCTGGCAGGCAACTGCCGCCGTGCATAACGCTTCCAGAAAATCGCGCTGCGGGCGGGTAATTACCCCGACCAGCAGTAACAAGCCATAGATGAAGACGATCGCTCCGGTGACCTTCCAGAGTTTTTTTGCGCCCAGATACAAGAGCGGCACGGCCAGCAGCAAAGCCCACAAAACCCACATCACCGAAGGCGGCAAAATACGCCCGAGCAGCCAGATCGAGACCGCCAGCAGCCCCACGCCGAAAATCGTCTTCGTGACATGCAGCCAGGCGCCGGCGCGCGGCATCAAGCGTCCGGCCGAGGTGCCGATCAGGAGCAGCGGCAACCCCATGCCCAGGCCCAAGGAAAACAGCGCCAGGCCGCCGAGCAGCGCATCGCCCGACTGGCCGATATAGATCAGCGCGCCGGCCAACGGCGCGGTCACGCACGGACCGATCGTCAGCGCCGACAGCATTCCCATCATCGCCGCTCCCAGCCAGTTGCCGCGCCGCTGCCGGGAGCTGACCGAGGCGATACGGGTCTGGATGAAGGCGGGCATCTGTAGCGTGAACAAGCCGAACATCGACAGCGCCAACAGCACGAAGATCCCGCTCGCGCCGATCAGCACCCAGGGCTGCTGGAAAAAGGCTTGCAGATTCTGCCCGAACAGCCCGGCCAAAACCCCGAAAACGGTATAGGTCAGAGCGGAGGCGAGCACATAGCTGAGCGACAGGCCGAAGGCCCGCCGCGTGGTCAGTGCTGCGCCATCGCCGATCACGATGCCGGAAATGATCGGAATCATCGGAAAAACACAGGGCGTAAACGCCAACAGCAGGCCGAAACCGAGAAAGCTCAGCAGGATCAGGCCGAGCGAATGCCCCGCCAGCACCGCCGCGATCCGCTCCGGCTCCGCGGCAACAGGCGGCAGGGTGCCGCCCGCCGCGGCAGCGCCGGCCTCCGGCAGGTCGAACGCCACGGTTTTGTGCACCGGCAGATAACAAACGCGGTTTTCGGCGCAGCCCTGATAGCTCAGATCGATCACGACCCGGTTTGCCTTGGGGTCAAGGCGCCGAAGCGGCAGTTCGGCCGTCACCTTGCCGCGAAGGATCTCGACGTTGCCGAGAAATTTATCCTGCTTGACCTCGCCCTTCGACAACACCGGGCCTCCCGCCTCGATGCCGGGAGTTTGCGAGGCAAATTTGAATTTGTGCCGGTAGAGATAATAACCGTCCGCAATGGACCAGGAAAACCTCAACGTCCCGGAATCGTTGACCGCATGCGTCAATTCAAAAGCAGCATCCGGATCGAGCAATTCCGTCTCATCGGCCGCGAAGACCCCGCCTGCCAGCCAAAATAGCAGGCAGAAAAGCAAAATTGAGATCGGCAGTTTTCGCATCAATAACATTCATGTTTGTCCCGCCGGCTTGAGGGCCGAGCGGGACGAGTCTTGTGGAAGAATCAATAATCCGGCGCGCTGCGGAAAGTCCATTGGACCGCCAGGTTCGCGAAGAAGCCGTCACCCAGTTGCACCTGCTGAAAATGTTGCCCTTTCGGATTGACCACATCCTTCCAATTCAGGTCTTCATAGATCGGCAAACCGACCGAACCGCGCAATTTGAAATTGCCGCCGAAGGCGTTCAGGAAGCGATAGTCGCCGACAAACGCCAGATTGGTCGTGGTGCCGCCGCTGTTGCCTATTTTGTAGCCGCCGTCCTGGTTTTTCTCGGTATAGCTGGCATCGACTTCGACGCCGAGCATCAGGTCGTAATTCGGCGTGTAATGCAAGGCCAGGCCGACCGTCGCGACATCGCCGAAGGCAAAATCGTCTTCGTTCGCAGGATTGGCCGTGTACAGCGCCGAGGTATGCATCCAAAAGTTTTTCCAGCGCTGCGAATACAGCAGGCCGCCGGTAAAGGTCGCGGTATCCTTGCCCAGCTGCAACGCAGGCCCCGTGCTGATCAACTTCCGCTTGGAAACGAAATCGACCGTGGGACTGCGCTCGCCGGCAAACTGGCCGGTCGGCAAGGTCGTGCCGAGCAGCACGCTGGCGAATTTATCCCAGCGCGTGCTGCGCCAGAAATTATAACGACCTTCCAGCGTGATGTCGCCGATGCCGTTTTCATCCGCCGCCTTATCGACAATTTGCCCATTCGGTTGACGTTCCAAGGTATGGGTGCGACGTTCAAGCCACGGCACATTGATGAACAGAGCCAGATCGTCGGTCGGCGAATAGTTCATGATCAGCGCCTGCTGATGGCCTTCCATCTTGCTTGGCGCGCGCGGTTGCGCGCTGTTCGCGCCGATGAAATCCCCCGGCGTCTTGCTGCTGGCGGAGCCGGTCTTGATTCTATCCTTTTCGGTATAGCCGTAAACCATGCCGACGCTGAAGTTGCCCTTGCCCGGCGTGACCGCGGTGCGGATCCGGAATGGAGCGGTCGTGCCGACCGGCGACACATCTTCAAAGGCGATATGGAAATCGAGCACGTCGCCGCCTTCCTTCGCCGCGAACGCTTCGGCTTCGTCCCGATTCGCGAAGGCGATGTAGTTCGGCACCATGTCCGGAATCACCTTGCTGCCGACCACATAGGTCGCCTCTTCCGCATCGATCAGCTTGCCCGACACCCAGTCATGCACCTTGACCGACTCGAACGCGGAGATGCCGCCGGCATCCTCGACTTCGCGCAGCATGCAGGC
>Ga0208116_1000189_pt1 | contig 20328 bp, 10 predicted proteins | sample LakWasMeta9_HOW4_2_FD_183859 | JGI IMG/M metagenome (GOLD analysis project Ga0208116, IMG submission 183859) | Freshwater sediment methanotrophic microbial communities from Lake Washington under simulated oxygen tension - Sediment Metagenome... | ecosystem: Environmental > Aquatic > Freshwater >... | reverse complement strand
TCAACGGTAAGGCGCTGGTCAGCGGATGGCGGCATCGGGTCACCGGCGAAGGGTGGATTACCGATTTACGCTTTGGCCTTGCGGCGGACTGGATTGCCGCGCATTCCGACGTGGCTGCGAAGCCGGCCGCCGGGCTACTGCCCGCGGTGGGTGGATTACAGATCGGAGTGGTCGTCGGTTTCGAGGAAGATCCCGACAAGGAGTTTCGTGTCAAAGTCCGTTTTCCTGCCTTGGGCGAGGATCAGCCCGAACTTTGGGCGCGTTTGGCTACGCCCGAGGCCGGCAAGGGCCGAGGTTTTTTTTTCCGCCCCGAGCCGGGCGACGAAGTGGTCATGGGGTTTTTCAACGAGGACCCCAGGCAACCGGTGATCGTAGGGGCTTTATTCAGCTCGGCCAATACGCCCCCGGAAGGTTTTGAGACGCTTTCCGAAAAAAACAACTTGAAGGGCTTGATCACCAAGGCGGGAACCAAAATTTGCTTTGACGACAAGGACGGCGACAAGGCGTCGGTTTGTATCGAAACGGCCGGCAAGAACAAAATTCTGCTGGATGATGATGCGAAAACCATCCGCCTGGAAGACCAACACGGCAACGTGATCATCCTTGACGAGAATGGCATCACACTGAAGAGTGCCAAGGACTTCAAAATGGAGGCCAATGGAAAAGTGGAAATCAAGGGCAGTTCGGTCGATGTCCAGTGAGACAAAGCGATCTGGCAAAAATAAAAAACATCATAGAGACTAGGCAATGGAGCAAGAAGAAATCGTTTTGAAACTGACCCCTCAGGACATCAACCTTGTGCTGGAAGGCATAGGCAACCTGCCGTTCGTGAAGGTCTACGCGCTGGTCGGCAAGATCCAGGCGCAGGCATCGCGGCAATTGGGAGGCGAGGCTACGGCGGAGCCTGAAGCGGAGAGGGGCTAAGCCATGGCGAATGGCGCGTTCTCTTTCCTGGGCAAGGGCTGGCATTTCCCTCCCACTTTCACGGCAAACGGCCGCGATGTCTGGAGCGTGGCCGACGAAGAAGACATCAGGCAAAGCCTGCAGATCCTGCTTTCCACCGCGCAGGGAGAAAGGGTGATGCGGGAAGACTTCGGTTGCGATTTGAACCGTTTCATGTTTGAAAAGATGGACGGCAATCTTCGCAAAAACGTGGCTACCTACATAAAAAAGGCCTTACTGCGCCACGAACCGCGCATAGAGGTCGAGAAAGTAGAAGCCGAGGCCAGCCGAGAAAGCGAAGGGGTGCTGCTGATTCAGGTCGTCTACCGTGTGCCGGCCACAAACTCCCGTTTTAATCTGGTTTACCCGTTCTATCTGAACGAAACGGCACAAGGAAGGCCATGAGTGATTACGTCCTGATCGATGGCGATGTGGTTCTGTTCATGCCCAGTTTCGGCGCGGCGGTCGTGACGCCACAGCCGGGAACTTTGAAAGGATCGGGACCGGGAACCGTGAACGGCAAGAAGATCTGCGTCGATGGCGACGAGAAAAATGTTGCCGTGCCTGGTTGCATCTACATGACTCCGCAATATTGCATACCTGGTGTCGGCACCTTGAAAGTCGATGCCTTGGCGAGTAACCAAAAGGCGACCAAGACCCAGACCGGTGGCAAGGCCGTATTGCTGAAAGGCGGCACTTTTACCGCCAAATTCGAGGTGCAAAGCCCTGCCCAACAACCGACCCCTGCCGGGCCGATTCCGGACGCTTCGCCGCAATATGGCGGCGGGACGGGCATGTTCAACACCCTGAACACTAAATTCCAAGGCACTTAAAACTTTCCGCAAACACCATGCCAGAATCTATTTCAACTTTTCTTTCGCTTGAGCGCGATGGCACCAGCCAGCAAGGCCGCCGTTTGCCCAACCTAGCTCCAGAGGCCGTCGGCATCGACGAGCGCCGTCTCGCAGATTGGCTGGCCTTTGCCCATGCCTATGCGAAGGAATTGAAATATGTCGGCCTCGACAACGAGGACGCGGGTGATTGGAGCGGCTTTTTAAATCCAACTGGTCTCGTGAACGCCGAATTGCCGGAGCTTTGGCGGGAAATCGAACGCTTTGTGGACGCGCCGGAACGGTTCGACGATGCATCCCAGCATCGCCGCCCGCATTTCGTGCTTTTTCTGGCTTTCCTGCATCTCCTGGGATTGTCTCAGCAGAGGCTTAACCGCTTAACTCAGGAACATCTGGATTTTTATTACCAAAAGTTTCTGGCATTGGAAAAACAGGCGCCGCGTCCTGACCGCGTCAACATCCTTGCCAAGCTGGCTTCGGGCGCCCAGGATGCACTGTTGCCCAAAGGCACCCTGCTCGATGCGGGCAAGGACAGCCAGGGCGAAGCGCTGCATTACCTGACCGACGAGGATTTGATCGTCAACCGGGCACAGATCAAAAGCCTGTATTCGGTCTTCGTGGACAAAAAAGTCACCGGGATTCGGGAGGCGCGGGAGGATGCCTCGGTCAATCAAGGCGATCCGCTGCTGGCGATGTTTACATTGGTGTATGGCGATCCGGCTAACGAAGGTCAACTTCCGCCTTATCCTTCCGGTAAAGCATTCGATAAAGGCCTTCTGGATCAGTTAAGCCAAATGGCGGGCTTTGTGGCCGATGGCCTGTATATGGACTTTCAGGAATTACGCGCGCTGTTGCGCCTCAAAAACAGGCGTAACTGGACGGCCGAGCAGGATTGGTCGTTAATCAATGGCGCTTTGCAAAACATTGCCACCGCTCACGGCAACAGCCGATTCACGATTCAGCCGCCGAATACGTATGACTTTTGGGACAACCTGATCAAGGCGCTGAACGGCAAGCCGCCATTTTTTGCGAGCATCCCCGGGGACGTCAATAGCCTGGAAGATCTTTACCGGCAACGAGACGGCATGGCGGAAACGGCGTTTATCGAAAGCGAACTCAAGCTGGATAAGGGAATGTTTTCCGCGATGATGGAAAGAAAAATGGAGGTGGATAAGGATTGGAAAGTCGTCAATGAGTTACTGGAGACGGCTGGGAAACGCATGCGTAAGGACCGCGATTTCCGGCTATTCTCCGGAAACGCCGACAATCCCTACCGCTATTTTTCAGCCGAATTCGACGGAAACTTTCAGGCCGCTTTAGGCAACAAGGTCGACTTTTCGCCGTTCCAGACGTTTTTCAGCTCCAGCGACGAAGCTTCCGATCTGGATCGCTTCTACGCTGCTTTACAGCAGGTCGAGGCGTATTTTTATTGCGCCTTAGAAGAATTCGTATCGCTTATCGATGCGAGAAAAAGAGAAAAGGAGTTTGGTGCGGTCGACTGGAAGCCGGCCTATGTGATTCTGGCTTCGGCTTTCGCCAGGAAAGTTTATGCCGGGCGCCGTAAGAGCCTCTCCGATTTAAGACGTGGCGAGACCCTGAAAGACGGCTTGGAAGCGATGCTGCGGCTGGCTTTGGACGAGCCGGTCTCGGCGGTTGACGGATTGCTGGAGCGACTGGAGATTTATCGGCCCGATAATCAGGCCTACGTGGAAACTTTAGCCCGTATCAAGGCAGGCATCTCGGATGCCGATGCTCTCTCAAAATGGGAAGACAAAGATTGGCAGGCCGCCGTTGAAGCACTGGAGCTGGCTTGGCGTAAACGGGAAGGTACCCCGCCGGTGGCGCAAAAAGAAGTATGGTTGAACCTCTATGCGGAAACGGACGCCACCCGAGTGAAGCCGCTTAGCCAGATTGGCACGCCCCGGTGGCGCACGTTCGGACAAGGACGGCCGGCGCCGACCAAGGATCAACCGCCGGCACCCTTACTGGGTTGGTCGATCGCTTCCCCGGCGTTGATTCTTAGCCAGGGCCAGCGGGTCGTGATGCTGACCCTCGTCTTCCAAGCCGACACGTTTGATGGCGGTAAGATCGACAAACTACTGAGTGACTCGGATGATTCGCCGTTTCTGATCGAGGCCAGCGGCGAGAAAGGTTGGCTGGCTCCGAGCACTATCGCCTTTAAAAGCGTCGATTATCCCCTTGAATCGTCGAAGCCCGAGTTCAAGGCTTTGATCCTGACGCTGGCCTTCAACGAGTCCGCCCCGCCGCTTGCCGCCCTTCCGGGGGGCGAAAGCCCATGGCCCATGCTCAGATTATTGCTGCGCCCCTTGTGGCAGGATGAGCGTTATGTGGCGCCATATTTACTGTTCCAAGGTTTGGTGTTGGAGCGCGTGTTGATCGACGTGGAAGTCATTGGCCTGAAGGATTTGCTTTTGGCGAACGATGCGGGGCCGCTTCCGGCCGGTAAGCCCTTCGAGCCCTTTGGTTTCAGTCCAGCGGCCGGCTCGGCATTCCAGTTTGCGCATCCCGAACTGACGATCAAGCGCTTGAATCGCCTGAGCCTGAATCTGCAATGGATGAATGTGCCTGCTGGGATACTTGCGGACCATTACAGCAATTATCCTTATTTTGATGCCGTCAAAAAGCCAATTGAAAGCAACAGCATATTCACAGTCAAGGCAAGCCTGTTGGATAACCGAACTGGAATTTTGCTTGCCGAGGAAGAGCAGTTGTTCGCCCCGAAGAACGCGGCTGAGGCAGGCAAAATCATGCTCGACATTCCTAAGACTCTGACGCAGTATGCTCCCCTTGATCTGGCCAATATGGCATCCTGGCCTCGCTACTGGCGTCTGGAGCTGAACAGTCCGGACTTCCAACACGGCAATTATGCCAGAGTCGCCGCGGCCAAATCGGTCGAGCTGGCCGTCGCGATCGGCACGCGCACGCCATCGTCGCCCGATGCTAACAAGTATAAAGTCAATCCGCCTTACACGCCCAAGCTCAAATCTTTCCGCGTGGATTATGCCTGCGCGGTAGACGTCGTGATGAAACCCTACGATCAGTCATCCTATGGCAAGGGCGAGGAGAAAATCTTTCACCTCCACGCTTTCGGGATGACTGAAATCCAGGCGGAAAACGACGAGCTGTATCGTTTTTTGCCGTCTTATCCATACGAAGGCGAGTTGTACATCGGACTGGAGAATGTCGCCGCGCCGCAGGATCTGGCAATCTTGTTCCAGATGGCGGAAGGCAGCGCCGACCCCAGTCTGGAGCCGCCGCGGATCGAATGGAGCTATTTGAGCGGCAACCGTTGGCTCAGCCTCCGCGATGGCGGCATTTTGGCGGACGCCACGAACGGCTTGGTACAATCCGGCATCGTCAAATTCCGCTTGCCTAAGGCTTTGCCCAGCACGCTGTTGTCCTCAGACCAATATTGGATTCGCGCCGCCGTTGCTCGCGATGCCGACGGCGTCTGCGACGCCATCGCTCTCCATGCCCAGGCGGTTTCGGCTACCTGGGTTGTCCGGGGCGATGTGCAAGGCCATTTGAGTCGGCCCTTGCCGGCCGAAACCATTCACAAGACCGCCGTCCCCGTTCCGGGAGTCGGAGGCCTCAGTCAGCCGTACACGTCTTTCGGCGGCAAGCCGGGGGAACGGGATGTCCAGTTCAACCAACGGATCAGCGAACGCCTGCGCCACAAGCAACGCGCTTTGAGCCAGTGGGATTACGAGCGTCTGGTTCTGGAGAATTTTCCCGGCATCTACAAGGCCAAATGCCTCTCCGCCGCCTCGAATGATCCGGCCGATTTGGGCAAGGTCGATGTCGTCGTGATCCCCGACATTCGCAACCATTTCCCGTTCGATCCCTTCGAGCCCAAGGCCACCGCCGGACAGATCGCCGAAATCACTGACTTTCTGGCCGCCTATGTCCCGCCTATGGCCGACGTTAAGGTGAAAAACGCCCACTATGTGCCGATCCGGGTGCGTTTTGCGGTGAGCTTTATGCCGGGTGCCGACCCGGGATTTTACAAGGTGCGTTTGAACGAGGAATTGAACCGTTTCCTGTCGCCTTGGGCCTATGAGGATAGCGTCGACGTGGCCATAGGCGGAAAAATCTACGCGAATGCGATCGTGAATTTTCTGGAAAGAAGACCGTACGTGGACTATGTGGCCGAGCTGAAGTTGTTCAAAGACGAAGACGGGCTGGGTTTCAAATTGGTGCTCGACGAGGGCGATACGATGGGTTACCGGGTATCAACCGATCGTCCCGATGGCGTGCTGGTGGCCCATCGACAGCACGACATCGACCTGATTACCGATGCCGGATTCAAGGATGCCAAGTTCACCGGCATCGGTTACATGAAGATCGAACTGGATTTTATCGTCAATTAACGGCCCTTGTGGGCGCCGCCCGACACTGAATTAAATTGGAGGACTAATGGACATCAAAAAGGCAGACCGCGCGACTCTGAAATCGTATTTCAAGAAGAATGCAATACCCACCGAAAGCAATTTCGCCGAACTGATCGAAGGGGCGCTGAACCAGAAAGACGACGGCATCGTGAAGCAGGACGGCGAACCGTTGTCCATCGCGGCGGCGGGCGACGCCAACGGGCCGCAGAAGGTGATCAACTTTTACGGCAATCTGGCCAATCAGGATCCGGCGTGGACGTTGCAGATCAATCCTCGTTCCGACCAAAGCAAGCCCGAGAGCGCCAGGGCTGGTTTTTCGATCAGCGACGGTTTAGGAACCAGCCGCTTGTTCATCGATAAAGCCACCGGCAACGTCGGCATCGGAACGACGGAACCGCAACGCAAGTTGCAAATCGGCCATGACGTCGTCGGCTTAGGCTACGATTGGGGGACTAGCCCGAATGCCGGCGTCTTACGATTCGGTGACGGTACGGGCTGGAAGCTGCATTTCGGACGCTCCCGTGAAAAGCCGGATGCCGCATTGAATTCCGGCGTTAGCGGGGTATTAATGACGATTGCCGATAATGGTAATGTCGGCATTGGCACGGATAGCCCAAATGGCAAACTGGATGTGTTCACCGGCGGTAACGGCGGTTGGAATAGGTTTGTCGTGAGTAACACCAATAATTGGGGAGATGGAAACAACCAATATGTCACCATCGGGGCGGGGGGGGCGCCCGGAATCATGATCCACAACCCCCACGTGTCTTGGATCGCCTCGGAAAAGCGCGCATCGATACGGCTGGGACGAAGCGGCGGTGTCGCCAATGGAGCGTGGTGGGATATCGGGACCCGTCCCAACAATGCTTTTTCAATTCTTCGCGACGGTGGAGTGTCGAGTTTGTACATCTCAGAAAATGGCAACGTCGGCATTGGAACGGAGACTCCCCTGGCGAAGCTCGCTATCATTGGCACCGGCTTGATTACCAACGGTAACACCTACGCCGTCCCAAATGGCCGAATGGCCAGTGGTTCGCTGAGCATCGGCAGCGTCAACGCAAGTTATGGCGGCGGCAACAATTGGAATGAAAACACCGCCGGGTTATTGCTGGAAACCGCGGAAAATACCGAGATTGCAGTGCATGACAGCGGCAATAGGGTGGCCAGCCTGATGTACTACGAAGGAGGTGCGGCTAACCGGATTACGATCGGCCGCGACATGGCCTGGGGTCCGATCAGTTCGGTTGTGATTAAAGGAGGCATTCATGCGGGAAATTCGGACATTTATTTCACCAATACGGAACATAATCACACAGGCTTTGGTAACAATGCCGGATATGCGGCGATAGAGAATTCCAAGAATTACGATGCTCTGATGATTTTGGGGAGGGCGGGGACCGACAGGGGGCGCAAAGTCAGGCTATGGGATTATCTGCAAGTCAACGGAGATATGGAAGTCACCAGTCGGATCGGAACCAACGGATTACCCGCCACTCCGAAGAAAAGTGATTGGGGCGGAGGCATTCACACCTGGGATGTTGAAGCGGAAGGCACAATTTGGTCTGCCCACGGTATTGATACCAAACCTCATGATCTTGCTGAGAATTATTATTCCGAACAGGAGCTGGAGGCGGGGGATGTGGTAATCCTGGATGGTACGAGGGACGGGATTCTAAGATCCGACAAGCCGGCCGACAGGTCGGTGCTGGGTGTGATTTCGACCGAACCGGGCGTATTGCTGAATGCGGAGCATGACGATGTGGAAAGAACCGACGATAAGAAGGCTTATCCTTTGGCCTTGTGTGGACGGGTGCCTTGCAAAGTGACTGATGAAAACGGTCCAATTAATCCAGGCGATCTATTGGTTTCATCTTCGACTCCCGGGCATGCGATGAAGGCAAAAGCTGTGATGGTAGGCGGGGTCGAAATCTATACGCCGGGTACGGTGATAGGCAAGGCACTGGAACCGTTAAGCTTTGAAAAAGGCGTCATCGAAGTCTTTGTCTTCTTGAGATAAGGTTTTTCAGTGTGATGTCATCGTGAGGCCGTAACACTGTCCGTATATGATCCGAAAGACTATGAATCCAACAAACCCTTTGCAAGGTTCCGATTCGCCCACCCTCGACTACGATGCCTTGCGTCGGGAGGGCATGCGCCAGTTGGAGCGGCTAGCCGGCTCCGAATGGACGGACTTCAATCCGCACGATCCCGGCATCACGATTCTCGAACAGTATTGCTACGCGCTGACCGAGTTGGCCTACCGCTGTGATTTCCCCATCCCGGATCTGTTGAGCCGGGACGGGAAGGAAGCTTATGGTAGCCTGTTCAGCCCGGCCCAGATCCTGACCTCCCGCCCAGTCACGTTGGCGGATCTGCGCAAGCTGGTCATCGACGTGCCCGGAGTCAAGAACGCCTGGATCGAAAAAGTCGCCGATTACAGCCCAAAGGTTTACCATCATCGATACGGCGATCCGATAGTGGCGGAGGCACACGAAAGGCTGATCCAATTACAGTCAGGCGAAGGGGGGACGCCGATCGATCTCAAGGGGCTTTATCGGGTCTTGATCGAAAGCGCCGACGTTTCGGGGGGCAATAACGGCGACATCGTTCGAGAGGTAGCCAAACGCCTGCATGCCCACCGGCCGTTGTGTATGGATTTCGAATCCGTGGAAGCGATGGAGAGGCAAACGATTCAAGTGAAAAGCTACGTCGAGATCGCTGCCGGGGCTAACCCCGAAGAGGTGTATTTAGCGATCCTCGGCAAAATTGAAGGCTACGTTTCGCCGTCCGTCCGTTTTTACACACTGGCCGAAAGCTTGGCGTCCGGCAAGCGCGCCGACGAGATTTTCGACGGACCGGCGCTGGATCATGGTTTTATCGATACGACCGAGTTATCCGCGATGCAGCGTAAGACCGGTTTGCGGGTTTCCGACTTCATCCACGAAATCATGGACGTGGAAGGCGTATCGATGGTCAAATATTTGGCGTTGAGCGGCGGCGGCGCGTGGCAGAATTGGTGGCTGAACCTGGAACCCAATAAAGTTCCCGTTTTCGATGTCGATTCGGATATCAGGCTGGAGAGGCAGCAGATCGAAGTCAGCGCTGATTATTATGCGCTCGCCAAGGAACGCTATCGGGCTTTACAGAAAAACTCCGCAAAGCGACCGGCTCTGCCGGATGACGTGGACATCGTCCCGCCAGCCGGACGTGACCGGCGGGTCGGGCGTTATTATTCGGCCCAGCACCATTTCCCGGAAGTATATGGCCTGGGCGAGCGGGGGCTGCCGTTCGAGGCTGACCGGGAACGCCGTGCGCAGCTCAAACAATTACAAGCCTACCTCTTGTTTTTCGACCAGGTGCTGGCGAACGAATTCGCCCAATTGGCGCATATCGGCGATCTGCTGGGTTTCGACGCAGACAAGCCGCAGACTTATTTTTCCGCCGACGTCGACGACCCTGCCTTGAGGCTGGACGGTCTGTGGACGAACGATGACGATCGGCGCCGGGAGCGTTTGGCTCGCCTCGTCGAAAACCCGGAGTCATCTGAAGAGGCAAGGGGTTCGCAGGCGGTGGACTGGGCGCGCAAGAACCGCTTTCTCGACCATTTGCTGGCCCGTTTCGCCGAGCAGTTCGTCGATTACGTCCAGTTTCGGGAGCTTCCGAAGGACGGATCGGACCTGGTTCGCAACAAGTTCGAAAGATTGGCGCGAGACAAGCAGGCTTGGCTTTCGGGTTATCCTGGTCTCAGCGCCGGTCGGGGAACCGGCTTTAATGCGCTGTCGCCAAGCGCAGGCAAAATTGGCCAGGACTCGAACAATTGCTCGGGCCTGGAGCGGCGCTTGCGGCACAAATTGGGGTTGGAAGCGGCAACGTCCGCCGACGACGCGCCGCGTTTTTACTTGCTCGAGCATGTGTTGCTGCGCCCGGTCCCCGCGGACAATGGCCATCAAGCCTTGCCTTTGCTGGTGGATGCCCGCAGCGCCGACCCTTATTCACTACAGCTCAGCCTGGTTTTCCCGGGGGCGTTGGCGCCTTTCGATGATCGCGGCTTCCGGCGTTTCGTCGAGCAGACCGTTCGCGAGGAGACGCCCGCCCATCTGCTGGCGTACGTGCTGTGGCTGGATGTGGACGCGATGGCGTCTTTCAAAGATGCCTATCAAACTTGGTCAGAAAGTCAGCGCGTATGGCGCGAGAGCGGCCGGCAAGGGACGATCGGCCTGCCTTTGAATACGTCAAGCGATGCAGCCCACGTTTATCGGTTGCTCGATGCTCGCGACCGCCTGATCGATTTGTTGGCGATAGGCCAAACCTACCCGTTGGCGGATTTGCCGGTCGAGTATACCGCCATCGTCGCTTTAAAGCAGGCCGGCAGGATCACGATCATTTCCAGTCAACCCGGCGTCGTTTACCAATTGCTCGACAAGGATGATGGCACCCTGAAGGGGGAGGGGAAGGGTACCGGCGACAATTTGGTTCTGTGGACACCTCCGATTACCAAGGACACGGGCTTCAAGATCAAGGCCGTCAAAAAAATGCTGTCCGTCACGCTGTTCCAAGCCATCGACATCAAAGTTGGACTGGACACCGGCTTGCAGGCGAAGATCCTCGTTGACGACTTCCTGGACCGCGACGTTAAGAATCCTGGGGTAGAGGAGCCTCGGATTGTCGATTACGGCACAGCACCGAGTGTTGAAATCCAAAACAGCCAAGCCGGCGTCGATTACCGGTTGGTGTGCGTGCAGGCCGACCCGCAAGGGGCGGATTTGGTGATTGAAGATTCCCGCACTAAAGTCTCGATTGCCTTGAAATACCTTTCGGAGAAGGCCGTGTCAGGCACTTCCGACGCCATTCGCATACAAACGCGAGAGATGAAGGAAGATATCGACATTCGCATCTTGGCCGTCAGAAACTTCGAAGGGAAGGAGAAGCAAAAAGCCGAGCAAGCCTTGCTGACGGTTACTCTGCCGCTCAAAGTGCGGGCGAATGTAGGGTTGTCGGTCGCCGTGGATCGCTCACAATTGGATTACGGCTCCGGAACGGCGGTCGTCGTTAAGGCTGCGCAGGCCTCGGTCAGCTATCAACTTTTTGCCCGTCCTCTTGCCGAAAGCGAATTCGTCCGCGACGATAAGGCGCCTTCGGCCTTCGAGATACCCGGTGTGGCTGGGTTGCGCGTAACCGATCCGCAAAGGCCGACGCCGGATGCGGTAGCCATCGGCGCGGCGATCAGCGGCAATGGTGCGGATCTGGCTTTGCCTATAGACAATGTGAAGGAAGACACCTTGGTTGTCATACGCGCAGGCAAAGCGCATAAAACCCGCGAGGGACGGCCTCCGATCTCTTCCAGCGTGCAATTGTTCCAGGCCGCCGCCGTCCTGGTGCGGCCGGGGCCGGATTCCGCTTTCCCCTTGCGTTTAAAGCTCAAGGAGGGTGAAGTGCCTGCCGGAAGCGGTTTGCAGAAGGGTACGATCTACCAGGTATTGAACGGCCAGCCAGGGGTCTTCTATTACTTCCGCCGAGCCAAATCGCGTACAGCCTGGGGGCTGCCGGTCTATTTCCATAAGGACGGTAGAGGCATAGGGCAATTGCAGGTGGAAATCGATTTTGCACTGACCGGCAGTTTGCCCACTCCGCCACCGGAATGGGATTGCCCGGCCGATTTTGCCGCCGACGACACCCTGTCGATCCGGGCGGTAATAGCCCAGACCGGCCTGGAAATCGTATTCGAGCGGACCGTTGCCTCGTTGCTTGTGGTCAGTGGGGGCGACGAATTGTGACGGCGATGCATTCACAGCGCCACGTTATCTTGCGGCAGAGTCTGGAACTGTCCATCGCCCGCAAAGACGACGCATGGCCGCTGCAAGAGCGGGTCAGTGCCCTCGTGCGTCGGCTCGAAGCGGTGATCGAACGCCGCTGCGACGAATTGAGTTCTCCCGACCGCCTGCACCGCATAAGCCGCCTGGAGCTGGACTTGGGCCACCTGGATAGTGGTTGCCTGGAAGAAGAGTTGATCGAGAAATTCGATCAGGCCTTGCGCCGCGAACTGAGCGAGCAGGTCAGGCAGCAAGAGTCCGCCGCAGTCTCTGCAAAGACCGCCTCGCAATTGGAATTGTTTGCCCAGTTTGTCCGCCAAGGCGGTCTGCCCTGGTGGGCGAATCCGGCGCAAACCGGGCAGCCTCAGGCAAGCCTGGATGGGTTGTTGCGCGAGGCTCCCGAGATACTGAGCCGGTTGTTGCCGGAGCTGGTGGCCGACCCTCATGCCCTGCGACGTCTGTCCGTGCATTTCGACGACCGCCAATTGGCCGAATTGACGGTGCGGCTGGCGCCGGCTTTTGCCGATTTCCCCCGGCAGTTGTTCTTTGCGCTGCTATCCGTCCCGACTTGTTTGCCGAATCTTGACGCCGTGCCGCCGGCCCGGTTTAGAAGCCATGTTTGGCAGAGTATCCTGGGCAGTCTCGGTGTGTCCATGCCCTATCTCGCAAATCGGCTGGATTTCGTCCGCGACGTGCTGGTGCGTCTGTGCCGCCTGCAATCCCTGCCTTACCCTTCCTTGCTCCGGGGTTTGATCCAGGCTTCTGCAGCAGGTTCGCAAGGGGTAGTCGAGGACGTGGCGATGGCGCTGGCAGAATCCGGCCTGATAACGGGAACGGAACTCGCGAAGCCCAGCGTGGACAGCGCTGATGAAGCCGGTTCTTCCGCTCGCTGGGGCGGTGCGGCCGGCGAGGCGGCGTTGGCGGCGCTATATCAGTGGTCGGAACAAGGCAGCGAGGCGACGATACCGGCTTGGCTGCAATCCTGGCCCGAGCCCTTGCGCCTGGCGCTTTTCGCACGGCTTGGCGAGTTGGGAGCGGGCCTTCCGGCCGCGCTGACTGAATTGCGCGGCTGGCTTGAACAGGGCGCCCAGGGCGGCATGCCAACTTGGCTGCAATCCTGGCCGATGTTGCTGCGCGAGGAGTTTTCCGCACAGCTTTGGGAGCTGGGTAAACGGCCCGAACCAGCGCCCAACCCGGCGCTTAAAATCCGCCATGAACGGCTGGATTCGCCGTCCCCGCCAGCCGAACAGGCGCATTGGGATCGGGTGATGGAACAGGCCGAATTTGGCGAGGCCGAGTCGATCTATCTGGAGAATGCCGGCTTGGTGATTCTCTGGCCCTTCCTCCAGTCCTTCTTCGGGCGTCTAGGCCTGTTGGAGGAAAACCGCTTTCGCGACGAGGCCGCCCAGCAGCGCGCCGTGGCTTTGTTGCAATGCCTAGCCAACGGCGATACCGCTGTGCCGGAATATCTTTTGCCGTTGAACAAATTGCTCTGCGGCATGCCGATTGAAGCGGTATTTGAACTGGAACAACCGTTGACCGAGGAGGAGGTCGCCGAGGGCGAAGGTTTACTGGAGGCGGTGATCGCGCAAGCGCCGATTTTGAACAAGATGTCGGTGGCGGGGTTCCGCGGCAGCTTCCTGCTGCGCGCCGGTCTCCTGCAAGTCCGCGACGGCGGATGGTTGCTGCGGGTGGAGCGGGAGACTTACGATTTGGTGCTGGATCGTTTCCCTTGGGGCTTTTCCTGGGTGAAACTGCCGTGGATGGAAGCGCCCTTGCAGGTGGAATGGTGATGGACGCCTTGCAGGCCAACGCCTACGATTTGGAACAGGAGCTGGCCTGGCTGGCCACACTGCTCGACACGCGTTTCAAGCTGTTCTTTCGCCAGGATAGCGCCCATACGGACGTACTTTCGATTCCGCCGTCCGATCTGAGTCAGTCCACTTCCCCCTATGCGAACTTTATCCGTCATTATCAACTGACGCAGGCCGAGCGAACGGTGCTGGTCCTGGCTTTGACCGCGCTGGTCAAACCGCAGCTTCTGGACATCTTCTTTCTGAAAAACCAGCAGTTCGACCGCAAGTTCACCGAGTTTGGCGGCGTGCGCGGCGGGCCGGACGGCGACTTCATGCCGACCGTCGAAACGGCCCTGTTCCTGTTGGCCGACAACCTTGAAATGCGTTTCGCCTTGCAGACCCTGTTCGGCCCGGAGCATTTTTTCAGCAAGCACCATATTCTGCGCCTGACCGCCGGCAACGACGAACCGCTGCTGAAAGCGGCGCTACGGCTGTCCGAGGACTATGTGGCGATGTTCACCACCGGCCAGGCGCACCAGCCCGGATTCGGCGCGCAATTCCCCGCCCGCCTGATCGAGACCCGACTGGAATGGGATGATCTGGTGCTGAACGCCGGCACCCGGCGCCAGGTTGAAGAGATCGAAACCTGGCTGCGCCACGGCGAAACCCTGATGCAGGACTGGGGCATGGCGAAAAAACTGCGCCCCGGTTTCCGCAGCCTGTTTTACGGTCCGCCCGGCACCGGCAAGACGATGACCGCCTGCCTGCTGGGCAAGGCGACCGGCCGGCCGGTGTACAAGATCGATCTGTCCCTGGTGGTTTCCAAATACATCGGCGAGACCGAGAAGAATCTCGCCAAGGTGTTCGACCAGGCCGAGCATCGCGGCTGGATCCTGTTCTTCGACGAGGCCGACGCCCTGTTCGGCAAGCGTAGCGAGACCAAGGACGCCCACGACCGTTACGCCAACCAGGAAACCGCCTTCCTGTTGCAGCGCCTGGAAAACTTCGACGGCGTCGCGATCCTGGCGTCCAATTTCCGCGACAACCTGGACGAGGCCTTTGCGCGGCGCTTCGAGTCGATGATCTATTTTCCGCTGCCGAAGCCCGAGGAACGGCTCAAGCTCTGGCGGCAAGGCTTTCCGGCCAAGGCCGCGCTGGAAGAGGGCATCGACCTGGAAAAAATCGCCCGCGAGCACGAATTTTCCGGCAGCTCGGTCATGAATGCGATCCGTTACGCCGCACTGCAAGCCTTGCAGCGCGGCAGCGAAACAATCGGCCTGGATGAACTGCAGCAGGGCATCCGGCGGGAATATGTGAAAGAGCGGAAAGGCGGATAATGCCTGCCGTCCGTAGAAGAACACAATGAGGGTTTAAGCAATGAAAGATCAAGCCATCCAGACAAAGACCGACCGCCAGAACGGCACGGATTCAAGACAACAAGCCGCTGGGCCGGCCGGGGCATCCATCACCCCTCCTGGCTACGGTATCAGTTTTCTTGATTATTCACCTGCTCACGTGCAGAGGAGGGGTGTAGGTTCACCCGGTCCTAAGACAGCGGAGGGAGGATATGTGACCTCTAATGTGGAAACTGCTATTGAGCAGATGCGTGGCGGCGGACATCCTTTACAACACGAAGTGCGGGCGGAAATGGAGAACGCCTTTGGTGCGGATTTTTCCAGTGTTCGGATTCATTCTGGCACAGAAGCATACAAACTGAGTCAGTCGCTTGATGCGCGGGCATTTACGACGGGAAGTGATATTTTCTTCGATCAAGGAGAATATAATTCTGACACTGCATCTGGCAAGCATCTCCTGGCTCATGAATTGGCGCATGTGGTTCAGCAGAATCGGGGCACGATTCTGCGCAAGGGAGTAGAAAGAGTGGCAGTCCCGCAAGTCGGCTCATTAAGCTCGTTGAACACGGGCGTTCAGGCCAAACTGACCGTTGGTACTGTCGGCGATCGCTATGAGCAGGAAGCGGATCAAGCGGCTCAGGCTTATGAGCATTGGGCACGAGATCAGCGCTTGCACACAGTAGGATCAGTGAGTTCTAAAACTCGGCACGAACGAGCACCTGTCATGCAGCACAGTGAGGCGGTAACTGGCGCGGTACAGCGAGCGCCGGTGGTGGATGGCGCACCTGCAATCAAGGAGGTTCCTGCAGCGATGAAAACTGACGAGGAACTCGCCGCTGACATTATGGACACGCAATTGGCTATCCTTGTGGGGTGGGTGACCGCACTACATAACTTCGATAAGGTATTGGTCAGCGACTCGGACAAAGAAACCAAGCCCGATTTTAAGAAAGTGATCGAGAACTTTTTATTTGATAAGGTGGTGGGGGAGCTCATCAATCGTTCTAATGTTCCTGGAGGTGGTGATGCGTGGGCGTTGTTGGGGAAGCTAGAAGACGAGGCGAAACGAGCGTCAAAGGCTGAAGAGTCGGCATCGCTGCGCGATTTTGTCGTACAGCACCGGACGGCCATCGGGCAACTGCAGCAATCGGTGCTTTCATTGAAGAATGACTTTGTGGCTGCGGTGCGGATAACGCGCGAGCGGATGGATAAAGCGGGTGGCAAGCGCGGAACCGGAGCAATCTCTCCAGAAGCCAAAGCATACGGGGTGCAGCGGGTGACCCTAATTGAAACGCTCGAACGAATGGATTTTCGGCTGAAGATTTCAACGCCCGTAGACCTGTTCCGGCAGCTCAGCGAAGAGTGGATCCGCCAGACCACAATTACCACCAGTGCTTTTGGAACCAAGGCCCCGGCTGATGTTATTATCCGTCTGAAAAGCGACTACACCATCATGGATGCAAAAATCCAAGGAACGGGTGGGCAAAAGATAGCCGAGCAATTACTCAAGGATTCCCCGAGCGGTGTCGACGTATTCAAGTTAAAAGTCCGGCGGCGCATTGTAGTATATGCCGACAATAATTGGCCTAAGGCGATCCTCCGTCTCGACGCAGACAACAGAGTTATCAACGAAGGCTCTTTCGTAGAGGGAAATTATGGGGAGGTCCATCGTTTCCTTAGGGCTAACGGCCTGCCACCCACCAAGAAGCTCACGGGTGACTGAGTGCTGTTCCCTCAGCTAGCGGTGCTCCAGTTCATCCCAAGAGGATGCAGCTAAACCAAGAACCCATTTGCTCGGGCGCGCTAGGTAAGGATCTGCTCAAAATATACTTCCCGAAATTCACACTCATCCTTCCCACGCAGAGCGTGGGAACCATAAGGGGAAATTGTTTTTGACCAAATCCTAAGAGAGTGCTTATGCCTAGTACAACAAGGAACTGAATAAAAGAAAACATGTTGGCGGAGATATCATCAACTTGACGATCGAAACAACCAATTCACCGCATGGATTCGACGCGCTTCCTTGGTACGGAAAAGGGCTGCGAAAGGGCCTGGACAAAGTTAGCTATTGGATGCATCCCTTGTTCGATTAAGCCAGCGGATGGAAGCGTAAGTCGCAGCAAAGAGCATCAAAGAAAAACATGGGTATCCCGATGAAAGAAACCACCTTTTTAGCTCAGACAAATTATTCCGCTGCCGCCGCTACCCATCAAACTGACGGGTCAGACCAAAATGGTGCGGCGGCGGCTCCTCCCAACTATGGCATCGACTTCCTCGATCGTCCTTCCGTGGTGCAGCGGGTAGCGGCACCGAGCGCTCCCCCAAAGATGTCGGAGGGAATCGTGGCGCCTGACATTGAAAACGCCATTGAGCGGATGCGCGGCATCGGGCATCCGTTGCAAAACGAGGCGCGAGTGCGGATGGAGCATGCCTTCGGAGCCGATTTCAGCGGTGTTCGGGTGCATGCGGATGCCGAAGCAGATAGATTGACTCGGTCTCTCGATGCGCGGGCGTTTACGACTGGGCGTGATATTTTCTTTCGTCAGGGGGAGTACAGTTCTGACAGTGCGTCAGGCAGCCGGCTTCTGGCCCACGAAATGGCGCATGTGGTCCAGCAGAATCCGGATACGATCAAACCCAAGGCCAAAGAGCAACCGCTCTTCACGGATAACGCTGCATTGACCCCATCGAATACGACCGTTCAGCCCAAGTTGATGGTCGGCGCGACAAACGATATCTGCGAACGGGAAGCGGACCGGATTGCCGATCAGGTAATGGCAGCACCGGGACATCATGCTGTGCAACAGCCTGCTGTGGGTTCTGATCCCCATATCATACGCCGCTACGAATCCCCTGAGCATCAAGATTTCGGCGATAAAGGCTTGAAAGACTTGTCTGAATTTATCAGCACACCGGAAGGTAAGAAATGGATAGAACAGTACAAGCTGGATAAAGCTGTTTCCAATCTAAACCAAGATCCGTTCTTGAAGGGAAAGAAGATCACTATTGGCAAACTTGAATTGTCACCTAGTGATGTCATCGCCTTAATGGGCGATTTTTATCGTACACCCCAAGCATTGCTGAACGCGCCTCACGAAGAAGTATCAGAATTGCTGAATGCTATCAAACGCGAAAGGGCTGGCGAACTCGGAGGCGGAAAAGCTAATGAGCTGTATCAGACTATTACCGCCAAATATCGCAAGCAGGAGGATACCTACCTTGAGCTTGCCAAAGTCAATAAGCCTCACTTTACCCCGGGAAATCGGGCTGAATGGACGAAATTACACTCGGAAGCAATCAAGACAGCCCGCGAATCCATGATACGCCCGGCAGCTTTACAGGAGGCATTGCTCATTGATGCCGCTGGCGGTCACTTTTTGACCGATGCCTTTGCATCAGGCCATCTTTTCAATAAGCAAGAACTTGAAGTTCAGATCATCAGTTATATCAGGAGCAATCCGCCGCGCCCAGTTAACCCTGAAATACAGGGGTATTTCGCTTTGAGTGAGGCACTTGACGTCATGCCGCAGCTCGTCCTTAAGAATATCCATGATCGGCTGAATACGGAGGGCGTCGAGGTATCGAACAAGAAAGGCATGAGATGGCGTACCTTTGGTGATGACAATCTGAAGAAAACTCAGGAGTCATTGCGCATAGGGGCTTTGGCCGTCTATCTGTCGCGTCAGCAAATCTTACTTGCACAGCAGCACAGTGCCCCCGCCCCTGATCCATTAGAGGTTCTGGATTTACTTCCTGACGAAGACAGTGTAAGTCGGGCCACTGCTAAAGCAGTCAGTTACATTCCTGCTGCCACTGCAGATGTTGAAGGACTTCTTTATCGGCAACGTGGTAGCGTTAAAGCCGGTCTTGTTTCGACTCTGCCACCCGGCATAGGGTGGCTTGTGGGAAGCGCCGTCAAGGCTAATCTTGAAGCTATTGGCAACCCCGCCAGAGAAAAGCAGTTACTGGAGATTCAAGATCGGGCGAAGACGAGCGGTATTCCGGGAGTAGCGCCACAATTTACAGTGTTCAGTTTTTAAAAGAATGACGACGAGATATGAAGCATAGCTCAACGGAAATTTATGCAAATCTGCATGGCAGACGAATTGTTCAATAAGACACCATTTTCGGCTCGCGTTTGTCCGAACACGCTGAGGCGTTGCGAAGATTGTCGCTTCGTTGTATCAAGGGCAGCCTAGCCGGACATTTTTGTCGATGGTCCTTCGGTTCATCAAGGATTCAGTGTGAACGGTTTTTAATCACGCCTTGTCAAACGCTCGCATTTCTCCTTGCGATTCCAAGCGAGTCCTACAACACGGTTTTATTAGGAACACTCAAACCCATGACCCTCAGACTTATCCCCTCAGTCGTGATTTTATTCGGCGCCATGAGCCAAAACAGCCGGGCCGAATCCTTCAATCTGCCGCTTTACGCGGACTACAGCCTGATCAAAAATGCGCTGGTCTCGCAGCTTTTCACCGGTCCCGGCAAGACCGCGAATGTCTGGAAGGACCGCCAGAATTGCAGTTTTTTGCAGCTCGCCAATCCGCAGTTGGACGGTCAGAACGGCCAGGTGCATATGAAAAACAATGTGCATGTCCGCTTCGGCACCGGCATGAACGGCCAGTGCCTGCCGCTTTTCGAATGGAGCGGCCTGCTCGAAACCTGGCAGCAGCCGACGATCAATCCGCAGCAGACCGTACTCAGTCTGCCGGTCACCCAGGCGAAGGCTTACGATCAGTCCGGGATTCCGCTGAACGTGGACAAGTTGCAGGATTTGCTGCGGCGCTATGCGGAACCGCAGCTGGCGAGTCTGAAGGTCGATTTGAACCAATCGCGCGGCGACATCGAACGCAAACTGGCCGACTATCTGCCGAAGGAAAACGAGGCGGAACTGCATCAGGTGATCAGTACGCTCAAATTTACCGGCGCAGCCGCCAAGGAAGAGGGCATCTCGGTGCATCTCGGTTTCGAGGCGCCGGTGAAGCCGCTGTCGAACACGCCGACCGCGCCATTGTCGGCCGCCGAGCAACAGCAGTGGCAACAAGCCTGGCAGGTGTGGGATGAGTTTTTGAGCAAGGCGATTCAGCAGGCGTCTTTGGATTCGAACAACGAGCAGCTGCGCGATTCACTGACCGAAATTCTGCTCGATGCCCGCAGTA
>Ga0208116_1000187_pt1 | contig 20468 bp, 20 predicted proteins | sample LakWasMeta9_HOW4_2_FD_183859 | JGI IMG/M metagenome (GOLD analysis project Ga0208116, IMG submission 183859) | Freshwater sediment methanotrophic microbial communities from Lake Washington under simulated oxygen tension - Sediment Metagenome... | ecosystem: Environmental > Aquatic > Freshwater >... | reverse complement strand
TAACGATGGTGAAATTTCACTCAGAGGGTGTTGTTCGGCTGAAGTCTGGAGAAATTCATGCCATTGTTGTGTACTCATGCTAACCTTTAATTAAATAATTGATATGCAGTATTGATTGCTGTTTGACTAAAAAACTGCACAAAGACTCTGTGAACAATAACATGAAGCCCATACAGCTTGATTTCAAGCCCTCGATTAGATTAACCCTGGTTATCTGCATGATGGGGCTAGGTGCAGGCGCTATTTTAATCCTGCCCGCCTGGATTTGGCAGATTAAATTGCTGCTGTGTTTGCTCATATTCAGCGCCGTTATTTATAGCGTATGCCAGCATGGCTTGCTGTTGCTGCCGTGGTCATGCGTTGGCTTGCGTGTAGGCAGCAGTAATCAATTGCAGCTTGTACGCAGAGATGGCAATGTTTTATTAGTGGATGTGTGCCGCGATTCGGTGGTAACGCCATGTTTGACAGTTATCAATTGCAAGGTGCAGGATGCAAAATTTCTTGTACGATTATTCTCACTGCACTTGCTTATTATGCCGGACATGCTTGATGCAGAATGCTACCGTCAATTAAGGGTATGGTTGCGTTGGGGTAGAGTAGCTTAGAGCCTTATTCTATTGTTAAAAAATTAAAATAATCGTGTCTGACCCCGTTTACATCCTCCGCATGTTTATGACCCCATTTACAAGTTCTTGCGTCTAAAAATTTAACGGGAAAATATCCCATAAATATATTGACAATCAAAATATGGTGGCGTATGTTTGATTCGTATAACTTCTAGTAATAAAAAACAACTAGAAGTTATTAATGAAAATCTTTAATTAATCGCGTCTATCCCTTTTTACATCTAATCCGCGATGTTGTTTTATAAAAGCTATCGAAATGCAACTATTTTAACAATAGAGAGCGAAATGGCAGCAGCTATAAAAATTAATTTATTTAATAAACAACAAGACGAAAGACTTTGGCAAACTGCAGAGAATTTTGTAGGCGAGCCAGATAAAGCCTATGTATTTAGTCACGGATCTCCCAATACTATATATGACGACCGTTCAGGAAAAGGAGCTAACAGTAAACCACTAACTCCATTGGAACTAGCGAAAATGCTAGAAGCAGCAGGAGCTTCCACTAATACTAAAGTATTCTTACACTCATGTAGCACAGCACATGGGTACCATTCGTTTGCACGTGAACTATCAAAATATTTTATAGAGGTTGAAGGTGCCACTAGAATATTGGTAGCCAATAATGCTTTAAGTGAATCGGAGTTTAGGGAAGTATCCCGCATCAATGGATACGAAACAAGTGGAAGAGCCTTTACTGCTGGCGAAGAGGCAACTATCGTTACCCAAAATCGCGCCCCTGGAAGAATGAAACAAATGCATGCTGTTAACTATGCGTTCAGTTTAGCTCATCCTGAACTCATCGACACGCCAGAATCAGAATTGCCAGCATCAAACCCGTACACTCACATAGATAAATTTAATGGTATAAATCAATACACGATGTCAAATGATCGCCGTGATATTGGAGATGAACAACCGATTAACACTCCAGTAAAATCAACACCGATTCTCCCATCAGAAGTAACCACTATGGCGATTACTTATATCAACACAGTAACCAAAGACAGCGAAAGAAAACTTGCACAAGTAAAATATCCGGAACTGGAGCTTGCTTATGCTTACCATGACAAAATGATGCAACATGCAGTTGCAAATAAAATGGAAAATTTAGTAGTCTTTGAAAATGCCATAAATAAAACTATTACTAATAATATTTTAATGGGGAAATTTGTGGCTCTATATGATTTAGCAAAACAGTACTAAAGAGAGAAAAAGAGAAGCAAAAGGGGCGGACGCGATTATTTATTATTCTCACCGCACTTGGTTATTATGCCGGACATGTTTGATGCAGAATGCTACTGCCAATTAAGGGTATGGTTGCGCTGGGGCAAGGCGAGTAATGGCATGTGAAGCGAGCATATTGCTATCAGTGCAATCGATTTATGGTGAATAACACTTTCAATATCCGCTCGTTTGGAAAATGATGATTCATGGCCGCAGTAAAATAAATGCAGGATGAAGCTACTGCAAACTTAGTCATAAAAGGTTTTATTTCGCTAGTGTGTGTCATTAACGATCTATAAAACTCTATCCGGTTCAGCGGCGCTTATCGGCTTCGTTCTGTTGTTCTCTGATTAGCAGTTGTGCGAAGCTGCAGAACTCCTTGGCCATTAATAGCAGCAGGTCATCCAGCGTGATGATGCCGGTCAGTCCGCCATCTTTTTTTACTACAGGCAGGCGTCGTACACCTTTGTCGGTCATGAGCCTGATGGCGTCGAATATGCCGGCATCTTCTTCGATCGTGAATATGACCGGTAGCATGATGTCGCCAACGGTGATCACGTTGGGATCAAGCCCGGGGGCTACTATTTCTATGACCACGTCACGGTCAGTCACGATGCCTACGGGCAGGATTATATCCTGTACTTTTTCGACCACCAGCACATCTCCAATATGATTTTGGCGCATGAGTTCAGCGGCTTTAAAAACTGTATCATCACGCCCAACCGCAACAAAGTCCCGGCTGCATAGTGCATTAATTGACAAGATATTTCTCCCTTAATCGTTACAGCAGGCTGGAATAGTGGTCCCGGTCTTCATATAGATCACGCCTTGTTAGCGGTAACGGCGAAAAGCTGTTGTTCTTGCGTACGGCCAATATCTGGTAAATGCCTGTCTGACCCTGTTCGAACTGCAATGCGCAGCCTGTCATGTAAAGTCGCCAGATACGGTAGTTTCGTTCTCCTACCAGGCGGATGGCTTTTTCATAGTTTTTTTCAAGCCGATGCACCCAATGTCGGAGCGTAAGCGCGTAATGCGGGCGCAGGCCTTCAACATCGGAAATTTCGAAATCGGCATCTTCCATGAGTGATTGAATGACACTGACGGTTTCCAGTTCGCCATCCGGAAACACATGGCGATTAATAAACCTGCTGGAGACACAATTGCCCCAGCCGGATTCATCTGTAGTGATTCCGTGGTTAAGAAACAGGCCATTGGGTTTCAGCAAGCGGTTAACAATAGAAAAATAGCCTGGCAGGTTTTTTATGCCGACATGTTCAAACATGCCGATACTGGATACCTTATCGTAAGAGGCGGATCGTGGCAATTCACGGTAATCGCGTAACTCGATGGATACTCTGCCTTGCAGATGCTGCCTTTTGACTTCTTCAAGAGCGTGTTCATATTGGCTTTGGCTCAGTGTAATGCCGTGTGCCCGAACACCGTAATGTTTTGCCGCCCAGCACACCAGGGCACCCCAGCCACAACCTATGTCAAGAAAGTTTTCTCCGGGCTGCAAACGCAATTTACGGCAGATATGGTCAAGCTTGTTGCATTGCGCCTGTTCCAGGTTTTGCTGCGGGTGTTCAAAGTAAGCGCAGGAGTAGACCATGCGGTCATCCAGCCATAAGCGGTAAAAGTCATTGGATATATCGTAATGAAAGGCAATGGTTTCTTTGCCGTTATCGCGTGCTGCTTCGCCATCCCTTACAAATTCTATGGGCCGTCCCGCCTTGTATTTATTTAAGAACAATACCTTCATCAGCAAAATAAGTTTCTTGCCTAGCGGTAGTTTCAGGTCTTCAAGATAATGGCGCAGGCCAAGTGCGGCATTAAAGTCGCCATCCACTTCAATGGCGCCGTCAAAATAGGCTTCGGCAAGCCTTACCGGGTCGCGAAACAGGATCAGGTCACGCAGTACGCCGGCATCTTTTATTTTAAGCGTGAATTCTGACAGGTCGTTACCTATGCGTAACTTACTGTCATTCCATAGATGAATAACAAATGATCCCAGATAATCACTGAACAGATAAGACAGAATCTGCTGCGCTGCGATATGACGGTCGCTGTTGTCGAATTGCAAGTTTTGATCAAGATCCATTTCCATTATCATTACCTTTCTGCATGAGGGCTTTTAACCAGTAAAACCGATACATGGCTGGTGCGTAATACGTTTTCGGCATCACTGCCCATTACCAGGCGACTGATGCCGCGCAAGCCGTGCGTGCCCATTACAATGATGTCGGCAGGCCAGCTGCCGGCTTCTTTAACAATGTACGATGCTGCTCTGCCGCCTACGGACTCAATGGTTTTTGAGTCGGCAGCCACGCCGGATTCCCTGGCGGTATCCAGTGCTTGCTTGATGATTTTTTCTCCATTTTCACGAAGGATATCGATCATGTAAGTCACATTGAAATCGCCCGCCATATCGACTATCGGGATATAGGTATCAATTACATGAAAGAAATGCAGCTCGGCATTCTGCTCTTTAGCTAGTTTAATGGCTTCGAGCATACCTGCGGTTGATGCCGTGCTGCCATCAACCGGACAGAGTATGTGCTTGTACATGGATTCTTCTCCTGTTTACAGAAAAAGCTGTATCTATCAAATGTAATTGAGGGGGCTGCACCATGAGGTTCTCTAAGGGATAGATTTAAGTATCAAAGGTGCTTTACGCGTGCTGGGGGCTGTTTCTGTTTTTGGGTAACCGATAATAATCGGAGCAACGGCTGTGAATTCAGGTGGAATGCCCAGTGTAACCTTGACATCAGGCAGGCACATTGCCGGTAATGCCGATGCAATGACGCAACTGCCCAGATTCATGGCGCAGGCGGCAAGCATCAGGTTTTCAGCCGCCATCCAGCAATCAGCAATCGGCATGTGGCCATTTTGCTTGGCGCAGATAATAATCAGAGTGGCGGCATCGTAAAAAAGGTTTCCTGTTGTATTTTTTAAAATATCTTCCCTGGTTCCTATTTTTCTGAGTTCTTCAAGAAATAGCGGTTTTGCCAGGTTTGACAGATTCTGCAGAAGTTCTTTGTTCTGCACGATGACAAAGCCCCACGGTTCTTTATGCATGGCCGTAGGAGCCCACACGGCTGCTTCCAGCAGGGTTTTTAAAATACCACCTTCTACTTTTTTTTGCGCATAACTACGCACTGAGCGCCTGCCAAGAATGGTTTCAAAGATGGTTTGCTCTAATTCGGGTAGCTGCATGGCGTGTTGCCTCTGTAATGCATTACTTCAGAAAATATTTTCTAACCGACAGTGTGGATAAAGTAGCAATATTTACGCACTAAGATAATCCGCGCGAACACGTATATTGGGTTGTCAAATACTTATATCGGCGTGCAAGCTGCATTTAAAAGGCATCTACGCAGCAACGGGCAATTTCAGTTGGCAACCTTTGGTGTGGGCGTCAGGTATAGGCTCAGGCATTAGAAAACCAGAGTGTTTTGCGGGATCATTCCATAGATAAAAAAATAAAAAAACACTGATTTTTCAATAGTCCGCGTCAATAAACGGATTGGATGACTACGTGTTAGCCCTTACGTGCTTACACTAATTTTGTTAGTGTAATTTAGGTTGTAAATTTCATGCTATTCAATAAATTCTGGTCATCTGCATATTTTTTCAGTGCGTAAGTGAACTGCGTTAATTTAAAAAGTGTTATGGCCAAAAGTGTTGTTTTTCATCCGGAGTCGGTAGGTATAGGTCATATCCATTAGCTTCAATACGATGTTACAGGTAACAGGTTTCCTGAGATTTCAAGTGTCTGGGTTTGATGCGGATCATGAGAGGGATGCCTTGTTGAATACAAAGTTAGGAGATACAGCAATGATTGCCCAGCGAACACCCCCTTTGATTGAATATAAACACTTGTCAGTGAGTAAAAAACCGCCGGCAATAGAAGATGAAGACGAGAATAGGCTCGTTTTGACGCTGCATTACAATGGCATGATTACTGAATGCAATAAAGCCGGAAGCAGGTTGCTGCACTGCCTGCCATCAGAACTGATCTGGCAGCATATTTCCCGATTGTTACCGCAATTAAAGAATGTAGCGCTTATGGAAGGTTCGAACCTGAACCCTTACCTGCATTTCCTGACGCGTGTGGGTTATAAGTTTGAAGTGATCAGCCTGAGCGGCGCACGCTTGATCGCGCGCGTGTTCTTTTGTGAAATCGGCAGCATGGATCACAGGTTCCTGCGCGTTATTATCTGCCCGCTTTCACAGGAGAGAATGGCGTCTTAACTCAATTGAAGTTAAATAATTTGTTTGAGTGGCGTATTATCTGACTACTATTACAATAAAGAATCCTCTGGTTACACTGGATTAAGGCGTGACTGGTTTTGGTAGCTTATTTTTATTCAATAACAAGAAAGAAGTGCCACATGAACTATTCAAAAGTCATTCTTGCGACAATAACGGTCCTGTTTCTGAGTTCATTTCATGCTACGGCAATGGGTTTTCTTCCGCCCGAAAATCTATCGGAAAATCATGAGCCGGCTGCAGGTGATATAGCGACAGAAGTCGACTTCGGAAAATGCCTGTCCTATACAGCTTCGGATGGCGTTTGTTATATATCCGGAGGGATCAGCGGCGATGAGGTCGCCCAGTTTAAATCACATGCCAAGGAATATCTGCTGGAGATTGTGTTTGTACAGAAAGCGGATGCAGAAGACAATGGCCGCATTGAGGAATACCTTGCAGAAGTGCAGCTGCAAATCAAGGATGCCAAAGGCAATGTAGTCGTGGATGCGATGACTGAAGGCCCTTTTTTCCTCGCAAACCTGCCGCCGGGGAAATATCAGATTACAGCTGATTATGAAGGTGTAATCAAAAACAATGCTGTGAATATCTCAGCAAAAAAGCATCAGAGAATCGTATTCCTCTGGCCTAGGTAACTGTTCATAACCCTGTTAGAGAAAAGAGCCTGTATGGATTTTCCGCCAGATGGGGCCAGGATCTGCCTGTATCCTAAAATTCAGCTTGAAGCGGTGATTAATGCCATGGCCTGGCAGGCCAGTGGATTTATTCGGTGTAAAGAGCGTGTCATACTGGTCGGCATATTGCGGCGCGGAGCGCCGCTGGCCGAGATGCTGTATGCCAGGCTGGTGAAGCAGCTGGGGCGGACCAATATCAGCATGCTGCACCTGCAGATCAAGCGTTACGCAGACGACCTGAGCCTGCTGCACCCGGAAACCAAGCTCACGGAGAACCCGGAACACCAGAACCTGGATTTAACCGGTGCAACCGTGCTGGTGGTCGATGATGTGATGTATCACGGCCACTCCATGCTGCGGGCGATAGAATATCTGGCTACAAAGCAGGCGGCAGAAATCCGTACTATCGTACTGGTTGACCGCGGTGCTAACAAGCTCCCGGTGCGTACAGATATTGCAGGTGTCAGGCTTGATGTGGCACCCGGCAATATCATTGAGTGCAATGTGCCGCCTTATGAGTCTGATTTCAAGATTGATCTGTTACAGCCAAAAATCAATTAATTCATTCAGATTGCGAGCGACCGACTGTGTTTCATGACCGCAATGAAGCAGCCTTAATGCTGGCTGACAAGCTTCAGGATTACAGAGGTAAGCATCCGCTGGTGTTGGCAATACCCCGTGGTGCGGTATCGATGGCTAAGATCATTGCGGATAAGCTGGACGGTGTCTTCGACGTGGTGCTGGTGCGCAAGTTACGCGCACCGGGCAATCCGGAGCTGGCGATTGGCTCGGTTGATGAAAGCGGCTGGACCTATATTGCCGACCATGCAGCATCAGCGGGTGCCGATAGTGCGTATATTGCTGCCGAAAAGCAGCGGCAGATGGCAGTCATCAGGCAGCGCCGCGCGCAATATACCCCGGTCGGCCAGCCCGTAGATCCTGCCGGTCATGTCGTGATCGTGATTGATGACGGGCTTGCGACCGGGGCTACCATGATTTCTGCACTGCATGGCTTACGTAATCGAAAACCGACCAGACTCATATGTGCCGTACCGGTAGCACCTGCAGAAACCCTGAGAAAGATACAGGCTCTGGCTGACCAGGTGGTTTGCCTTAGCGCCCCCGATAATTTCAGGGCAGTGGGTCAGTTCTATGTTGATTTTCCGCAAGTTGAAGATGACGAAGTGATGAGGGTTTTGCAGAATCGGCGTTAGCCCGGGCTGGCCCATGCGCCGAGAATATAAGTAAAAATGTCTCGCGGTGATTTTTGTTATGCAGTCAGGTATTGCCTGAACCAGTCACTGGCAAGGCTGGCAACCATTTCCAGCGTTCCCGGCTCCTCAAACAGGTGCGTTGCGCCGGGGATGATCGCAATATGCTTGGTGCAGTGCATGTGGCGATAAGCTTCTTTGTTCAATTCGATGACAATGTCGTCAAGGCCGCCTACCAGCAGCAGCGTAGGGCAGGAGATCCTGTTCAGATCCTCGATGCTGGCCATGTCCGGACGGCCGCCACGGGAAACTACGGCACTGATCTGGTTATCGAGCAGTGCTGTTGCCTGCAGTGTCGCTGCAGCACCTGTACTGGCGCCAAAGTAGCCGATGGGAAGCTTCCGCAGGGCTGGATCATCTTTCAGCCAGCGCGTCGCCGCCAGCAGGCGACGCGTGAGTAGGGGGATGTCAAAACGAGCCTGGTAGTCCGTGTCCTCTTCTGCTGTGAGCAGGTCAATGAGGAGCGTGCCGATAGCACTGTTGCGCAGTATTTTTGCGACATAATTGTTACGCATGCTATGCCGGCTGCTGCCGCTGCCATGCGCAAAAATGACGATGCCGCGTGCATTATCCGGCAGCTCCAGCATGCCTTCAATATGAACATCGTCCGCCGGTATATGAACAATTTGTGTATAAGCTTGCAGCATGGTTTTCATTTTTCAGGCATAAGCGCCGATTGCAATAGGAATACGTTTTCTGCCGAAATTTCCTGCGACAGGATCAAAATGTCCGGCAATCGTGGCATTGCAGTCCGGGCAATGCCCACTGCCCGTCAAGCGGTATCGCTTGATCTGATACCAGTCGCGCACGATAAGCGGCGCTTTGCAATGCGGGCAGAATGTTGTATCACCTTGCTGATAGTGTACATTGCCGGTATAGACATATTCCAGGCCTGACTGCATGCCGATTTCACGGGCGCGAATGAGTGTGGCGGGTGGAGTAGGTGGGATGTCCGGCATTTTGTAATCGGGGTGGAATGCCGAGAAATGCAGCGGAATATCTGTGCCCAATTCTTTTCTGATCCATTTGCACATCGCACCGAGTTCTTCATCAGAATCATTCTGGCCTGGAATCAGCAATGTAGTGATCTCTAACCACACATCGGTTTCATGCCTGAGATAGAGCAGTGTATCCAGTACCGGCTGCAGCTGCGAACCGGTAAGCCGGTAGTAGAACTCTTCGGTAAACGCTTTAAGGTCAACATTGGCCGCATCTATTTTTGCGTAAAAGTCGCGTCTGGGAATGTCGTGTATGTATCCGGCTGTGACGGCAACGGTTTTGATGCTGCGCTCATGGCAGGCATCTGCGACATCCATTGCATATTCGGCAAAAATGACAGGGTCATTGTAGGTAAATGCCACGCTCCTGCATTGATGATATTCAGCAGCAACGGCGATGGCCTGCGGCGAAGCCTGATCCATCAGCTTGTCCATGTCTCTGGATTTGCTGATATCCCAGTTCTGACAGAATTTACATGCCAGATTGCAGCCGGCAGTACCGAAAGACAGTACGCTGCTGCCGGGATAAAAATGGTTAAGTGGCTTTTTCTCTATGGGGTCGATACAGAATCCGGATGAGCGCCCATAAGTGGTGAGTATCATCTGGCTGCCTTCACGCATCCGTACAAAACATGCGCCGCGCTGCCCTTCATGCAGTTTACAGTCCCTGGGGCAAAGGTCGCACTGCATGCGGCCATCATCCAGCATGTGCCAGTAACGTGCCTGGTAGTGGCTTTCAGTCATGGTGCCGGCCTTTCTGTGCTGCGATGCCGCAGGTCTTTTTCTTTGAATTTTGTAATCGTGTAACGATAGATTTCAACGTCATCGTGCCAGAAATCCGGGCTTAGGCCGGCTTTATGTTTCAGATGCGCCATAAATGCGGTAGCGTCGGTTAATTGCTCCCATACTTGCGGCAAAAAGGTGCTGCGGTAATGGCCATACTTGAATACGATGCCGTCAACCTGCGGCCGCAGCTGTGCCAAGGCATCCGCTTCACCTTTAAAAGATAGCGGCTCCTGGGCGGATAGCAGTGAAACTTCTATCTCTGTGCCATTCAGTTCAGCTATGCTCAGCGGCGGGAATCTGGGGTCACGAAATGCCGCGGCATACGCGTTGGCTTTTACATCCAGCAGCAGCGGACGCTGTGCCTCAAGAGAGCCAATGCAGCCGCGCAAATGCTGGTTCATGGTTAAGGTAACAAAGCTGGCCGCCTTTTCATGCAGCCAGGGCTGCTTTTCGTTGGCAGGCTCAGTCGGCCTGCCTAATGTATTGGCAATCACCCCGCGGGCGATCGGTAGCAATATTTTGCCTTTATGTTCGATATCGCCAGATATTACAGCAGATGGGGTGTGGTTTGAGTACTCATGCATTGGCGGTTTTCCCTGAGAATGCAAATGCAGCATAACCAACCACACGGTTTTTATCACCAGCGGTGTCACCGGAATTGCGTAAGTCCAACAGCTCTGGATGCAGATGATGTTTTTTTGCTGCCAGAATCAGGCCATTGACCGGTGTGCCACCACAAGCTTGGTGATGCGTTAAGCCTCCCTGCATATGGAGTATATTTTTTACTGTAGACCTGTCCACTTCATTGGCTACAGAGTAGGGAAGAAAGTGAGACAGGTCTGAACTCACCACGATAATGGTTTCCGGGCCGCCCCATAACGCTTCTATTACTTCGGCTACTTCTTCCGGTGTGGTGTCGCCAACTGCAAGCGGCACCAGCTTGAAATCATCCAGCACAGATTGCAGAAACGGCAACTGAACCTCTAACGCGTGTTCCTGTGCATGCGCTGGATAACTCAGCACCACTTGTTGCATATTGGCGACTGATGCAATGGCAGCCTTATCCAGCTTAACTTCCCCTAACGGTGTGGTGAATGCATCGACATCCGGCAATGCCAGCCCTTTTACCGGCACCCGATGTACCGGGCCCAGCAGAATTACGCGCTTGACAGCCGCGCGCCATCTGATCAGGCTGTTGTAGGCAATGGCTGCAGTCTGTCCTGAATAAATATAGCCGGCATGCGGTACTACAATAGCTTTGGGCGGTGCCAGGCTTGTGTGGATGTCGGTCGAAAACCGGGCGTTGGCGGCTGCCTGCTTGAGCAATACATTGATATTGTCGGCCAGCATCTGGCGATCACCCGGATAAAAACTGCCGGCGACTGCTGCGGGGCGTGTGGTATGCATTCAGCCCTCCATTAAGCCAGATAAATGCATTAGCGGAATCGGGAGTAGCAATGGCTAGGCCCGGCCTCGAACTGCAAAAAACATTCGATTGCAGTTACTTTAGCAAAAACGCGAATGCGGGATAATCCGCGTGAACACTTATCTGGGGTGTGGACTTAAGGTTCCGGGCGCAAGCTTGAAAAACTATTCAAGCAGCCGGCCTTCACTGGCTATTCTTGCCAGGTCCAGCAGGTTCGTGGCGCCGGTTTTATGCATGATCTTTGATTTATGGATTTCTACTGTGCGGTGGCTGATGCCCAGGCGTCGTGCAATTTCTTTATTGGGGGAACCGGCAACGGCGAGTGCCATTACCTCACGTTCCCGTTCGGTTAAGTCCGCCAGTTTTGATTTTGCATCCTGGCCGCTTTCCAGCTGGGTAATCAGTCTTTGGCTTTCTAAAATTGCGGATCTTACCGATGAAAGCAGGTTTTCACGAGTGACTGGTTTAGTGAGGAAATCGACGGCGCCTGTCTTCACCGCTTTTACGCTAAGCGGAATATCACCGTGACCGGTAAGGAAAACAATCGGTAATTTGATATTGCGCCTGTTAAGTTCCTGCTGCAGTTGCATGCCATCCATACCCGGCATGCGGATATCGAGTATTGCGCAGCCGTAAGTGCCGTTATGGCAGACACTCAGGAAATCTTCACCGTTATTGTATGTTTCTACCTTGATTCCTTCCTGCTCGATCATAAGCATGAGGGAGTCTCTTACAGCTGAATCGTCATCTACAATAAAAACCGTGGCTTCAGATATATTCATATTGATTTTTTAATGATGCGAATGGTTGCGTGAAATGAATTATAGCGCCTGTTTTTGAATTTTGCCCATGCAAAACTTGGTACTGCGAGCTTCAAGCGATGGGCGCCGCAGTCATGCCGGTTCGCTTGAACCTGGATTTAAAGGTTGAACAATTGATGTGCGGTAATGCATTTGTCACTTGTCTTGGAATTAAACCTTCACCCCATACATCGTGTATATTATGCTTAATCGAATGCGTTTAAATAACAGATGTATCATAAAGTACATGCAGTTCAGGTGTCTGCACTGGAATTATTCGCTAAAATGTATCGTCAGGCATGTTATTTGCAACATAAGCAGAACAAACACGCTGTTAAGCGGATAATAAAACCAAAAGATAACTAAATAGAAGGCAGGATGGATGAGTATCGAGGGCCTAGACCAAATTAAAACCGATAGCGTGGCTGACTCCTTATTAGATAGCCTGGCATTGATTTGCCGCCTTTATGGTGTAGCCACTTCTAAAGATGCGTTAGTGTCAGGCTTGCCTCTGCGAGATGGAAAGATGACTCCGGCACTGCTGAAGCGATCAGCAGACCGTGTCAATCTGGCAGTGACTACGTTAAAGAAACCCCTGAATGAAATCAGGCCGGAATTTCTGCCGGCTATTCTGCTGCTTAAAGACGAAGAGGCCTGTGTCGTCACCAGACTAGACCCGGTTAAGAATCAGGCGGGTGTGATTTTCCCCGAACTCGGCGAAACTGAGGTCATGATTCCGCTGAGTGAGCTGGCTGAGAGAAGCTTAGGCTATCTTATTGTTGCAAAACTGAAATATGTATTTGACCAGCGCGCACCCAGTGTCGGCAAGGTACGCCTGCAGCACTGGTTCTGGGGTTCCCTGGCAGAAAACAGCCGCATTTACCGCGACATTATGGTTGCGGCATTTGTCGTGAATATGTTCGCATTAGCCATGCCGCTTTTTACCATGAATGTTTACGACCGGGTTCTGCCAAACCGCGCTACAGAAACCTTATGGGTGATGGCAATCGGCATAGCGCTTATCGTAATCGGCGATTTAATGCTGCGCACCATGCGCGCTTATTTTCTTGACTGGGCAAGTACCAGAATCGACGTGAAGCTGACCAGGCGCATTATGGAGCATGTATTAGGAATACGTCTGGAGCAGCGGCCCAATTCGGTAGGTTCGTTTGCAAACAACCTGCGCTCATTCGAGACTGTCAGGGATTTCATCACATCTGCCACAATTACGACATTTATCGACATTCCATTCGGCTTGATTTTTGTCGGCGTGATTGCCTGGATTGCCTGGCCGATGATTATTCCGGTTCTGTTAGGTGCGGTGGTCATTCTGATTTACTCATTCAGTGTACAGACCAAAATGCATGACTTGTCAGAGACCATGTATCGCGCAAGCGCGATCCGCAATGCAACCTTGATTGAGAGCCTGGTCGGGCTTGAAACTGTCAAGGCACTGGGTATCGAAGGGCAGATGCAGCGTAAATGGGAGCATAGCTCGCATTTCCTGACTGAAGTCAGCAGTAAGCTACGCCTGCTGACAACGTCGATTAATAATGGTGCTAACAGCATACAGCAGCTCATTACAATCGCGATTGTAGTGCTGGGTGTGTATCTGGTGATTAACGGTGAGCTTACCATGGGCGGTTTGATTGCGTGTTCCATGCTGGCTTCACGTGCTTTGGTGCCGGTTGCGCAGACAGCCGGTTTGCTGACGCAATATCATAATGCAGCTACCTCTTTAACATCTCTGGATGAAATCATGAGCCGTCCGGTTGAGCGTCCCCTGGATGGCGCGTTCCTGTCAAGGCCGCAATTTAACGGTGACATTGAGTTCAGGGAAGTTTCATTTCGCTATCCCGGCGCTGAAGAAGATGCTTTAACCAAGGTGTCTTTCAAGATTAAAGCCGGTGAGCATGTGGCGATTTTGGGCCGCATGGGTTCCGGTAAAACAACCATACACAAGCTAATACTTGGTTTATATCAGCCTACCGCGGGTGCGATTCTGGTTGATGGCATCGATGCGCGCCAGATTGACCCTGCCGAGTTAAGGCGCTGTATAGGTTATGTGCAGCAGGATACGCAACTGTTTTATGGATCCATGCGTGACAATATAACGATCTCGTCTCCGCATGTGGATGATGAAACAGTGCTTGCGGCAGCGCATGTCGGCGGTATTGACGAGTTTGTGAACTCACACCCTAAGGGTTTTGATATGCTGATAGGTGAACGCGGTGAAACCTTGTCCGGCGGGCAGAAACAGGGGGTCGGCATCGCGCGCGCCTTTATTGCCAGGCCGTCGATCATATTGCTCGATGAGCCAACCAGTGCCATGGATCATTCCGGTGAAGAAGCAATAAAACGCAGACTGGTCGAGGCGACTAAAAACAAAACACTGGTGCTGATCTCACACAGGTCCTCTTTATATGACCTGGTAAACAGAATTGTTGTGATTGACTCCGGTAGAATCGTTGCTGACGGCCCTAAAGACCAGGTAACTGACGCATTAAGAAACGGCAAGATAGGTAAGGCGCTATGAGTGAGAAACTGTTTGATAAGCTGGGAACCCTCAATCGCGTTCTGAAGAACCAGACTTGGCTCACTAAGCCGATTTATTATTTTATTGACCGCACTGTGCCGACTGAAACCAGGGAAGATCTGCATTGGCAGGATGAAGCTGATCTGGCCATACTCGAGCAGACTCCGGTTAAAGCAAAAGTACTGCTGTATGCAATTGCCATAGTTTTGTGTGCGTTAATCATTTGGGCGTCACTAGCCAAAGTAGATGAAGTTACCAGAGGTGAGGGGCGGGTCATTCCATCCAAGCAGGTGCAGGTGATTCAATCGCTGGATGGCGGTATTGTGGCTGACATTCTCGTCAAGGAAGGCCAGACCGTCACGGTTGGCACGCCATTGGTGCGTATTGATGAAACGCGTGCCGTTTCATCCCTCAGGGAAAATCAGGCGCAGTATCTGGCATTCTTGGCCAAGCAATCCAGGCTCAGGGCTTTGGCAGAAGGCAAGCCTTTTAGCCCACCGCCTGAGGTGCGTAGCGAAGCGCCGGAAATTTACGATCAGGAATATGCTTTATACATATCCAGCCAGGATGAGCTGGCGTCTGCCATCGAAATTGCACGCAACCAGATGGTTCAGCGTGAAAAGGAATTGCTGGAAGTTCAGTATAAAAAGGAAATTGCAGAAAAGAATTATGAATCTGCCAATAAGGAACTGGCCGCAAATAAACCTTTATTGGCAAGCGGCGCCGTATCAGAGATTGATATTCTGAAGTTGGAACGTGAGGCCACCAGAGCCAGAGGCGATATTGACCAGTCGCGTGCGCAAATCGGCCGAATTCAAAGTGCCATCGGTGAGGCGCGTCGTAAAATCAGTGAGGTAGATCAGAATTTTAAAAGTAAAGTCCGTACCGAACTAAGCGACGTCACGGCACGCCTGAACAGTTTGTCCGAAGTGAGCGTTTCGCTTCAGGATAAAGTGAATCAGACTACGTTGAAATCGCCGGTGAACGGTAAAGTGAGTCGCTTGTTTTTTAATACGGTTGGCGGTGTGATCCAGCCCGGAAAAGAAGTGCTGGAAGTGGTGCCTACGGATGATGCGCTGATTTTGGAGACCAAAATCCAGATCAAGGATATTGCTTTTATTCGAGTGCTGCAGCCTGCTGTCGTGAAGCTGACGGCTTATGACTATACGATTTATGGTGCCCTGGATGCTGTTGTTGAAAATATTGCAGCTGACTCTATTGTGGATGAGGAGGGGAATGCTTATTATTTAGTGAGGGTGCGTACACTGAAGTCCAGTCTTGGTAAGGATTTGCCGATTATTCCCGGCATGGTGGCCCAGGTAGATATTATTACGGGAAAAAAGACAATCCTTTCTTATTTGCTAAAACCGGTGTTAAAAGCAAAGTCATACGCTTTCAGTGAGAGATAAATGCAGGATATATTTGTTAGTACGTTGCCGAAGCTTATCAGCGGCTGGGCAGAAGCTTTTCCGGATGCCTTATTAGTTAAAGATGTTCTAGAAGTCAGCTCCAATTTAGAGATTGTCGCCAGTTATAGTGCAGCTTTGATATTCTGGCTGCATATTAATGATAGCCAAAAGGATTTTTTGCCTGCAACAATTGCTAAGTTGTTGCAAATCTACCCAGATGCAAAAGTTGTGGTTCTGGCAAACACCCCCAGTCATGCTGAGACTTTACAGGCTTTGAGCGCGGGAGCAATAGGCTATGCACATGCTTACTCTGCGCCGGAAATGCTTAAAGAAATCAGGATGGTCATTCATCATGGCGGTATCTGGCTTGGGCAGCAGCTTTTAAAACGGCTGATCGAAACCTCAGTAAAACTTACGGGCAATCGGTCTGCATTGGTTGAAGAGTTGCTGACCCGTTTAACCAGCCGTGAAAAAGAAGTCGCTATTGAAGCGGCTAAAGGGTTGAGCAATAAGGAAATCGCACGGGCATTGCAAATCACAGAGCGTACAGTCAAGGCGCATTTGGCCAAAAGTTTCGAACGTCTTGGCGTGAAAGACAGGTTACAGTTGGCGCTGATGCTCAATAAAAAATAAAGCCTGAACTACACAGCTCGGGCTTTATTCTGCATCTGGCAGGTAATCATCCTGCATCCTTTGGTTCACTTTACATTCTGATGCCTGGGCCGGTCATGCCATCGACGCCAATTTGTTTTAATACGGCGATTTCATTCTGGGTCTGTACGCCTTCGGCGATCGCGATGACGCCGATTGAGTGCGCAATCATGCACAGGCCGCGCAGCAATGTCTTGTTCGCCTCGCTGCCATCAATATCGCGAATGACTGAAGCATCGATCTTGATGTAGTGGAGACCAATGTCATGTAGTTCGCCCAAGCGTGAAATCCGCGTGCCAACATGCTCAATGCCGATTTTACAGCCCACCCCTCTGATTTTTTTACAGAATAGGTGAAATTCCGGCAGGTGGTCAAAAGCCTCCTGCTCCGGTATTTCAAAATACAGCTTATCGGCAATATGCGGCTGGGCGCCGACGGTGCTGATGATTTTTTGTATAAACGATTGATTGCACATGGCGCTGGCTGATACATTGAGGCCAATCGCCTGGGCGCCGTTGTTGAGCGAGTCGGCGGCGGTTTCAAATACCAGCTCATCCAGGCGCGCCATCAGGTTAAGCTGTGTTGCCCAGGTGATGAATTCACCGGCACAGAACCATTTGCCATCAGGTTTGAGCTGCAGGCGCGCAGGCGATTCGAAATGCAGTAAATCTCCGGCCTGGTTGATAACCGGGTAGCGCTCAAGTTTAACTCTCCTGTTATCCAGCGCCGAGGTGAGCAAGCCCAGCCATTCGTTCTCGTGGCTATCCTGATATTGATCCAGGTCCCCCGAGCTGATGACGTGCAGTACGTTAGATTGTTCAGTGCCAATTTCTTCCAGCAGTTTGCTGCTGAGCGCGATCATCTTATCTGCATTGTCAGCATTGGTAACGCGCGTTGCAACGGTGGTGAAGTTGGCGCTGACCGATTTATCATTTGTGCCGCTGATTTTTTCCAGCAGTTTTTTAATCTGATTGCCAAAAGAATAGCTATCTGCAGGCTGGTTTGAAAAAACAGCAAAGTCTGTGCCGTTTAAGCGGCCGGCAGATAATCCCGGCTGCTGGCTACATGCGTTTTGCAGCGTGTCGCCAATCACTTTCAGTATCGTATTGGTTTCCTTATAGCCTAGCTTCTGGTCCATGACCGCCAGATTGGTGAGTCTGGATATAATGAGTGCGCCTTCATGAAAATATTCTTCCTGGCTGATATTCGCATCCAGATTTTTAATGAAATAGTCATGATTCATGAGGCCGGTGATATGGTCGTAATTATTTTCTAGGCGCAGCTGATCCAGTCTGGCAGATTCTTCGCTAACGGTTTTTTTAACGCGGCTGGAGAGGGTGTTCATTGCATTTACAACAGCTTTAAACTCTTTGGTTCTGGGTACGCTGATTGTAATGAAACGATTTTCGCCTATGGACTCGGCCTGGCTGACGACATCGTTCAGCGGGTTTAATATTCGTCTCAGAATCTGGCTGCCTGCCACACAGCCAAGGAACCCTATCAATAACACCCAGAGCGCTGTCAGTACTGTGTTATCCCATAATTTATCATAAGCAAAATTAGAGTCGCTTTCGATTTTCAGCGTGCCATATTGCGACCATCCATCCTGAATGTCTGCCTGGCCGGGCAGCAGCCGCAGCGGGATAAACTTTACAAACCAATCCGGCGCTTTGGTTCTGCTTGTATGGTTGATACGTTCGCTGATCACTTTTCCGCTGGGATCCACTAAGCCAATATAGTGATAATGGCCGGTATCAAACTGCGCTGAAAGTAATAAATCCAGTGCAACAGGGTCTTTCTCGATCTGCGTAATGGACAGGGCAAGCGTGGTGGCGTTGTCATCATTCTTTGCCTGTAGCTGCTGTTCAAAATAGTGTTTGCTGGCCACCGTGCTTAAAATGAATGCCCCGGCAAATGCCAGTGACAGAATCACGACAATTGCCAGCCATAATTGTTTAATTAAAGACATATCTGTTCCTAACCTTCATTTATTCGAGACCTTCCATCTGCATGCGTAACAGCACATCGCGCCATTTTGAAAGGTGTGATTGTGCGTCGTCTTTTGGGTTGGGGTTGCTGCCAACCCAGATACCCTTATCGTTAAAGCTGAAAATAGGGGATAAGTCTTTTCTTTCTGATGCAGGGTAAATCACGGCGACCAGATTATCCAGAATGAGCGGCTCCGCCTGCGGAGTTGAATAATAGCTTAGTACCATGTGTGCTTTTACCGACTTCTGGCCGCCATTGTTGAGTTGGGCTCTAACGTAAGTGAGCCTGAGCTTGCTGTTTGGAATATTTGCAGCTTTGAGGAACATGTATTTTGCAATGCTGAAATCTTCACAGTCGCCAGCCTGGCGTCCTATAGATTCGAGAGGTGAAGACCAGTAATCAGATTGCCCCCAGATTTCAATATCATCGGCAAACAACATCTTTTTATTGAAAAAATCGTTTATTTTCTTGAGCTTTTCAGCATCAGGCGCAGTTTTCAGTTGATAGACCAGTTGCTGCAATTCTTCAATATCTTTTTGCGCTTCTTCGCCATATCTCTGTTTAGCTAATGCACCTAATTTATCAAAATCATAACCTGCTGCAAAAATACAGGAAAAACAAAACAACATCAACATCATAAAAACAGCAATGCTGAATGGGCGTTTGAATGTATTCGAATTTATTTTAGAACCCGTAGGCACTTACGCTCCATTGCTGCAATGAGGGGCTGCTGAGTTTTATGGTGAATCATTGCCATGCTTAAATTACTGAAACTTATTCAGATGATGTATTGATAGTCATCGCCAATCACAGTGTTCCAATATCTTACCTGTATTGGCCATCAGTACAATATATTCGTTTACAAATAACGTGTTTAATGCGAAAGCGGTAAAAGAAGAAATATTGAACACACTAAAAAGTTAAGGTGCAAAAATGGCATTAATCGGCAAAATCGTTGGCATGACAGGCGTAGCTTCATTGATCACAGGTAATGGAGAAAAACGCGACCTGCATCTTGGAGATAGCATTCAGACCGGCGATACCATCCAGACCCCGCGTGGGGTGGAAGTGGATCTTGAGCTTGCTAACGGGCGTATTATCCATATCAGTGCCGAACAATTGGTCGCTTTTACCGAAGACCTGGGTAGCGTGTTTGTGCCAGACCCTCTGGATAGCTCCATTAACCTTGCCACCATTGATACTGTCATTAAAGCCATTGAAGAAGGCAAAGACATTAACGCGGTATTGGAAGAAACCGCAGCCGGTATCGCCGGGCAATCCAATGCCTATGGTTTTGGTTTTGTTGATTTGCTGAGAATCAATACCGAGTTGATAAGCGGTCAGTATGCATTGGATGCAGATGCAACTCGTATAAGTGATTCATCTTTTGTTAATAATTCATCGTCAATTAACAATCAAATAATCGGCGATGAAACTGCTCCTGTAATTAATTCTGGCGGTACAGCTGCCGCGATTGATGAAAATACTGGGGTAGGCCAGGTTGTATATGTTGCGACTGCCACAGATGCAAGTGCCGTGACCTTTAGTCTTGGTGGTGCTGACTCAGCGTTGTTTAGTGTTGATGCGATTACTGGGGCAGTAACGCTGATCGGCAACCCTGATTATGAGAGCCAGTCAAATTATAATTTCATTATTATTGCAACAGATACATCAGGCAATGCCACCACGCAAGCGGTCACGCTCGCGGTGACCAACCTGGACGAAGTGGCACCGAGCATCACCTCTGGCACCACAGCCACCGCCATCGCAGAAAACTCCGGCGCCGGCCAAGTCGTGTACACCGCGACC
>Ga0208116_1000186_pt1 | contig 20518 bp, 15 predicted proteins | sample LakWasMeta9_HOW4_2_FD_183859 | JGI IMG/M metagenome (GOLD analysis project Ga0208116, IMG submission 183859) | Freshwater sediment methanotrophic microbial communities from Lake Washington under simulated oxygen tension - Sediment Metagenome... | ecosystem: Environmental > Aquatic > Freshwater >... | reverse complement strand
TTACCGGCATTCTGGCCGAGCACAAGATCAATATCGTTGACTTCTTGAACAAGTCCCGCGGCGATTACGCCTATTCGCTGATCGATATCAACGATCACATTCCGCCTCCCCTGCTTGCCCGAATCGGCTCGATCCAAGGGGTGCTTGCGGTGCGGGTCGTTTGACATGACAAGCAGCCCGTCCTCCTGGCGCGACGCCAGAGGCAACCGACTCCATTCACTCAATAAGGACATATCATGAAAACTTTAGCCTCACCAAAAACGTATTCCCGGATCGCTTTGGCTGTCGCAGCCACCCTATCGGCAACGCAGGCTTTTGCCGACGCGGTGACCGACTGGAATGAATACACCCTTCTGGCGACCAAAGGCGCAACCTCCCTTTCGGACGGAAACAAAAGCATCGCCCTCAACTCGAATGTCGCCACCCGCCTTCATGCGATAGAAGCCAGGGCGGTCTTCGACGCGGTCAATGCGGTCGATCATTTTAGCCGCAAGGGCTATTACTCTCAGGAAAGCACAGCTCCCGGCGGTTTGACTGCGCATTCGGCATCGGCTGCGGCAGTGCAAGCGGCCTATGACGTACTGGTCGGCGCCCTGCCAAACAATGATGCCTGGGCCGCAACCCGCCAATGGTTGCATGATCAGCTAGAAAGCGATCTATCGGGGGTTAACGCTAGCGATCCCGGTATTGCGGCAGGACATCAGGCCGCTGCCGCCGCATTGGCCGCCAGACAGGATGACAACGCGGCGATCAGGACAACCTATACCCCCTCGACCAATCTCTTTGTCAACGGAAGCGGCGCCGTCGCGCCGAATGCCACCGGCAATCCGGGTGTCGGATTCTGGCGGCCGAATAACGGCACAGCCGGCGACATTGATCCTATCATAGGCGCGCCTACCGGATTTGTGGGGGGAGTGATACAGCCGGCGGCGGCCATTGACTTCAATTGGAAAAACGTCACGCCGTTTAGCTTGAGTACCCTGAAAAAACAGCAACTGGTTGCAGCCGTCCCGCCTTCGCTGAAAGTCGGCAGTTCCGAATACACTCAGGAGGTGGATTTCGTCAAGACCCACGGCCAGGATTCCGCGCATCCGGGAAACCGCAGCGACGATCAATTGCTCCAGGCCTTATATTACAAATCGGATGCGGAAGTGTTCGTCAACGAGGCGGCAAGGACCGCCTCGGCAGCGCGCAATTTAACGCTGGATCAGAACGCCAAGTTGTTCGCCGCGCTGGATAACGCACTGGCCGATGCCCGCATTGCCGCCTGGCAGTCGAAATATGATCTGGTTTTCTGGCGCCCGATCACCGCGATCAACGCCGATGCCTCAGGCGCGGCGGCCGACTACAATTGGAAACCGTTGGCGACGACGCCATCCCATCCATCCAGCACCAGCGGCCATAGCGCCACCGTCGCGGCAGGCACGGAGATACTCCGGGCGTTTTTCCGTTCCGATAAAATCGTTCCGGACAATACGCCGGTGACTTTGACCACACTGCCTTGGCTGATCGGCACCAATAATGGCACCGGTCGGCTGCAAACTCCCATTGGCGGCCTGGACGGAACCACGCGCGATGTTTCGACATTCTCCGAGCTTCAGTTAGAAAACGGCCAGAGCCGAATTTACCTGGGCGTCCATTTCGGCATCGACAATTATCAGGGACAAAGCCTGGGTTTGGCTGTCGCCGATGCGATTATCCGCGAGCATAAAGACCCGGCGACGAAGGGTTTAGCCATCTATAAGGGGGGACCTACCGTCGCTTCGGCGCGTAATTTATATTCGCTTTTGGTGAAAGACTCGGCTGACTCCGGATTCTTTGGCCGTGATGATTACGAGGGAAAGCCTGGTCATTGATGTTGGCTCTAAAAAGTGGCGTCTCCCTGTTAGGCAACATGGGCTAACGGGGAGGCCTTTCAATCTATTTGCCTTCTTGTCGGCGCCCCTCCCCGCTTCGCTCCCATGCGATTGCAAAATAGTGTTTGACATCGTAAAACAATAAGCAGATACTAGCCCCAGCTTGAAAAGAAGATTTACCCTCTGTTTACCATTTCGACGTTTCTCTCGTAGTTTCTCGCACTGTTTTTCATTTAGTAAGTTCCAATTTTACCAGCTAGACCCAGCCTTATTAAGGCTTAAAATCAATATCTATTTATACAGGACTTACTATGTCTACAATTACTAACGGCACCGTCAAATGGTTTAACTCTGAAAAAGGCTTCGGTTTCATTGAACAAAGTTCAGGCCCCGATGTTTTCGTTCACTTCAGAAGCATCGTCAATGCAGGCGGCTACAAAAGCCTGGATGAAGGCCAAAAAGTCGAATTTACCGTTACCCGCGGCCCCAAAGGCCCGCAAGCGGAAAACGTAAAAGTCATCAACTAAATTGACTTTACGATCTGCGGTCGCAAATGCGGCCGCAGACTGTTTTCCAAGCCTAATAAAATCCTGCCATAAATTATGGTTGGTTTTTTGACGACCTTTGTCAACTCATTCAGAGAACTAAGGCTCTTACTCATCAAGCTTGCCTACCCGGCCGATAGCGCCGTTAGGTCATACCCCTCCCTTAGTGGATTGCCCTTCGGCGAATCCAGCTTTCGAGTCAGCTCCGCGATAAATTCGAGCGCAGCCCCGCCTTACTGCAACCTATGTAATGACAATTCCTGACACAATCCCCGATGCCTCAACTCCTCGCGCATGGCTTCGAGCCGGCGGGTGCCGGCGCAGTTTTCGCTCGACCGGAAGCTGAGGATCATCAGCAAACGCGTAGGCGAGCATCTGGACACCAAAAAATTCAGCAAATCCAGGGTGAACTCGTCGCTCCAGTGCGAATTATCCAGGATCAGGATTAAAGGCTGATCGCTCCCCAGTTTTTCAAAGAAATCGGCGCCTTCGCGCAACATGCGACCGGTACTGAGCTGCGAAACTTTCGGCTGCAGTGCGGCGATTTCTTCCGGCTCAAGCATATTCAACATTTGATAAAGCCAGGTGGGCGCAACCCGATGCAGGGATTCGATCATCCGCTTGCCAGAAGGCTCCTGACACCGTCGCTCCAAGGCTTCCAACAAGGGCAGAAAGGGTTCTGCGGCTCCGCCTAATTGCACGCAACGGGCGCGCAGCATGGTCAGGTCGGAATGACTGATTTTGGCCAGAAACCGCTCAAGTAATGCCGTTTTACCTATTCCCCTGTCGCCATTCAAAAAAATCAGGCGCCTGTTGCCGACGGCGGCTTGTTCAAACGCTTCGAGCAACTGCTCCAATACAGCATCATATTGCCATGCGGCATCGGAATATTCGGTTTTTGACTGGTCAGGCAGACTCTTCGTTTGAACTGTGCTGACGTTCGCGACCTCAGGGAGAAAACGATAGCCGCGTTTGCAAACGGTCAAGATATAACGCGGTGTTTTGCTATCGTCGAGCAAGGCCTTGCGCAAGGTGTTAACGGCCTGCCGCAAGGACGCATCCTCGACAATCATACCGCACCACACCCCCTCGAAAAGCTCCTCCCTGGAGATCAGGCGCCCCGGATGCTGCAAAAAATATAGCAATAAACGGTAAACCTTAGGCTGTAAACGGATATTCTCGCCTTCATGGTACAGGAGCTGGGTTTTTGTTTGCAGGCGAAACGGCCCGAATGCGTAAATCACGTTCTGTTCCATATGAAAAACCCTCAAAATTATTATTTGTGTTATGGAGGGAGTGCTAACAAACCCATCACGGTTTGATCACAACTTTAACCGGCCGCGCCAGTATACTAAGAAAAAGATTAAGCTAACATTGTTCAAGAGGGCCAAGGCTTAGGTTTTATGCCGCGAAAAATCGAAGCTGCAAATTGCCCCCATTGGCCGGTTCAGCCGAACTGATACCGCTCACTTTCGCTAATTGCCCGATCGCCAGCACGAATTCTCCGCCCGCTAAAGCCCCCGGACTTATTCTAAACAATCACCTAAAAGCCCTCTCTCGCTTTCGTTTTCCCCTCCTCCGCAAACAAACCACAGTCGAAAAATTTACAGCGGCTGAGTTCGCCAACGCGCAAAACGACGCAATTCCACGCGTAACACTTTGTTCTATAATAGAAAATAATAACTATTAAACCATAAGCCTGGCAAAAAGCGTAGGCGCTAGATCAATGGGTTGAATTTTTTCACAAAAAAGACTAGTCTTTTGATTAAAATTATCTTAATCACATAAGAAAAGCCAAGCCTTACTTTATTACGCTTTCATCGGCCACGATTTTAAAGAGTGATGTTGGGGATAATATTTCGCTATGTTTTTCATTATTCTATAAGTCACTCAATGCCGCTTTCCATCAGGAATTCGGCAAAAAACATCTCTGTTTTTTCAGCCTTAGTTGCATAGGTTGATTTTTATAACAAACTGCCTTGCTGGGCGGCTTTGTTTGTTCATGGTTTGATCTATTTCAAGACAATGGGGAATTCAAATGTTCCGACCAGAAAGAATTTTTAATCAACTGAACCCAAAAACTGGAAGAACCGAATGGTTCTTTTCTGCCCGGGAAGGCAACTTTGGGCCATTCAGCAGCAAAGAAGTCGCGAATAAAGAGCTTACGGTTTTTCGTAACCACTGCATAGCAACCGGCAATGATGGCGGGCGCAGCCAGTCTGCTAATAAAACCCCCACATTAAGCCTTTTGCCGATGAGCGACTTTGCAATCAAACGCAGGGATTAAATCCGGCAAACCGCTTCACCCCTTTGTCCCTCAGAGCGGCACTTCGCTCAGCGAACCATTTAGCTTTATATCAGACGGCTTCACTCGCCCGCAAAATAACCTCGTCCGTGGGAGCGACGCCCGCCCCGCGTTCAATGCCTCAAGCCGCGACGTAGGCGTCGCTCCCACGGGAAGTGCGGTATTTTAGGAGCAAACCCATAAATTCTTATATGAGGGAATGCTAACAAATTAATCACACTTTGCTCACAACTTAAAACAACAGAGTCGGTAAACTAAGGCTAAATCAGGCCAACACCATTCGGGATGTTGGCGATTGGGTTTATGGAGCTCTGCGATGCCGACTAAAACCACAGCTTTTGGCAAACGTAACCTGGTGCTGGATGCGCGCCCGGATCGTCTGGATTTGCGCGATCTCGTTTACCAGGCGCCCCTGGGCAATCTTCCGCCGGTGTATCCCAGCGAACAGGCGATCGGCAAAATACTGCCCGCGTACCTGAAGAACGAGCTGATTCTCGATCAAAGTTCGGAAGGCGCCTGCACCGGCTTTGGTTTGGCCGCGGTGGTCAATTATTTGCTCTGGCTCGACGCCTTTCGGGCAGGTCAGTCTTTCGCCAAAGAGGACCTGGTCAGCCCGCGCATGCTCTATCATCTGGCGCGCTTTTATGATGAATGGGAAGGCGAGGATTACGAAGGCTCCAGTTGCCGGGGGGCGCTGAAGGGCTGGCACCGCCACGGCGTCTGCCTGGAAACCCTGTGGCCCTACAAGAAAGGCAAGTTCGTGCGGCCCAAGGCCGGTTGGGACGAAGACGCCCTGACCCGGCCGCTGGGCGTCTATTACCGGATCAACAAGGACTCCGTGGTCGACATGCAGGCGGCGATCAAGGAGGTCGGCGCGATCTATGTTTCGTCCCAGGTGCACGCAGGCTGGCAGTTGGGCGCCAATAAGAAGGACATCAAAACCCATGCCGATCTTCCCCTGATCGAGACCAGCGAGAACATGCTCGGCGGGCACGCCTTCGCGATCGTGGGCTACAACCGGCACGGCTTCGTGGTGCAAAACTCCTGGGGCGCGGGCTGGGGCAGCCAGGGCTTCGCCGTCCTCACCTACGCGGATTGGGTCAAATACGGCAGCGACGCCTGGGCCGTTTCGATGGGGGTGCCGGTGGTGCATCCCGCCACCCAGAAACCCGCGCGCGCCGGCCTCCTGCGCCGCGGCAACCTCCCCGCCTCCATTTCCCTTCTCGGCTTCGACGGTGCCGCCGATCCGTTGGCCAAGCGTAGCGATGTCTGGAATTCCGGCCAAGCCTACCAGCACACCCTGGTCACGGGCAATAACGGCCTGATCATCAACCGGCTGCCGCAATTGGAGGATGCCGCCGATGCGGTCAAGTATCTGGGTTACGAGCAGCCCTTGAAATGGTTCAAAAAACGGCCGGGCGACGGCAAATGGCGGCTGGCGATCTACGCCCATGGCGGGCTGAACTCGGAAGCGGACTCCATCCAGCGCATCAGGGTGTTGGGCCCCAATTTCAAAAACAACGGCATTTATCCGCTGTTCGTGACCTGGAAAAGCGGCTGGAGCGAGATTCTGGCGAACATGCTCGAAGACGCCTTGAAAGGCATCTTCGGCGCGGCCGGCCTGCCGCAGCAGGGCCTTGGCGATGCCTTCATCGAAGCCAGCGACCGCGCGCTGGAGTCGGCTTGCCGCTATATCGCCGCGCGCGGCCTGTGGTTGGAGATGAAGGAGAACGTAGAGCGTTCGGCGGATGCGGGCGGCGGCCTAAGCGCGCTGGCAAAACAAATCAACGATCTGGCCGAAGCCTCCGGCGGCAAGCTGGAAGTGCACATGATCGGCCACTCGGCCGGCTCTTTCGTGACCGGGCGACTGCTCAGCGAGCTCGCGAATCGGCAACTCAATACGGCAAGCTGTACCCTCTTCGCCCCCGCCTGCGACTTGAATTTCGCGCTCCGCCACTACCGGACGGCCCTGGACAAGGGCAACCTGGCCGGAGCCCAATTCAAGATTCACGCGCTGTCGGACAGCCTGGAACTGGACGACACCGTGGGCCCTTACCGTAAGTCCCTCCTCTACCTGGTCAGCCGCGCCCTGGAACGCGTCCACAAGACCCCGCTGCTGGGCATGGAGAAAGCCTTCGCGTCCCATGAGCCGATCGATGAATTATGGAATAAGGATGCCTCTATCCAGCAGGATGTCAGGGAATGGCGGAAATTTTATGCAACAACGGCGCAAGGGACATTGGCTGTCCTGAAAGACAAACAGGTCAATACAGGGACGCGAAGCATTAACAGCAGTCATGGGAGTTTCGACAATAGCCAAGAGCATATTCGGGATGCGATTGAGCGTATTTTAGCGGGCGGTTTGATAGTGCCTTTGACGCCTTTGGATTATTGATTATGTATTGAAATATCGTAAATGTCGGGCATAAAGAGCATGCCCTGCCTTGCTTGGTCTACAAATGTTTGGAACATTGAAGTTGGAATCAAGCGTCGATCAGCTTATAAAAATAAAAAAAAATGAATGTAATGAAAATCAAGTTTTCAGCAATATTACTATTTGTGCTTCATTTAACAGGATGCGCCATTTCAAACGAAGGAAAAGTTGATTTCCGCCGAACAAACAACCAACAAGAAGCTAAAGATTGTACTGAATTAAAGCCTCTTAAAATAAAAAACAACTCGCTTGGTAAAAATTCAGTTTTTAATAAAGGAGATACTTTATCATTACATTTACGCTCAGCCTTCATTCGGGATTTTTCAGAAAACATAATAACCCCGTTTGTAGAAAACGCGTTCACAAAACAGTGGCCAAAAACTATAGGGGAAATAGTAATTGTTGCAAACGCATTTGAGGAAAGAAACGGCAAAGAACTTAACTTTGAGAATACAACTGAAGGCAGAGTTGTTTTTTATTCAAATAACGTACATAAAGGACAATTATTAAATTTTGACAACATGCCAATATATGGACCAATGCAATATGACGGCGCCCCTTTTGCATTTCGGATATCAATATTTGAGCTAGATGTAACTTCAGAAAGAACCAAGGCAATGCTAAGTACGTTAGCTAATGCAGGAAGTAGGGCTTATCCCCCTGCATCGCCGGTTTTGAATCTGCTCAATGAAATTGGAAATTCATTATTTAATGGCGATCAAAATGATACGGAATTCAGATACTCAATGGTACTAGACCCTAAAGGTGGTATAAAAGAAATAAGCCATCTAGCGTTAGAAGCTGGCAACTATGTTCTAGCTCGAGTTGAGGATAGAGAGAAAGAAATTCCCTGGAACAATCTTGTACTTAATGAAAATGAAGGACGATTGTATCTAAAAAAAGAGAATATACCATACACAGATAACACTTATATAATCATCGAAATTAATAAAAACGTTAGCAATGTTAAAATCGAATTAGCTGAAAACAATTTCAGTAGCTTACTAAACACACTACAAGAGCAAGATAAACAAAAAGCTGCCTCAATTGAAAATACCAGAGCTGCCCTTATGGATATAGCTATACAAAGGTCGCAAATTATAAATTTTTCCAGAGCAAAAGAAATATTATATACTATAAATACACAAGAAGACAAATTCGAAAACAGAGTTTTGGCAAAAGAATTAATGGCCATGATAGCAAACTCCGTAGACGATGAAGGAAAAATATTATCATTCGACTCTACAGACTCGACAATAGACAAGCGATCAATTTTATCAGACCAACAAATAAAATATGTTTTAAAAAATATAAGAAACATAGGAAATGTATCGAGAAATATCAATAGCAATAATTTCAATCTTCTCGAAACCAATAGCATACGAAAAGGATTCAAACCTAATGGAAATATAAATACACAAAAGAATATACTAAACTTAATCTCGCCTATATAAACTAACACGAATGAACCAGAATAAAAAAGCCCTTTATGCTCCGCTATAGCCTGGATTATCTAACCAATAATCTATTACAAGGGCGCCAGGCAATTGAAGAAAGGCTCAGGCTATGAGTGTTCTTTTTATGCCCGCTGGAAATGATCACGGCTAGCGGGCAGAAATCATGGCTCTTAAAATATGAGGGAGAGCCGGGGTTTTAAATTTTTGTCGTGTACAGAGTATTATCACAAAATAAACCATTTAAATTCGTTTGAGGCTGTCTCGCTACCCAACGAGAATGTGAATAATCCTCTTATCCTTTTTTCAAACCTAAAATCTCTTAAATTCAGATGAAAGGGGATGTTTATGACTAATAAATCCACGATAGATATACCGGAAAATACAAAATCAACAGAAACGGTTCGTCGTTATTGTCGAATGCCTGAGGATATCGAAACACCATTCGATCCCGCTGTTAATCCGCATCGCGCCCGCCTCATTAGAGAGTCGGCTAAGAAATGGGCAAACGGCACCACGCTTCATTACTATTTCTTTGATAAAGCTACCGATGGCGAAAACATAACTTTAGCAAATGGTACCAGCAAGTGGGTTAAATGGACTACCACCAACGAAGCTGAAAAAAACGTTGTTCGTGCTGCGTTTAAGCGTTGGAAAGATGTGGGGGTCGGACTTGAATTTACGGAAGTAACGAATCGTCAGGATGCCGAAATTCGTATTGGATTTATGCGGGGAGATGGAGCATGGTCATATGTGGGACGAGATGTGTTGACCTATGGGGCCGACGAAAGAACAATGAATTTTGGTTGGGATTTAACGGAAGCTGCCTCAGAAATTGATACAGCAATACACGAAATCGGTCATACCCTGGGCTTTCCTCATGAACATCAAAATCCCAACTCAGGCATTGTTTGGGACGAAGAGGCGGTTTACCACTCGCTGGCGCAACCTCCAAATAGCTGGTCACGCGAGGTTACTTTTTGGAATATTATCCGCAAGATTTCACCCGATACAATACAAGGTTCTAACTGGGATCCAGACTCGATAATGCATTATCCATTTGAGGCGGGATTAATCAAAGAACCGCTAAAATATCGTAACGGACTAAATCCTGCTGGAGGACTATCTCCACGAGACTTAATCTGGGTGAAGACATTTTATCCACCCTTGACCGATGCAGACTATGCCGATTTGAAACCCTTTGAATCGGTTCAACTTACGATTGAAGCAGGGCAACAAAAAAATTTTTATATTAAGCCAGATGCGACACGCAAATATGAATTAAAAACTTTTGGCGCATCAGACACGTTAATAGTTCTTTTTGAAGATGACGGCGGGCAATTAAAATATGTTAGCGCTGATGATGATAGCGGTGAAGATCGTAATGCCTACTTGAAATTGAAATTTTTTAAAAATCGCAAGTATGTTTTACGTATCAGGTTATATTACGCGGAAAGGAGGGGCGAGACGGCTGTGATGATGTGGTGAGATACTAAAGCGCCTTAAAAGGTTTATATGCATTGTTTTTTGTCAACTCTGATCAATGCAGCGCTTAGAAAGCAGGGAGCCTCTGCTGACTTGTTTCCAAGAACTTATCACTGAGTCTCCGATAAAAATAAACCCGCAGAAGGCAATGAATTTAGTTTTTAATCGAGAATAATGCTGCCATCGAGTCAAGTGTTCATTGCAGCACTTCCACCTTCACCAAATTGTCCGAAAACGACGGCGCATTGCCCATATTGACCAGATCGGCCGAACTGATGCAGTTTACGGTGCCTTGATTCAATTGCCGCCAGTAGCCTAAGGTTGCGACGATCAATCCCGGTTTCACGTCGTCGGTGATCCGGGCGACGCCCGCAAAGGCGCCCCGTCCGTTGAAAACCCTGACCTTGCCGCCGTGCCGGATGCCGCGCGGGTCCGCATCGGCCTGATTGATCAGCACGAACTGCTCGCCCTGCCCCTGAATCTTGCTTTCCATGTTCGCGTAGCACGAGTTCAGGAAGCCGTGGCTATTCGGCGAGACAATGTTCAACGGATATTTGGTGGCCAGTTCGGGATTCGTCGCGGGCGATTCCCGGGGTAGCACGTAGTCCGGCAGCGGATCCAGCGCTTCGCCGGTCTGGAAGCCCTCGTACATCTGGCGAAAAGGCCCCGGCACAAAATTGGTCGCACCCTCGGCGATCAGCTGGCATTTGCCGGACGGGGTCGGGAAGTTGCCCTCCCTGTGCGGCGCGCGGTCGTCCCTGCTGCCGACGTTCAGGCGCGCGAAGCCATGCTTTCGCAAAGTCTCCAAGGTAATGCCCTGGCAGGCGGTCGCATCCCAGTAGACGTAGTGCTCCAAGCATTCGGCGTCGGACCACTTGAAGCGAGTAGCCTGGATGGAGCTTGCGGAATCCGGGGTTCGAAGGCATCAAATTCGGATATTCAATAAACTGCATCGAGGTTTAAAATGTCGGATTCCGATCAGTCGACAGCATGACTTATCCGCTTGCCAATGATACGACTCCAACGGGGTGTGGAATCGGTTATGACTGTTTACGGCTTCGATGTCCCTTATTCCGCGTTGCTTCATACGGGCTACGATTTTATTTCTTGCAACGGCATGGTGCATTATCGACGCAATCGGGTCGCGGGGGGACGTATTTCTTTACGTTGACTTTGCGCAACCGGTCTTCGGATAGGCTGGTTCGCCATGTTGGCCTGTTACGGGACGCTTTTCGCTCAGTGCGGGCGGAACGGCCCTTTACCATCGACGCGATCGTGATCCTGCCGGATCATCTGCACGCCATCTGGACATTGCCCGTTGGCAACGCGGATTATTCGGGGCGCTGGCGGGCGATCAAATCCCGCTTTACACACAGGCTTCGCGCATCCGGAATTCCGTTGTCCCGCGACAGCCGCGGCGAATCGGGGTAAAAATTGAGGTTTAACGAATAACGCGCTAAGGCGTAATTCATAAGGCGCACAATAAGCAATTGTCTTATTGTGCGCCGCATGAGGCCGCTCGATCATCCGGCGCATACGGTTCCCGAATGCACCGTATGACGACTGCTTGCGATTTACAGAATGCCCTGCGCCTGCATGGCGTCGGCTACTTTCACAAAGCCGGCCACATTGGCGCCGTCGACATAGCTGAAGCTACCGTCTTCGCGCTCGCCGTACTGCACACAGGCATGGTGAATGCCGCGCATGATTTCTTGCAGGCGTTGATCGACTTCTTCGCGAGTCCATGAAATACGCATCGCGTTTTGGCTCATTTCCAGACCGGAAGTGGCCACGCCGCCGGCGTTGCTTGCCTTGCCCGGCGCATAGAGCACGTTGTGGGCCTCGAACAATTTAACCGCTTCGATGGTGGTCGGCATATTGGCGCCTTCCGCCACGCATTTCACGCCATTCTTGATCAGCAAGGCCGCGTCCACCGCGTCCAGTTCGTTTTGCGTCGCGCAAGGCAGCGCCACGTCCACGGGCACATTCCAGGGCTTGACGCCGGCGTGGAATTCGCTGCCGGTGCGTTCGGCGTAATCGCTGACGCGGCCATAGAGATGGTTTTTTACTTCCATCAGCTCGGCCAGTTTTTCAGCGGTAAATCCGTCGTTGTCCACGATAGTGCCGCTGGAATCGGAGACGGTGACGACCTTGGCGCCCAGTTCCATCGCCTTTTCCACCGCATACTGAGCCACATTGCCCGAGCCCGATACGCTGACGCGCAGACCGTCGAACGAGAGTCCCTTGCGCTTGAGCATTTCCTCGGCAAAATAAACGGTGCCATAACCGGTCGCCTCGGGCCGGATCAGGGAGCCGCCGAAGCTCAGGCCCTTGCCGGTAAATACGCAGTCGGCCCGGTTGCTGAGTTTTTTCATCATGCCGGTCAGAAACCCGACTTCGCGTCCGCCGACGCCGATGTCCCCGGCGGGCACATCGGTATCGGCGCCGACATGGCGGTACAGTTCGGTCATGAACGCCTGGCAGAAACGCATCACTTCGCCGGGACTCTTGCCCTTGGGATCGAAGTCGGAGCCGCCCTTGCCGCCGCCCATCGGCAACGTGGTCAGCGCGTTTTTGAAAGTCTGCTCGAACGCGAGGAATTTCAGGATGGACAGGTTAACCGAGGGATGAAAGCGCAAACCGCCTTTATACGGGCCGATCGCCATGTTGTGTTGAACCCGGTAGCCGCGGTTGACTTGTACCTTGCCGTGATCATCCACCCAGGAGACGCGGAACATGATGACGCGCTCGGGTTCGACAAGCCGGTCCAGAAGACCGTTTTCGGCGTATTTGGGGTAGCGTGCAATGAAAGGCCACAGACTCTCCATTACCTCGGTCACTGCCTGCAAAAATTCGGGCTGTCCCGGGTTGAGTCGATCGACATGGGTCAAAAATTCATTGCAACTTTTATATTTCATTCATTATGCCTCTTACAGATACACTTTTATAAAAAAGTGCCTATTATCGCTCAAACTACGAAATATTTCGATTCGATATTGTTTAATTTGGCTATGACAAGGCGAAAAGGACGAGGCCGTGCAATACGATTTGCTGCTCACCGCATTACATGAACTGGAGCAGGCAAGGCCGGAGACGCATCGTTTAGGATGCTGCCGGCGTCAGCAGGCGCATCATTCGAGATACAGACAATTGGCCACTCAATGGGAGGACTGAAAGGAGAAAAACGAGGCAAACCGTGGTTTTATTTCGAAATGCCGGGCACAAAAAGCGTGCCCGGCCTATATGCCTGCCAAAAGTTTAGCGTTGCATCCCTTTTGATTAAGAGTCGGGATGCTCGCACTTGGAGAACTGAGGACCCGTACCGAGCACACTGGCAAGACAGTCTTTAGCTCCCTGTGGAACTTGATCAGGATCCACCCGCTTCATCGTGAGACCTGGACCGGAGGTTCCGATGATTTGCTTCGGGTCCCCAAGATGCTCAAAATAAATGGTGCTCCCGTCAACAGGTGTCAGCAGCTTAACCGTTTTAACGTCTCCAGCTTTTGTCGGACTTGTCTTTAAATAGAAGGCGCCGCCAAAACTAATGCCTTTGCTAGCAGAATCGGCAAGCTGCCCTGCTTGTGGCAACGTGAATCCGTTACCCGGGTTTATCGAAGTCGATACAAAAAGAATACTGCCATCGTCGTATTCGACACTCTGGACGCCCTCATCTGGGGATGTGTAATTTTTAAAGTCACCCGCGCTATCTTTACAAATAGCAATCAGGGAATATCGCCGACTACCTTCACCCAGCCATTTCAAGGCTGAGTAGCAAGTGTCTTTACCGCTATCGAACTGAATGGGACTTTTATTGAAGACGGCCGGGGAGGTACTGGATTCACCCGACAACTCAGCACCATGATTCTTTTTGATCGTCGTTTTAATCCGCGTATTAAACCAGAAATTATCCAGCTCGCCTTCCGCGTAAGTTAGGGAGCTGACGCTTGCCAGTCCCGCGAACACAACAGTTGCCAGTGCAGTTTGTATTTTCATAAAGATCCCCTTAACTGATTATTTGTAATTATTTCCGACCTGCCTGACAATGAGATGAACACTCGCTACCAGACAGGATCATTCTATCACGCGGTCAATGCTGCTGGCATTTTTAGGAATTGAGCGCATGAATTTCGTTATTGATCGAGGATTGTGCAGCCATCGAGTCAAGCTTTCATTACAGCGCTTCCACCTGCACCAGATTATCCGAAAACGACGGCGCATTGCCCAGATTGACCAGCTCGGCCGAGCTGATGCTGTTGACCGTGCCGTTGTTCAGCTGCCGCCAGTAGCCTAAGGTCGCGACGACCAAGCCCGGCTTCACGTCGTCGGTGATACGGGCGAGTCCCGCAAAGGCGCCCCGGCCGTTGAAAACTTTGACCTTGCCGCCGTGCCGGATGCCGCGCGGGTCCGCATCGGCCTGATTGATCAGCACGAATTGCTCGCCCTGCCCCTGAATCTTGCTTTCCATGTTCGCGTAACAGGAATTCAGGAAGCCGTGGCTCTTCGGCGAGACGATGTTCAACGGATATTTCGAAGCCAGCTCGGGATTCGTCTGGGCCGACTCCCTGGGCGGCACGTAATCCGGCAGCGGGTCCAGCGCTTCGCCGGGCTGGAAACCCTCGTACATTTGCCGGAAGGGTCCCGGCACGAAATTGGTCGCGCCCTCGGCCATCAACTGGCATTTTCCGGACGGGGTCGGGAAGTTGCCTTCCCGGTGCGGCGCGCGGTCGTCCTTGCTGCCGACGTTCAGACGCGCGAAGCCCTGCCTCCGCAAGGTGTCCAGCGTGATGCCCTGGCAGGCGGGCGCGTTCCAGTCGATGTAATGCTCCAGGCATTCGGCGTCGGACCAGCGGAAATTGGCTTCTTCAAAGCCAAATCGTGCGGCCAGGCGCCGAAAAATCTCGTTATTCGGGATCGCTTCGCCCGGCGACTCGACGCATTTGGCGTTGTAGGTCAGGTACAGATGGCCCCAGGACAGGATGATGTCTTCCAGCTCCGCCCCCATCGACGCCGGCAACAGGATGTCGGCATACAGGGCGGTGTCGGAGATGAAGTGCTCGGCCGAGACCAGGAACAAATCCTCGTTCTTCAAGCCTTCCACGATGAGATCGGTTTCCGGCGCCTGGGTGACCGGGTTCGCGTTCCAGCACATGATCGACTTGATCGGCGGTCCCGCGGGCGGATCGATGGTCAGGGCGCGGCCGATCTGCAAGGCATTGATCACACGCGTGCCTTCCGGGATCAAATCCGGCCGGCAAAGCACATCGAACTTGTAAGGATGCTCCCAGACCGGAAACTGCAAAATGCCGCCGCCGACATGACGCCAGGCGCCGGTCAACGCGGGCAGACAACTGACCGCGCGAACGCTCTGGCCGCCGCCGCGATGCCGCTCCAGCGCGACGCCGATACGGACCGCTGCGGGCTGGGTGACCGCGTATTCGCGGGCCAGCTCGCGGATATCGTCGGCCGGGATGCCGGTGATTTTTTCCGCCCATTCCGGCGTCCGCGTCTTTGCGCGTTCGGCCAGCTCGGCAAAACCGACCGTGTAGTTCTCGACATAATCGTGATCGACCAGCCCTTCCTCGATGATCGTGTGGATCATCGCCATCGCCAGCGCCCCGTCCGTGCCCGGCTTCGGCGCGAGGTGCCAGTCGGCTTCCTTGGCCGTGCGGGAAGCATAGGCGTCGATCACGACGACCTTGGCGCCTTTCTTCTGCGCTTCCTTCACGATGTGCCAGTGGTGCAGGTTGGTGCTGACCGAATTGCAGGCCCAGATGATGATGTATTTGGCATGGATGAAGCTTTCCGGATCGACGCCGGCGGTCGGCCCCACCGTCAACAGCCAGGCGGTGCTCGAACCTTCGCCGCAGAAGGTGCGCTCGGTCACGGTCGCGCCCAGCCGGTTAAAGAACGCGTCGCCGCCGTTCAGCCCGTGCACCAGGCCCTGATTGCCGAGGTAACTGTAAGGCACGATCGCCTCCGGGCCGTGTTCGGCGATGATCGCCTGCCAACGGCTCACGATCTCGTCCAGCGCTTCGTCCCAACCGATCCGCGTGAACTGGCCGCTGCCTTTCGGGCCGCTGCGGCGCATCGGATACAACAGGCGGTCCGGATGGTAATGGCGTTTTTCGTAATCCTTCAACTTGACGCAGAGCCCGCCGCGCGTGAGCGGATGCTCCGGATTGCCTCTGACGCCGGCCAGTTTGCCGTCTTCGACTTCGAAGATCATCGCGCAGGTGTCGGGGCAGTCGTGCGGGCAGCCGCCGGGATGGGTGGTTTTGATCGATTCGGCCATGTTGGATTTCGCGCTGGAAAAAAGCGGATCATAACTCATTCGGCAGGGGCAGTCATGTTTGATAAATCTCATCATGACTGTCGACATTGATTAATATGATTTCCTTTTCGGTGATCACCATTTCCAGGGTGATGCGATAACCGATATTGATCGATACCGAGTGCAAGGCAGCCAATTTGCCTTTCAAGGGATGCAAGCGCAGCGATGGATGATGGGGATTTTGAGACAGCAACATCAGGGTTTTGCGATATTGTTCCTTGAGTTCGGGATGCTGCCGGGCAAAGCGTTTGGCGCGTTTTTTATAGCTGTCGGTAAAAATTAAGGTGTAGCTCATTCGGCGAACAAGTCGGCGACATGCTGATCCACAGACTCCTTGCTGAACCGGCCAGCGGCAATATCCTGCTGCGCCTCATAGAGCGCGGCTTCCAGTTCCATTTCACGCAGATAGTGGTAATGCTCGACCTTCATCACCACATAACATTCCTTCCCGCGCACCGTGATAACGGCTTCCGGCTGATTGGCAAGGTTTTCTTCCAGACAGGCGACGCCTTTGGTTTTTAATTCATTTGCTGTAATCATGATAGGGCATCCGATTAATCGTACGATTAACTATATGATTAAATGTATTCTTCGTCAAATAGCCGCGTTTGATCGCATTCCAGCACGCCTACAAAGACGCCTAAGGCCACAGAAATTAATCGGTATTTCATTTTGCGGCGATAACCATTAGAATGCGCCCCCTTTGACCATTCAAGATTCAGATAAAGGAAATCGCTTTTGGAAATCGTTTTTGTTTTTGGCCGCCTGTTTCTGTCGTCGGTATCCAACGTCTTTCAGAAACAGCTGTCGCATCAGGGCCTGCATCCGTTTTACATCGTCGCAACGACCTATGCCGTGCTGTCCGTTCTCGCCTTGCCGTTCTTTATCAACGGGACTTTTTCCGAGCTGAGCCCGTCATTCTGGCTCAATGTGTTTCTGGCTTCCCTGCTCGACGTCGGCGGCTGGATGTTTATGGTGATGTCGCTATCGAAAACCGATTTGTCGGTGTTCGGGCCGCTGAATGCCTACAAGGTCGTCATTTCGATGCTGTTCGCGCTCGTTTTTCTCGGCGAGATACCGACGCTGCAAGGCTTTGCCGGCGTCATGGTCATCGTCGCCGGCAGCTTTTTCCTGTTGCCGCCGGCGAACGGCGCGGCGCCAAACCGCTTCGCCACACTCTTGCAGGATCGCGGCGTGCAGGCAAGATTCCTTTCGATCCTGCTGTTTTCGATCGGCACGGTGTTCCTGAAAGGCTCGCTCGAACATTCCACACCTCTGGAGACCCTGATCTTCTGGTCATGGTTCGGCTTGCCTATGGTTTTGCTCGCGAATGCCTTGTTGAAAACGGAAAGTCTGGCGGACAATGTCAAAAAATCGCAACCGCATCTCTTGCTGATGGCGGCGGTCGGATTGACGGTCTTCGTGATGCAATATCTGACGCTGGTACTGCTGTCGCAAATGCTGATAGCCTACACCCTGGCCCTGTTTCAACTCGGCATGCTGCTACAGGTATTCCTTGGCCATCGGATATTCAACGAGCCGCATCTGGTGCGCAGGCTCATCGGTAGCCTTGTGATGGTGCTGGGGAGCCTGATGGTATTGCAGGTGTACTAGCCGACGAGAGACAAATTATGCCGGACGCCCTGGGTGAAAGCGTAAAATATCCCCTTTCCCCCTGACGAATGAACCATGCCGAATAAGATTTGCAGCAAAGCCAGGTTAGTGTTGTTCGGTTTAGGGCTGCTATATCAGCTGGGCACGCCCCAGGCCCATGCGGCTCAGCGCGAGCCCTGGCAGTCTCCGGGCTATCTGCTGAAAAGCTTCATCGAGATCGCGATGTTCAACGAATATTCGAAACAGCCGGCGGGCATCCGCAAGTGGACGCGGCCGATCGACTATTTTTTTGTGCACCGGGTCGGCGACCAGGAACTGCATGAAAGGTTGGCGCGAATGCATATCGCGCAGCTGTCCGAGATTACCGGCTTGAGCATCAGGCCGGCGGCAACGCAAGCATCGGCCAATCTGCTGATCATTTTTTCGACCGAGATGCGGCTGCGGAACGAATTATTGAACGACTTCGGCATCCACTCGAAATCGCAGCGAGAGAATCTGTTCCGTCATAGCGTTTGTCTGGGGCATTTCGCCCTGGCAGGCGACGCCTCCATCGCGCGGGCGGTCGTGCTCATTCCGGTCGACCGCGCCAACGCGCACGCCAAGCTGGTCGATTGCATCGTCGAAGAAATCACCCAGGTGCTTGGGGTACCGAATGATTCCGAGAAGATGTTTCCCTCGATCTTCAACGACAAGTCGGTCAACACGCTGCTGTCCGGCCTGGATTATCTGCTGCTGAAAATGCTCTACGATCCACGTATCAAGGCCGGCATGAGCCTCCAACGGGCGGCGCCGGTGTTGAAAACGATTGCCGATGAATTCGAGCGGGACAAGCTGATCGAAACCGCCGAAGCGATGGTCAGAACCGGGAAGTTGTACGAGTTGTTGTATTGAGGCGGCACAGCGAGCAGGCTGTAATTATTTTTATCTGCCCTATTTACCCCGCAACCATCAATACGCCAATTGTTCCAGCGTAATCCCCAATGCATCGGCCGCTTTTTGCAGGGTTGGCTTGCGCGGTCGCTTGGCCGCTTCAATTTGCGCGTAACCGGCTTGGGTTATGCCCATGCGTTCGGCCATTTCGGCCTGAGTTAAATTCATATATTCGCGCCAGGCCTGCAATAGGCTGACCTCGTCCATAATGTGTCTGCCGACAACCGCATTGGGAATGGGGCCGGGAACAGTGATTCCCTGCAACTTAACGAAATCGGCATAGGGTAGGACAACAAACGCCGGTTTACCGTCGCTGCCGAGAATGGTTTGATAATTAGTATGACCGTTCATCGCGTTTTTTCACCTCTTCAATGCTAATAATCCGAACATCGCCGTCAAATTCGAAGAGCACCCGATAATTGCCAACCCTCAATCGATAGCTGTAATCGTGATTGATCAGTTTTTTAACGTTTTGACAAGCCGGGAAATCGGTTAACGCCTGCGCTTCGGTATAATGCGCCGGCGCATGGCAACCTCCTTGATTCTAGCAAGTTGTTTCAAGGCCTTAGGCTTCCAGGTTATCGAGTTCATCCACTCCTAATATAAGTCTTTTATAAGTATTGTCAATCACCATAGTAAGTCTGGTACATCGCGAGAGGAAAACGGCACCCCGGAAAACATTTCCAGCTGTCATAAAAAAGGCCGGAGAGACTCCGGCCTTTTTTGATCCTTCTCTATTAGTGCAGCAGCCCCTGCAACAAGCCGTTTAGCTTGTGCACGAACGCGGACGGATCGTCGAGCTGGCCGCCTTCGGCCAGGATAGCCTGGTCGAACAGGATATGCGTCAAATCGGCGAAGCGCGTATCGTCCTGCTCGGCTTTCAGCCGTAGTACCAAAGCATGATCGGGGTTGATTTCGAAGATCGGCTTCTTGCCGAAGCTCATATTTTGGCCGGCCTCCTTCATGATCCGCTCCATGTTCAAGCTCATGCCGTAAACGTCCGAGACCAGGCAGGCCGGGGATTCGGTCAGGCGGTGGCTGAGCCGCACTTCGCTGACTTTGTCGGCCAGTACGTCCTTGATCTGGGTCAACACCGATTCGAAATCCTTGCTAATTTCTTCCTGATGCTGCTTCTCTTCCCCGTCATCCAGTTTGCCTAAATCCAGCTGGCCTTTGGCGACCGATTGCAGATGCTTGCCGTCGAATTCGTCGAGGCTCGAGACCAGCCATTCGTCGACGCGGTCGGACAACAGCAGCACTTCGATGTCTTTCTTGCGGAAGATTTCCAGATGCGGGCTGTTCTTTGCGGCCGCGTAGCTGTCCGCGGTCACGTAGTAGATATGCTCCTGGCCTTCCTTCATCCGGCCGACATAATCTTCCAGGCTGACCGCTTGTTTGTCGCCGTCGCCCTGCGTCGAGGCGAAGCGCAGCAGCTTGGCGATGCGTTCCTTGTTCGCCTGATCCTCGATCGGGCCTTCCTTGATCACCGCACCGAACTCGGTCCAGAATTTTTCGTATTTTTCCGGCTCGTTCTTCGCCACGCCTTCCAGCATGCCGAGCACCT
>Ga0208116_1000185_pt1 | contig 20605 bp, 36 predicted proteins | sample LakWasMeta9_HOW4_2_FD_183859 | JGI IMG/M metagenome (GOLD analysis project Ga0208116, IMG submission 183859) | Freshwater sediment methanotrophic microbial communities from Lake Washington under simulated oxygen tension - Sediment Metagenome... | ecosystem: Environmental > Aquatic > Freshwater >... | reverse complement strand
CTAATTGCTCTCTACTAAGAATTCGTAAGCTTTCCTTAGCCTTTTCAGTAGAGTAACCAAAATATTCCTTCACATTAGCAATATCAGCCGATTCTTCACTACCCTTAGCCCACTTCTGAAATTTCCTCTTTTTCTTAGGTAGAGAATGAAAATAGAAATCATATTGCATTTTCTTATCCAACCCACGTAACCGATTCATTTCATTAGCATAGAGAATACAATCAACATGCTGTGAAATTGCACGATTACAAATGAATGGGTTATATTCATTTTCGTTATCGGTTGTTATTGCAGGTTCTCTACGTTCAAGTAGAGACGGTATAATATCTTTAAACAAGTCGGCCATTATCGAAACTCAAGATCAATCAAACATTCAGTGAAAAATGCCATGAGATTAATTTCCGCATCAGCAACAAACGCTGTCTGATACTGATAACGACCAATCAACAATACTAATTGAGGAATGGAATTTGGCTCCAAGAAATCATACATCTGGTCATACATCTTGCGGTAAATAGTTACACTATCAGAGTCCAAATTATTCACCAACCACTTTCTCACATCACCAAAATTCTTTTCTTTCAATGACTTGATCAATGGAGACAAATTAATATCCGATACCTGAGTTAGAATACCAGTATCAATTTGACCCAACAATGAATAACGTTGTAACTCATTTAACACCCTACGGTTATCTGGGTGATATTTAGCAATGATTTTGGCTACAACATCCTTATTGTATTGAACACCTTCTGTATCAAGAATCATCAGAACACGCTTAAAGAATTGCGCCATAAGAGCTGGCTTATCTTCCTTTGTGATCTTAACATCGATTACCGAACAACGAGAATGAATCGGTTCAATAATTTTATTTTTATGATTACACGTAAAGATAAATGAACAATTCTGTGAAAACTGTTCCAGAAATGATTTCATACCATTTTGAAAATTAGGAGAAAGCCCATCAGACTCATCGAGAATTACAACTTTTCTACCACCAGACAATGATACAGAAGTGGCATAGTTTGTGATTTGATTTCTAAGAACGTCAATACCATTTTCAGTAGATGCATTGATAAAAAGGTAGTCACATCCAACCTCTTCACATAAAGCTTTTGCTATAGTAGTGTTATGGTGGACGAACCCATTCGGAGTAAGATATAAATGAGGGGCGTCTATAGAAATGTCATATACATCTCCATAATCTAGGTCCTCTTTATTTACAATCTCATCATAATCTTCGCTTAGAACATTTAACACATTCGATGAATCTTTAATATAAGATAACCCATCACGCGATACTACTATATGATTTTCTCCACAGATAAAAAACCTTCCAGATTTGAATTCAACAAACAATTTTTTATCTTGTTTTTTTATAAATCCATTAATTTTGACCCAATCATTATCTGGCGTTTTAATATAAATTTCTCTAGTATTCTCTGTAAACTCATCATAATTTACAGAAGTCATACCACAAAAATTAAATAAATCTTTCAATGTTATTTTCAAATTTTTCATACTTACCCAAAATCACCTTTTTCATATTTTCTATAAATCCTACTGTAGCATCAGACCAGACTACATAATAATCATATCCAAATTCTATAGCTTTATTTTTCTTAAGGTTATCTCTATTATAGACTTGCTCGGAAGTTATTGATTTGTCATAAGGGTGCTTCCATGTTGGATCATCCCAGCTTTTTGGATGGAAAGCCGTACCATGATATTCAATAATGATCCTAAGTTCTTTTACACAAAAATCATACATACCGTAAAAACTCCATCAGAAATAACCAATTCAGCATCTTTCCATAAAATGGTTAACCCAAGAGAACAACATAAATCATACACTTCCTGCAAGAATACTATAGATTCTTTAGAGTACAAACACACTGGTTTACAAGTATTACGTTTACTATTACGAATTACATATAAGTCTTTAGCCTTTTCTATATCACCGTCGCATTTCTTCAATGCCCAGGTAAATGAACTGCTATCCTTAGACTTATTTATCCGTAACAGCTCTTCTTCTGATTTAGAATTTAAACTATCTTGCCATTTATCTTGCCGTTCTTTCCAAACTATATATCCTAATTCTTCACCATGCCTTTCAATACATTTACTCAGCGAAAATGTAGATTGCCTCTCTTTAAGTTTTATCTTAGATTCATCTTCGGAGAAACCTCTATTAACGTAATATGATACAGTTAATGGGTTATTTATATCACGAATTTCTTTAGGAATCATCTTTAATTTATCTGCCCGTTTCCTAGAATTCTTTCTCTGTATACCAGAAACTTTAGACCTAGCTATATCTTCGCTATACCCCCTAATAACCCAATAATCAATAGAAAATGCACTACATGCATTAGATATTAATTCCAACTCATTTTTTGTTATAAGGTTAAAATAAAATTTTTTAGCCAATTCATAGGATTTATCTTCAGTATATCCTCTAATAATAAAATAATCAGGAAAAACCGTTTCTTTTTCCGGTTTTTCTCGTTAGATTTTAATAAATTTATATACGCACATTCCATCTCTTCTGTAAACATTAAATACTCTCATATAATTAAACATAAAAGTATTTAGTTATTATGGGATTACAGGGTTAGGAAAGACTGAATATCACCACATCATGTAGATTTCTCTGATATAAACTTAACAAGGTCATTATATAAATCATCAGGTACTTGAATTTCAATTTCCTCATTAGGATCCAAACACTTACCACAACCCGGTCCACCGGAAAGTAACATATGTGGGATTTCTTTTTTATCTGCACATTGTTGGAACATGGTTTTAATATGTTCAGGCAATATACAATCTGCTATTTTTTTAGGACGATAGATTTCCGTCCAAAGAATTTGTTCACTACTCATTTTACCTCATCGAATTCAGCATGTCCAGTTTTGGAACGAAAGGTGGCTACTGGTTCACCTAACATAGAGACTTCGTACTTAACCACTCCTAGATCAACTTCTTCTGTGGTAGTAATATCTACAATAGCAACTGTTGATCTGATATAAGATAGCATATCATCGGCAATCCTATTGCGTGTAATACCATCATTAATATCCAACTCATAGTGAGAAAGTATATTAGACAATCCATTTGTATTCATTTTCTATACCTATTAAATATCTCTAACTATATGAGGTGTAGCCCACGGAGGAGCTACACTCATGTTAGGATGAATAGGGCGCATAGACATACGATCTACTGAATCATATCGATGGCTATATACACCCCATTCACACACATAGATGAATTTATACCCAAATAAATGTAGGATATAATTAAGCATCACCTAAATCGCTGGCAGCTTTACCAACAACAACACTATACAGTGTTTGGAATTCATTGTCTTCGGTAGCAACCGCCGCAAAGGATTTCTTATGATACACCTTAGCAATACGATTAATGATCTTCTTCGGAAGTTTTACATCAGATTCCTTCAACTTGTCTGAAATTGAATTAACAATATCTTTCAATGCTTCCTTTTCACTGTCAATACGTGACAAATGAACAGACATTTCCTTAACACCATCTGTCAAGGTTTGGAGTTGTTTATCATCCAAAGTACCAAAAACAGTTTCAATAAATTTTATATCACTCATTATATAATCCTCAAAAAATAATTATCAAAGCACAGCAAATCTAACAATATTACGTCGATGTGTACCAGTTTCATCCTGATACGGTGTATAAAAGCATGTATATAAAAATACAGTTTTATCTTTAAAATGGTCAATAATCGCATTAATGTCATCATATCCAATTGACATAGCGACCAATGCTTCACCATCATATAAACCAACCGGACTAGTCATATAAGATGTAATATACGGAGACAAAAGTTCAACATCATCATAATTAATAGTTTTATCTACGGTATCAACTGACGCAGAAAGTTGTTTCCATTCTTCATAAGAAACTGTGGTATTTTCCATACAATTAACCATTAAACTTAGATACAGTTTCGGTTGTGATCCAGTATTTTAATTCACGATCAATAGCAGTCCATGTGGAAATACCTTTAGAGCTAATTTCTACAGCATAGGTATCAGGAATAGCTTTCAAGTTTTCAGTCTTGAAAACCATACTAAATGTTTTACCATCAGCATTAGCATCAGGGATAGTCAGTGAATTGGTATGAGCAGAATCATCAGACGCATTGAACGCAACCAAACTAATTGATTCTCCATCCTTCGACTCAACGGCGATATTTGGTGAACCAATTACATTGGCAGTTTTCAAAACCCATTCATAATCATCTTTACTAAGAACGAACTTAATATCAACAGATGGTAGGTTAGGGCGTTTATCTGGAGCCGCCACGATCATAGATGCGTCAGTAATACGATATTTGATCTTAGAACGACCGGACATCCCATTAATAATCACATGATGATCATCAAAATCAAGCTCAGAACCATCTTTAAAAAGGCTTGTAACTGACAAGAAGTTATTCAGATCATAGATACCAAACTCTTGTGGTATTTCTTCTGAGATAGTAGCCTGAGCCAAAATATTCTTTTGTGGGCTAATAGTTGAAACAACATTACCTTCTTTAAAAAGAATGCCTTGGTTAATTGTTGCAAAGTTTTTTAGAACACCAGTAGTTTCTGGAGATAGTTTCATTATGTTACCTCATTTCATGTTAAAAATATATTATATCACACTTTTCTAAATTAGTCAAGGTGTAAATGTTGGAGCGGCTGGCCGGGTACGATCCGACAACCACATAGAGATTTATATATAAGTATATATAAATAAAAATTAAGTTCAATTCACATAAAATTATATGCAGACAAAATGTACATTTTGTAGTAAGACACACATAGAACTCAACTTATCAAAATTAGAATTCAGAAATCATGTTAGGTGGTGCGGAAAATCGGAAAAAGGTACAACAAAATATCAATTAGTATGCAGTTGCGTTATATGCAAAAAAGAAATATCAGCACAGAATTTAAAAATTCACCATAACAAACATACCACAATAAAAACACAATCGAGCTGCAAACAATGTAACTCTCCTATTTATCTACCAAATAACTTTTGTAATAGGTCTTGTTCAGCAAAATATTCTAATGCTAGAAAAGATTGGAGCAAAATAAAAACTGGCCCACCTAAAGGAACCCCACAAAAAACAACAAAACCAAAATATTCAAAAGTAAAATGGTGTATTATTTGTGAAAAATCACACTCATTATCAGGGAAAACTTGTTCCCTAGAGTGTAAATCAATATTACTATCTAGAATTCTAAAAGAAAAAGTAGCCAATGGATATAACCCAAGTTTAAATAGGTCTAGAAAAAGAAGATCATACCTAGAAAAATCTTTTCACGATTGGTTAATAACATATTACCCAAATATAGTATTCATACAGGAATACCCATTCGCTAATAAAATAAAAAATGTATATTATTTTGGGGATTTCTTTTTCCCAGAACTAAACCTACTGATAGAACTAGATGGAACACAACACAATACTAAAGAAGCCATAAAATATGATACAGAAAGAGATAGTTACATAAAAGAAGAGTATAACTGTGAAATAATTCGCATTTCACATAAAGAATATATGAATAAATCAAAACTAGACATAATCAAAAATCTATTAGAAATACACTAATATAGTAAAGCCAGATGCCGGACCTCTAGGCTACACCCGCATATTTTGAATTAATGGGTCCGTTCGGGCACGATCCGAAATCTCAACCGTTATGAGCAGCGTGTTTTACCAATTAAACCACAGACCCGTAAATCTTAAATTTTGATAATCACATCATATTCGAATTCATGATCTCTATCATATATAGTTTTCAAAATAAGTTCACGTTTACGCGAAAGCTTACCTATACTAATTTGAGCATGGAGAACTAAATTCTTCCAGACTACTTTATAAGTTCTGGAATTGTATGTACATGATTGCATATCATCAAAGGCACGAGATGCCATGTGATGAATCATTGAGAGATTAGAATCAAGATTACGTTCTACAACTCTCTCAAAGAAATGTTTTGATGGATAAATATTACTGCGTTCCTCTTGAGTTTCTAGTTTACCGTATTTGTCTCGAACAGAGGTAACAGTTGGGATAAACAAAATATTTTTTGAATCCATAATTAAATTAAATCTTTCAATTTACCAAAAAACCACTTAACTTGGTCAACATAATTATCGAACCAAGCAATTGGTGTAATTCTCCATAAAGTTCCAATTTTCAACCCTTCACGAACGGTTTTCCAAACTTCAATCTCAACTACAGTACACTCAAAATCATACAATCTCAAGACTCTTCTAGTTCCAGCATGAACTCTAAACCATTCGGTACTTTTAAGTTGACATCCAATATAACCATGACTTACATAATCTACTCCATCAAAAGTAAACGTAACTTTAGGGAGGGAAGTAGTTTCACCAAACATAATATAAAATACTCAATTAAAAAGTATTCGTCCCAGCCATTCTAAATTGTACTTCTCTAAAAGCACCTGTGGGGACATAACAATCAACAGGCTTTTGTGAATACTAAAACTTATTTTTCTACTTCGGTAAAATCTACATAAAACTTTTGACCGGATTGAAATTTACCAAACAATGCTGGGTTAGCAATTGTTATATCAAACCGAATAGAAGGAGAATATTTAGCATAAGTATTATCTTCATCTAAACCAGTTTCATCATACAAGGGTTTACTAACCCCATAAAACGAAACATTTTCGGCATATGTTTCTCCATCATTATTCTGGAGAGTTTGAACAACCCCAACTCCAACCTTTGCTCTCATTTCAGACATATTAACCTCGTTATATAAAATTGGCGTACCGCGTAAGATTCGAACTCACATCTTCTGGGTGGAAGCCAGCGCTCTACCGTTGAGCTAACGTCACATGAATTTGGCGACACCAAATAATCACTAAAAATACTCAAACCGCATGACTTGTCATATTGTATTAATAATGATGTCCAATGCTATCTAGAATCATCGATACTTTGGTGTCATAAATTGGCGTCCGAACCGGGGATCGAACCCGGATTACCAGATTGAAAGTCTGGTTTCCTGACCTATTAGAAGATTCGGACAAATTTGGTCGGCTTTCTTGTTGGTTGTTCATTGAGGATACCGAAAAACGCTCAAAATAGCTAGGAGCGACCTAGCAAGCTGCTCTGGCGGAAAGCAATGGGAATGCTCCATATACCCTGTAGGGTACGATCTACTTAGCAGGTAGTCCCAGCACCTTGACTGATTTACTTTCCATAAACTTTTATCTTACAAACGATGTACTTTGCACACAAACAGATGCATATTTTTCCGTAAAATAATTATATTGTGTTTCATCGTATTGGAAATATGATGAACTATTAACAGAAGATGATAGGTGATTCTTTCTATGTAGTTTAGGAGTTTTAAGCCAACCACCAGAACTACCACCCCAATATTCAGCCACACCTGTAGTTTTATCAACACGTTTTAAGGCATATAATGTATGTGACATATCAAAAGCTCTTTATACAAACAATTCCTGATTATCTCGAATAAACGAGTATACGAAAATATGTATATAATTGTATTTAAATAATGAATTCAATGATTCATCAGAAAACAGAGTTGACGGATCAACACGAATTTTATCAATTACAATCTTTTTCATCTCAATATTTGTTTTGGTTTTAACTGGACCCAACGCAACTAATCGCTGTACATATTCAATACAGAATACAACATCACTTAGCATCATAATGTTTCACTTCACCACATTCAGTGCATTGTAAATAATAGCGAACCCAAGATTCGCTGTTATCATTTCTTGTGACTTTACTAGTATCAATGATAACCCAATGATGTACATGAAAATCTCCAGTAAACAGAAATTTCAATAATCTCAACATAATAAACATTCCATAGGGGATTAAAACCCGAAAATCATCAATAACCCAATAACAACAATACCACCTATTAGCAATATCATAAATTTCCTTAATTTGGCCGCAAGAGTAGGTCGTTAATCTACACACTACATCACACCGGATGTCCGTTCTGCACTTATAACTATCTTGCAATAATTCTTTTAATCAATATTAACGGTTACTGACTCACAATCATCCCATTTAATATTACGAAAATCATTCATTCGCTTTTGAGATTCAGTTACCGCAAATCTAGGATACATTTTTTGATGCCATACGTAAAATGCCTGTTTATTCACCCAAAAATGCGGGACAAATTTATAGTGATATTGGTAATATCGATCAATGATACCCTCATAAATCACATAAACTTAGTGATGTGATTTAGGTTGCTTAAACAACCTACGCAACGTTTTCCGTTTAACTTTATATTTCATGTAAATAGTATACCATCATTGATTTAATTTGTCAAGTAATTTTATACATTACTATTGAATCATCTAACTCTTTAATCAATATATTGATTCGTTCTCTTAGATCATCAACTGATTTGTTATTATCAATGGTAAATAATATACCAGGATTACCAAACCACAAATATTCTGATGGGTGAATATCTGACCTAAGCTTCAATTGATCTGGATCATTAATCAGTAAATCATACCATTCAGGTCTAGTTTCTTCTCTATCAACATGAATAATGGTAGCACCTAATTTAGACAGGAAATCGATTTCATTAGGAAACCTAACATCTGTAATAACTACTTTATCATGCTTATAAATTTCAGCTTCTAGAGAATCTACCCAGATTGTATCTAGGAAATTATTTCTACACACATCAGTTCCAAACTTTTGTAGAATGATTCTAGGAGTTACATCATAACCAAATTTCTTTGACCAAAATGGATCAACAGTTTCACGGAATTCTCTTGATTCTTGGGTATCACCCTCAAGCAAATTTCTAGGCCATCTAAAGATTGCAGATACTGCGTCTTTTAAATGACCCGCAAAGGATAATTGTTTGTATCCTTGCTCAACTAGAATTTCACCAACTGTACCTTTTCCGGACCCAATAAATCCAGCAACCCCGATTACATTCATAAATATATATTTAATAATAAGATAACACAATGAAAAATTTTGTAGTATACAATATAACATACAGCGGTAACAATCTACCACCAAAATTTAAAAACTCAAAAATAACCCCTTCTAATTATATAGGCTCAACGTCAATAGAATATATAAACAACGTATTACGACGTAATATTAATTCTAATTTTGCTATTTGTACATCATTGAGTTTATCGAGTTCAGATTTAATCCAATAATCATATGATGTTACACCACTATAGAAGCCAGCACAATGTTTAAATTCTTCTTCTCCACCAAGACGTATATCACTACCATATCCAGCACCGATATAATAGGCGTAATAATCTTTAAATTTATGAACGCATTCACCAGTATGAAATGGAGTTGCTTGCCATGTTCTCATTATCTAAATACCCCAAAACTAATCATATACATGGTCCCTTTCTCAATTTTAGTTAATTTATGATACTCGGAATCAGCCCTAAACATATATATGCGACCATTAAACAGATTCAATATCTGGTTCTTACAATGGAATTTCCCACCCTCATAACAATCCCATAATACAATATTTAATCGATATTGCTCACCAAATTTACTAGGGTCTTTATGTTTAGGAACATATGAACCAGTAGGAAATTAAAATAGGTAACAATCTAACCCTATTTTCATACTATAAAACAGAGTGAATAATGTATAACCAGTATTAAATTTATCAACACCCCATTTCCAAACGGAGAGTGTTGGAGTTTGCTTTATACTTTTCTTAACCTATGTATTCATTTTAATTCCATTAAATAGTTACTGGATACCATTTATATCCATGCCAATTACTCTTATATAATCCTGGAGCCATAATACCAGTAGAAAAAATTATCTGGATAACAGTTGATGTTTCAATATGCAACTGCAACATATATCTTTCTTGCTCATCACTGAATGAACGGTCCCCATAGTCATCATATTCTGGTTCAATACCAAGAATATCTGCAATATCACCATAAACCCAACTATTACCATATGGGCGTTTAGGGTCAATTGCTGGAGCCCCAAATTCACAATAATCATTATACGATACATACATCTTGCGAATGAGTTTTAAATGTTCTTCTTTAACTTCAAATATCTTATCTTGCATAATATAAATTTATCCCATAAAAATTTTGGTGCTCCTATGGAGAGTCGAACTCCATTGTGTGTGTTTTAGAGGCACAACATGAACCTACTAGGAGCAAGTTTTATACCAGTCTTTCAATTTTTCTAAGGTTTTAAATGAAGCTTCTTCTGGTGTCATCCCATATTCAGCGAAAAATTCTGTATTAATTTCCTCAACGAGAATATCTCATAACATAGATTCAATTTCATCCATAGATAATTTACACGAATCATCGTCCATCATATATCACACATCAAAATATTTATCCCACAAAATATCATAATAATGCGAAGGATCAAGTTCTGGTTCAATATCAAACCTATAACAAATTTCACGGAAAGCTTCAATAGAGTCACCATAACAGCGATCATTTCTTACCATGATTTCTAAAATGTCAACTATAATTTGTTTATCCATTTAACTCAAAGCTTTCTTAACCAGTTCAGATGCCAATTTCCCATCATAACGACCCCCGAAATTATCTTTCAAGTGTTTCATGACTATACCCGTATGTTTAGGTGATCTATCTGGAAGTAAGTTATCATTAACAAACTGAACAATAATAATACTTAGATCGTCTTCTGAAATCATTTTCGGTAAGTATCTTTCATAGATAGACAACTCGACATCTGTATCGAATGATGCACCTCTAATGGCAACAATATCAGTCACGCCATCTTTAAATCTTCGGACTATTCTAATAACTTCTTCGTCAGTAGATTCACCATTACGAGTGGTTTTACCTACCATTGCAGCTTCTGAATATAATGTAGTCAGAATTGTCAATAGATTTTGGTTTCTAGCCTTTCTAGCGGCATCTAAATCCGCTTTAATTTCTTGTAGCAAACTCATCACAAAGTTCCTCAATATTTCCAATTTCACCATCGATAACAATCAGTTCATTCCACATATTGTTATCATAAACTTCAACGATGGTCATCCCATCGACAATCAAACCCCCTGCAAATATAATGATCATAAAAATCTTTAGGGGTGAAATATATCTCATTAAAAAATCTACCCTTTATATGTGGATTTGCATCCATGTAAGAGTTTACTCTACACAATAAATCAACAGCTATAGGTGAACCCATAATATATTTCTCAATAATTTAAATACTCTTTCGTTGAGCATTAATCACTCTGTTACGATGAATTTCGTACAACATGAATAATTCATTCAAAATTTGAATATACCAGTATTTAACACGATTCATATATTTCTCCTTGGATTGGAAGGGGTGGGAAGGATCGAACTGCCGCATCATAGAATCAAACTCTATTGCCTTACCATCTTGGCTACACCCCAATAAAAACATTGATCACTCACCGTTTCTACACTACGGACCCACGCTCGCATCCTCCAATGGACTTGAGGAATTTCAACACTTAATAAAATGTTGGGCTAATGCCTTGTGATCAAATTTGGTGGGTATCCACGGATTCGAACCGCGATTGTTTACCACGAGGGAGCTGGGTTACAGCCAGCCGAGACACACGCCATAGTCTCAAGATACCCAAATTGTTTAACTTTGACAACATTATATATTAAAAGTTCAATGTTGTCAATAATTATTTTAAATAAAGTTGTTATTGTTTATTTAGTATGAGAATAGTTTACAATAACAACTTGATTTTGTCAAGGAAATTTTTCAATTTCTTAGAAGATTTCATCTTCAAGCATTTTTATTCAAGAATAAATGTTAACGTGTTATCTGTTTCAGTATATAGATCAGACGCAACAAACCCAAAGTTCTCAAATCCAGGTCTTTTCACGATAGCATACATTCCAGCACGTTCTACCACAACAAAAGGGCTATCTAAATATCGCATTCTAGGGGTTTCATGTTCAATATTGAGATGACCCCTACCCCTATACCAATATATATTTTTGTACCGGCTATTACCAACACCTCTACGTGTAACCCTAGCTATATTAGTTTTAGCCCTCTGAACATCATAAACATTTTCAACCTTGACTTTAGGAAATGATTCTAAAGTTTCAATGATTTTGTTTTCCAGTTCATCTTCTGAAATATTAAACATGGACTGTTCCAGTTCAGTAAATTCCAGAGCTAGAGTCATCTCTGGAATCTTACCGCCTTGGTTGTACTCTTTAACAACCAAGAATTGTACTCCTGGTACACTCTCATCAAGACTCAGTGGTTTAAAATATTCCAACAAATACATTATAACATCTCAACGTAAAACCTACGATTCAAAATCTTTATTTTGAACAATAAATTATACAGATTTGGTCTGTAATTTTACCTATAGTTTCCACATGACTAAAATTACTATGTAAAAGATCAATAATCTCATAATATTTAGAATGGGTTTTCGTATCATCAAGGTATGTTGGATGATATTCAAAAATCAATTCCCTAATACCATCGAATGACTTAATTGCTTTAAGGCATTCATATTCCCCACCTTCGATATCCAACTTCAACACTGTAGGAGCAACTTTCTCTAAAATTGAATTTATATTAACACACCTAACCGTAGTAGGTATCCTACCCCGTTTATTAAAGAGGGAATGCATACCTTTATTCTTCTTACCGTTAGTATAAAATACCCTAGTTTCATCATCATTACCAACAACAGCATTATTGTTTAATGAATAGTTATTGGAGTATATAGTGTTGTAAGATAAATTTTTCATAGCTAGTTCAAAATTATCAGGTTCAGCTTCATATGATTCCACATACTTAGCACCTTTAGACAAAGCATACAATGTAAATGAGCCAATATTAAGACCTAGATCAACTACAATATCATCTGTAGTAATATTTAGCCGATTATACTCACCATTAAACACCTCTTTAACAACCATTTCATCTAATGTTCCTTCTCTAACATAGAAATTAACATTTTTTACAGTGATAGATTTTAATTCAGTCATTATAACGCCCCCAAATAATTTGCCACCAATGGTAAATCACCTTGAAAAGCATAACTACCCACATGTTGGCATTTTATCCATGGACAGAGCCACACTTCAATACCAATTTTTCTACACATCTGGCAAAAATGATAATCCTCAGACAAAGTACGATTGGATTCAGGATCAATCTCTACATTGAAATATGAATGAATTTTTCTATCACCACCAAAATGAGCAGTACCAAGATGGTCTGGTGTATATGCATATTGTGGATAAGCTTTCTCAAACCGCTCAAATACATCACGACTAATCATCATCATACCAGTACCAATTTCCATAACTTGTAATGGTTCAGTGACATTAAATTGGGTTGTTCCAGCAATAGGATTAAATACAATATCGCCACCTAATCTATCAAGCTCAGAAGCAGAAATATTTGGGTTCTTCAATACAGCCTTTTTGATATTCTCCCACTTAATAGTCTTCTTTGGATATGGAGCACCAACAATATCTTTATCAATTGCTAACATAGCAATAATATCAATGGCATTGAATCCAATATCAGCATCAATGAAAATCATATGAGTGCAATCAGAACGGAGGAACTCATCTGAGACGTAGTTCCTCGCACGACTGATGAGAGATTCATTAAACAAGAAGGAAAACTTAACTTCAACACCGTATTGCATACAAGCAGTTTGTAGGTCTAGACACGACTTCATGTACATACCAAGACATTGTCCCCCATACATTGGAGTTCCCACGAGAAGCTTTTTACCACTTAATGTTTCACTATTCAATTTAATTTCCATTACATATCACCTTTAAGTATTTTAAAAAATTCTTTTATTTTATATAGGAAAGATTTTTTATTCTCTTTCCGTATCAATGTGTAACCTAATTCCTGACAAGACCAACATGGTTGCATTAATCCACTATTCAAATCAAGTACAGCATGATTAGTTCTGCAAACTGGACAAGAATAATTGTGAGAACAAAGCATCCCAGAGTCATGCATATTGACATAGACATCAGATACTTTGTAGGTTTTGTATTCATAATAATCAGTTATTTGCATTTTCAGTATGGGTTGTATCAGGTTTAAATGCAATTTGTCGCATTAGGGTACGAACCAACTTTTTATTTCGTTTATCTTGTGCTTTTTTACTTCTTTCCAATTTTAGAGAAGAAACGCTTGCTTCAAACGGAACACCATCCAACCTATCAATGTTATGTTGAATAATATTTGCAGTCATTCCAACAAATTCTTTCACATGGGTTTCACCATTGAAATCTTGATATTCAAGATGAATAGACTTCGGACGTTTCACCTTCAACATCAAGGTTCTATCCAATAAATCAACCTCTGGAAAAATCATCATCGCTTTAGATGAAGTAATAATTTTCGGGTTGAAAAATGCTACAAATTCATCTACCCCCATAACAAACACTCTGTATGGTAATCCACACTGATTACCAGCAACAGCAAATGCATTATTTCGTTTTGCTGTTTCAATTAACCGCGATGCAAATTCCTCTGGATCAACATCAAAATTATCGAAATTGAAGGGAGCGGTTCCATAATTCAATTCAAATGTATCCTTACTGATTAAGGAATATGGTTCATATTTTGGTTCGTCTTTAACTGGAGTCGATGCTGTAAACGTAGTTAGTACATTACTGGTATCATAAACATGTTCAATCATTTTTCACCTTATTGTAATACTTTCATAGTAGAGAAGTTCTTACGCTTTTCGAAGGTAAGAACCGAATCAAATTTTTCCATAATTTGTTCAGATTTATGGCTAATAACAACAACATTAGTAGTTTTGTCCATATCAGCTAACATCTGCATAAATGTATCGGTGCCACCTGTATCCAATGATCCATCCATAATTTCATCAAGAATCAACAAATTAGTATTCACTGAATTCTTCATTTTAGCCAATTGACGGAAAGAAAACAAAATAGCCAAATCAAGCCTCAATTTTTCACCCTCTGAGAAATTAGCATACGAGAATTCATCACGATGCCTAGATTTAATAACTTCCTCGAAATTTTCATTGATATTAAAATTCACAAAGAAATCTAGCTTCTGTAAATACTGGTTAATGTACTTATTCAGAACTGGAAGGTATTGCTTAATTATTCGAGTTTTAATACCACCATCTTTTAGCATAATTGCGATATAATCATAATAGGCTTTCTCATTTATATATTCTTCATATTTTTCGGTATATGAGGCGATTTCATTATTCAATGCCTGGATTTTATCATTTTCCAACTCCATTGAATTTGTCACGGAAAGTAAATCTTCTAACTCAGCATTAATAATATTAATATATTTCTGAGCAGAGCTAATAGAAGTTTGCAATTTACTAATTTCATTATTGTTATAATAAATTCCATTATTAATAGCAGTAATTTCAAGCAATTGTTGGTTTAATCTATCAAGATCAGCCTGCAATTTAACTTCACCGACTTTCAACTCATTCAGTTTAGTAGTGTGACCATCAACCACAGTGACTTTGAATTCCGAATCGATTGATTGCCTACAAACAGGACAATCATTATGGTCACTATAGAAATTGATTTCCTGCTCGATCTTTAATATATTATCCTTAACCTTAGAACCCAATGTTACCAATTTCTGTTTTCTAGTTTCTAATGCAGGTTTATCAGCAACCGAAACCAGCAACACATCATTATTTGCTGTTATTTCTGAAATTTTATTTTGATTAAATTCTATTTCATTATTAATATTAACGATAGACTGTTTCTTTTTTTCAATAACCTCAAGAGAGTTCTTTTTGGAATCAGCAAGGTTTTGTTTCTGAATTTCTAATCGGTCATTACAAAGCTCGATGTTATATTTACAATCCTGAATTTGCTCCTTCAATTGTGATAATTTATCTTTCACAATAAGATTCATGTTCGAGAATATTTGAATATCAAGAAGGTCTTCAATAACAGACCTTCTATCAGCCGCCGACAACTGCATAAATGGAGTGTATCTAGCTGAACCCAAAATAACAACCTGCGTGAAAGATTTATAATTCATTTTCAGAATATACCTCTCAAGCTGTTCTTGATAATCTTTCACCTTAGCATCTTGGGTGACGAGAACACCGTTACAATAAACCTCAAAGATATTAGGTTTAATTCCCCTACGAACCATATATTCTTTGGAGCCATCAGTAAAGAAAACCTCCACAACGGTTTCTGATTTATTGATGGAATTTATCAGTTGTGATTTATTAATTTTACGGAAAGGTTTACCGTATAACCCAAAGGTAATGGCATCAATAATTGTAGATTTACCATGACCGTTTTTACCACAAAAGAGGGTAGTTTTATATTCTCCTAGGGGAATATCCATGAAGATATTCCCGTAGGATAAAAAATTTTTAAATCGAATTTTAGAGAAAATAATCATACTGTAATAGAATTTGCCTCAGAATATAAATTAGACATAATGTGCTTCAATTTATTTTTATCCAGATCATTATACTCCACACTATCAATATACTTATTAACAATAGTTAAAGTATCATCACTTTCATCCACTTCCTCATCAACCAAAGTGTCAACAATCACTTCATCAATGGTTACATCAATTGGATTAACAGAATTCAGTTTATCAATGAATAAATCAAATAGGTATGGATTAGACTTATTTACCACCTGTACCTTCACGTAAGCCGCGTTAAACTGCTCATGGTACTCATCACTAAGGTATGATGAATTCGTGGCGTCAGAGGCTCCAGAATCATCGTATTCAACCTTTACAAATATACTGTTAGGGTTCTCAACAAAGTTTAACTTACGGCTATTGGTATCAAAGAAGTGGAACCCCTTTTTATCACCATAATCCTGCCATGTCATTTCATATGGAGTACCAACATAGGTGATATTGGATTTAGTTGATCTATGATGATAATGACCGGAAAAAACATATTCATAATTAGAGAATAATTTTACACTCAACCCATGTTCACAAGAAATACCACTTTGATACATTTTAAATGATTCAATTTCAAAATGACCCGCACATAAAATATTTCTATCGTTCTTTATATACTCAATACATTCATCATAATTTTCTTCACAGATCCAAGGAATCAATGATATTGCATTATGATCATCAAGCTGAATAGATGTTGACTTAGTTATTACCTGGATATTATTGAAACCGGATAGGAATAACTCTGGTGCATTCACACTCAAAGACTGCTTGAATGTTATATCGTGGTTTCCGAGCAAGGTAAATAATTCAATATCATACTCATCAAATTTAGAAAAGAAATAATTATTTGCATCATGAGCAGAAACATGATTAGTAAATTTCCTAGAATCAAATATATCTCCAACCTGAATGACTTTGGAGATTTTATTCTCAATTAAATAAGGAAAAAATGTTTCATTGTAAAATCTTTCAAAAAATAGATTCAAATGCTTATTTGAATTTCTGCATCCAAAATGGCAATCACCTAATAGGATAAAACCTTCCATTAACCCTCCAAGAAAGTTTCAATACCCATCAGTTTACGTTTCTTGGGTGGTTTAGCGGATTTCTTTTTTAATTCAGCTTCCTCAAATTTCTGAATAAAATCATACATGCTCTCATAGACTTCAAGTTGTTTAACTTGACCATTACCCAATTCCATCAACTCAGCCTCATCTAAAATACCAAACATTTCAGTTGCTTTGTATTTTACATATTGCTGGCGACTTTCTTTCTGAATTCTTCTCAAGAAACAGAAGAATTGAATTTGCGTAAAATAAGCGAAGGCATTAATCTTACCGGACCTAGCACCTATTTTTGTAGGGTCAAAATTCTCAAAGTAGAGAAGGCAATTCTCAATTGCATCAGCTTTCATTTCATCTTTGAACGTATACCCAAAGAAATTAGGCTTACGGGCTAACCCATCAGCAATTTTCATAAAACACTCCCCAATATAATTGGGGATTCTAGGCTTACGGTTTCCAGATTCAATAGCAACCGCACAGTCGGTTTTATACTGAACTAGAGCCGCAATGAAATCTTCATTATTGATATAATTCTTAGTTACTCGTCGTTTTTTCGTTTTCGCGGGAACGAATTCATCATCAGATATAATTTCATCTAAATCTATACCCAAATCAACATCAAAGTCAACCAAATCTCCCACTGGAAGATCAAAAGACAACTCATCAAATGCTTCAATTTGATCCATAATTTATCACACTCCTAATAACAATTTAACCAAGATATTATATCACAAATATTAAGATTTGTCAAGTATTTTAATGTAAAATTCTAGGGTTTTCTACAATATTTTCATCCATAGTTTCTTGTTCCGCGGTTTCTATGATACATTTAACCTTTTCATAAAAATTAGAATCCATATCTAAATCTCTAAGTAAGTCATTCAAATAGTCAATACCAAATTCATATGCAGGGTAAGCGACCAATAATACATCAGAGGATTCTATATATGCCTCCTGTAAGGCATATGCTCTGCGAGGCAACCAATCAGTAATAATCAATTCCTCATACCCACCAGAGGAATCAAAGTTAACAAAAAAGGTTTTAGGATATTTGATTTCATAGTATCCTTCACCAGAATACACAAAACCAATCACATCTTCACCACCTTTAAGGCGTATAATTTGTACTTCAAATTTGTCAGCATTACTCATATTTCAATTCCACATTTTTTATTTTAAAACGAAATTTTTCCTCTGAATAGATCTTTATTCTCTCTTGAAAATGTAAGAGGGTATAGTTTGTATGCTTCTTAACCCTTAAATCATCAGCAATATCATATAAAATTGCTATATCCTTATTTTCATTGAGCCTCAATACACGACCAACGCTCTGTAAAGTTCGTATTCTTGATTTAGAGGGTGTAGCAAACACAATGGTATGTAGGTTTCTAATATTAGTACCTGTAGAAGTAGTTCCTATGGAGGCGACTAAAATAACATTGTTTTGGGTTTCCATTGCCTTACGAATAGCTTCCCTTTCCTCCGGTTTAGTACCACCGTGAATATAGTAAACCTGCTTACCTATAGCATGTTTCGATTCTGATATTAATTTATATAGAATAGCCCCATGCTTCTCAACGTACTGATATAATAGCAATGTATTACCTTTCATGGATAAAACTAAATTCTTAATGAAGTTATTCCTTTCACTACTACCAATCAACCACTGTATTTCATCTTGATATTTAGACCCCTTCAACTCTTTACAAACTTTCTCAGGATATTTCAACACAAGACAATTAATATCAAGTTCAGTGACTTGTTTATTATCCATCAATTGTTTAGTTGTAATAACCTGTTTTACTGGACCAAACAAACTCTCTAATTGTAATGAATGTATTTTGCTACCATTCAAAGTACCAGTAACACCAACTCGGTATTTTGCATTAATACATTTATTTACAATATCACTAATCCCCTTAGCGGATGCCAGATGACAATTTTGAACAACTGCCCCATCAACAACATAATTATGATCATTCTCTATGTGTAAATTATAAACAACGTCAGGTTTATCAATTTCAATTCTTTTTATAAGTTTCATAAAATTTAGTTATCTTTTTATAAGTTTTACTATCAAATCTTTCTTTATCAATTTGATAGTAATCATATTGTATTAAATAATTTTCATCTACCAATACTACAGCGTAATCATAACTAGCTGCATACTCATACAACGAAATAAGTTTATCTTTCACATTTTGAGTTTCGAAAAATATTTTCGGTTTAACTTCAACTAAAATTTTATTAAGATTATCCACGAAATCTACAATATATACTCGTTCAGTATTCTCGACCGTATCAAAATATTTCAATCTCAGTTTTTCATATTCACATAATGGGTTAAAATACTTATAAATAGCTTCCCAACTGGATTTATAAGTATTTCCATCTAATACAGTATAGAAATGTGTGTTTCTATTGTTGGTCTTTGGTGTAAATTTCCCATCTAAAATATTCTGCTTCATTTTTACAGACATGTTGTATTTATCTTCATCTGTATATTTAGTACCATACATACCGTTCCTTTCACCGGAATTAGCTTTACTTATTTTAACTTTCTTTTCCTCTGAACATGGTACAGATGAATACACTCCTTTCATACCCTTATTCCACGGAACCATACCTTTATTTTTATTTCGTATAGATTCGCCATGGACCTCGAAACATTTTTTAGCTGCATTGGAAAGCTGTAACCTCCTCAGACCTTTAAATGTCACAGATTTTATATAGAATCACATTATCAATATTCAATAACCAATAATCTGTAGGCTTACGTAAAATGTTATTAAAAATAAAATTACAACATTCTTTGTCTATTAATATTATTTCAAAATTAAATTTTATATACGGTTCATCTTTTGAATAGTCTATAACCCGCAACATTTGACCAAAATCTTCTAATTTACCATTTAAATCTGAAATTATATGTTTTTTATTCCTATTAATCCGTTTCATGAATGATTTTTGCACCCCCCTAAATGACGTTATTAGTATTTATAATTTCATCATCT
>Ga0208116_1000182_pt1 | contig 20962 bp, 18 predicted proteins | sample LakWasMeta9_HOW4_2_FD_183859 | JGI IMG/M metagenome (GOLD analysis project Ga0208116, IMG submission 183859) | Freshwater sediment methanotrophic microbial communities from Lake Washington under simulated oxygen tension - Sediment Metagenome... | ecosystem: Environmental > Aquatic > Freshwater >... | reverse complement strand
CAGTCTAATCGTGATCCACAACATCAGCCTGCCTCCCGGCCAGTATAGCGGCAATGGCATTATCGAGCTGTTTACCAACCGGCTTGATCCTGACGAACACCCTTACTACGCCCAGATCCATACCTTTAAAGTATCTGCGCATTTTCTGATCCGGCGCGACGGATCACTCATCCAGTTTGTATCGTGCCTTAACCGTGCCTGGCATGCCGGCGTATCAAACTGGCAAGGGCGTGAACGTTGTAATGATTTCTCTGTCGGAATTGAGCTTGAAGGCAGTGACTTTGAAGCCTTTGAAGCGGAGCAGTATCAAACTCTGAACAATTTAATTGCCGGAATCAAAAAAGCCTATCCGATTCAGTCTATAGTGGGGCATTCTGATATAGCACCTGGCCGCAAAACGGACCCAGGCCCATATTTTGACTGGCAGCAAGTGACCCGGTAAGTGTTGTCAGCGGATCGTTTTTAATAATACGAACAAATATTTAGCCGATTATTTATGCAAAGAAAAACACCATTTATTCTACTGACCCTGATGATTGCCCTGATTGCCGGTTGCGGCAGCAAGGATAAAACCGCCGATGCCAATGCCGGCGCAAAAAAAGGCCCGAAACCTACGCTGGTAACGATAGCGCAGGTGAAAGACACCGCAATAGAAATCACGGAATCTGCCGTAGGCTCGATTGAAGGCCTGATCGACCCCACCATTGCTGCAGAAGTTGCGGCGCGCGTGATTAAAGTGCATGTCAGCCCGGGACAGCGGGTAAAGAAAGGTGAACTGATTGCAACCCTGGACGCCACAGACTATGCCTTGCAGCGTAACGAAGCCCTGGCGGAGGTCGCACGTATCGAGGCCTTGCTGCAGAACCAGACCAAGATCGTGACGCGCAGCCAGGCGCTGGTCAATAAAAACTTCATTTCACAGAATGCGGTCGATACCGATCTCGCGCAGCAGAACGTGCTTAAAGAACAGCTGGCGGGCGCGCGCGCCCGTGTCGACACCATCAACCACAGCAGCAGCAAAACGAAGATTTATGCACCGACGGACGGTGTCGTCGAGAAGAAGATCGTGGATACCGGCGAGTTTGTAAAAGTGGGCGATCCGCTATTGCAGATCATTTCAAACAAACGCCTGCGCGCGCACATCCCGTTTCCTGAGCGTATCAGCAATCAGCTGAAACCAGGCATGAAAGTACGTTTAAGCACACCAACCAGCACCAGAGTGGTGGAATCCGAAATCCGCGAATTGAAGGCCATGATCATAGAAAGCAACCGCTCCATCGACGTGATTGCCGACATCACCGACGAGTCTGACTGGCAGCCCGGCGCGAGTGTCACCGGTACGGTCGTGATCGGAGAGCAGCCTTCCGCTTTAATGGTTCCCGAGCAGAGTGTCGTACTGCGACCGGCAGGAGAAGTGGTGTACCTGGTAAAAGACGGCAAAGCGCATCAGGCGATTGTAAAGACAGGGCAACACCAGAAAGGGCTGGTGGAGATTACGGAAGGTTTGCACGCCAACGATACCATCGTGATGGATGGCGCCGGTTTTCTTACTGACCAGGCGCTGATTCAGGTGACTAGCAACCACACTGCACGATAATCACTGCCTTAAAAATACAGAAATTGCCTGCTACCATATTGCCTGATACTAAAATTGCCTAATACAAAGATCACCGCATGACACTACCCGAACTCTCGATCAAACGCCATGTTCTTGCCTGGATGCTGTCAGGCGTCATCGTCCTGTTCGGCATCATTTCTTACCAGCGCATCGGCATTGATCGCATCCCTGCGATTGATTTCCCCATCATCGTAGTGAATACCACGCTGCGCGGTGCCAACCCGGATGTGGTCGACACCAGCATTACCAGTATTATCGAATCTGCCATCAACACCACACCGGGTATTGAACACATTCAATCATCCTCATCGCCCGGTGTTTCCACCATCACCATTACATTCTCGCTGGATAAAGACATTGACGTGGCTTACAACGAGGTGCAGGCCAAGGTCAGCCAGATATTGCGCCGGCTGCCGAACGACACCGACCCGCCCGTCATACAGAAAGTTGACACCAATGCCTCGGCGGTAATCTGGCTGGCGCTGAGTGGCGACCGCACATTGCAGCAGCTGAATTTATACGCAAACAATGTGCTGAAGAAAAAATTCGAGACCATTAATGGCGTAGGTGAAGTGACGATCGGCGGCCGCCGCGACCGCGTCATCCGTATCAATATCAAACCGGAACAGATGGCTGCCTATAAAATCACGGCAAATGACCTGATCTCGGCATTCAACCGTGAGCATATACAGCTGCCGGGCGGCTTCCTGGTGAGCGCACAATCAGAACAGCTGCTGAAACTTGATATGGAGTTTCATAACGTCAGGCAGTTGAATGAGCTGATTGTTGCAACCAACGCAGGGGTCTCAATCCGCCTTAAGGATATCGCGACCATAGAGGATGGCATCACCGATAACCGCCAGATCGCCCGCTATAACGGCAAGCCTACCGTAGGCCTGGGCATGGTCAAGATCGCAAATGCCAACACAGTCGACATCATCCGCGAAGTCGAACGCCGCCTTGTACAGGACATCCGCCCCAATCTGCCTCCGGGGATGGATCTGGAAGTATCGACCAACGATTCTATTTTCATTAACCAGCTCGTCGCATCGCTCAAAGAACACCTGATAGAAGGCACGCTGCTGGCAGCCCTGATCGTGTTCATCTTCCTGCGTTCCATACGCTCCACACTGATTGTCGCCACAGCAATACCGATCTCGCTGCTGGCGGCGATTGCCGTCATGTATTTTTCCGGCTTTACTTTCAACTCCATGACCCTGCTGGCGCTGCTGCTGCTGATAGGCGTGGTGGTCGATGACGCCATCGTAGTGCTTGAAAACATATATCGCCATCGCGAACACATAGACCCCAACCCGATCAGTGCCGCCCTGAACGGCGCCCGGGAAGTGACGTTCTCCGTAACCGCCGCTTCACTGTCTCTGGTATGTATTTTTGCACCGGTCATTTTCATGGATGGCATGGTAGGTAAATTCTTTAACTCGTTCGGGGTGGTCGTGACGTTCGGCGTACTTGCATCATTGTTTGTTTCACTGACTCTCACGCCTATGCTCTGCTCACGTTATCTTTCCGTATATCACCATGAAAACAGGATTTACGGTTTTATCGGCAGCGTACTGGGATCGCTAGATAACGCCTATAAAAAGCTGCTGTTCGTTTCGCTGAGGCACCGCGGCCTGGTGCTGTTGATCACCGTGGTATTCGTGCTGGTCAGCGGTTATTTTTCATTCAAGTACGTAGAAAAGGATTTTGTACCTGAATCCGATGAAAGCAGTTTCAGTATTACGGTCAAGACCCCGCTCGGCTCCAGCCTGGAATACACCGATTCGCGCCTGAAAATGGTCGAAACGGTGGTTGCCAGCCACAAAGCTGAAGTCGCCAGCTTTTTCTCCACCATTGGTGCAGGTTCGCGTGGTCAGGTGAATCAGGGTAACGTCAATGTGCGCCTGAAACCAAAAGAGCAACGCAGCAAAAGCCAGCAGGCTTTAATCAAAGACCTGAAAAAAGAGCTGGACACGATTCCCGGGGTACGGGCGATTCCGACCGGAGCCTCGGTGGTACGCGGGCAGCGCTCGGAAAAACTGCAATTCAACCTCACCGGCAGCAATCTGCAGGAAATCGGCCGCATTTCAAAACTGCTGCAGGACTCACTCGGCAGCAACCCGAACATGGGCAAAGTTGACCTTGATGTGCAGCTGGACCTGCCGCAGCTCAACATGAAAATAGACCGGGAGCGTGCAGCGACGCTAGGCTTGAACGCAACTGACATTGCTACCGCAGTCAGCCTTTACGCGGGCGGCATCAACGTAGCCAAATACAATGATGAAAATGGTGATGGACAGCGTTACGACATTCGCCTGAAAGCGGATGAGTCGGATTTAAAAAACACCGAAGACCTGCGCAAGATATTCCTGCGCAGCGGCAACGGGCAACTGGTGCGTCTGGATGCGGTAGCCAGCTTCGTACCTGAGCTTGGCGCTGCCGTTATCGGACGTTACGACCTGCAGTATGCGGCAAATTTTTATGCCAATCCGGGCATGCCGCTGGGTGACGCCGTTGACCTCGTAAAAGCGACTGCCGCCAAAATCGTTCCTGCCGAATACAATATCAAAATGGTCGGGCAGGCAGAGGAGTTCGGGAAAACCTTTAAAAACATCAAGTTCGTATTCTTGTTAGCCTTCATCCTGCTCTACATGGTATTGGCCAGCCAGTTCAATTCGTTCATACAGCCATTCATCATCATGCTCGCGCAGCCACTGGCGATCATAGGCGGCCTCATTGCACTGCTCATCTCCGGCGACACGCTCAATATGTTCTCAATGATCGGGCTGGTGTTACTGATCGGCCTGGTGGCCAAGAACTCGATCCTGCTGGTGGATTTAACCAATCAGCTACGCGATAAGGGAACAGGCATCGATGATGCGCTCAAAGAAGCCTGCCCGATCAGGCTGCGTCCGGTGGTGATGACCTCGCTGACCATTATCCTGGCACTATTGCCGGCCGCCCTCGGCCTTGGTGCCGGTTCCGAGACCAACAAGCCGCTATCGGTCGCCATCATCGGCGGTATGGTTTCATCCACCTTGCTGACGCTGATCGTGGTTCCGGCCGCTTACTCCCTGGTGATGCACAGCCTGGAAAAATGGGAAGCCAAAAGGATGAGCCTGGCTAAAAGATTTCATCCCTGATCTTAATAATCAGACCGTTTTTTCAAGGAGCTCCAGCTGCAGGTCAGCCATCTTCGGCTGCCACATGTCTGGATTCAAGGGGAAGGCTTTCACTATGCCGGTGCGTCTGTAGCCGCGCCGTTCGTAAAAAGCCATCAATTCATGGCGCAGCGTAATGACATGCATGTAAAACTTGCTCACCGGCCAATGCTGAACTGCATAACTCTCCGCGTAAGTGAGTAATTGCTTACCTACACCAGAACCCTGCATGGCGGGGTTAACCACAAACATGCCGACATGGGTGGCATCAGCATCCGGCTCCAGGCAAACCGATGCAATCAGGTCGGCACCATGCATGCAAAGCAGCATGGTGGCACGGCCAGATACAATCAGCTGCCGCACTTCTGCAGCCGTAGTACGCAAGCCGTCAAGCAGGTCTGCTTCTGTCGTCCAGCCTTGCCGGCTGGCATCACCGCGGTAAGCGGCGTTTACAAGTGCGGCAATACTGGCAGAATCCGCTGCCTGGGCAGGCCGGAAAGACAGTGAAGACATCATCAGGCTTCAGGCGCGGTGGCCAGTTTCTGCACGACAAGGCTACCCACCATATCACCCTGTACGTTCACGGTAGTGCGCAGGGTATCCAGCAGCCTGTCTATTGGCAGCAGGATGGCAATCGCTTCGGCAGGCAACCCCACCGACTGCAGCACCATGACCATGGTGACCATGCCGGCACTCGGTATGCCGGGAGCGCCGAGTGCAGCAATCATTGCAGTAAAGAACACAATCAACTGCTGGGCGAAACTCAGCTCAACGCCAACCAGATTGGCAATAAACAATGCGGCAGCGGCTTCATACAGGGCGGTGCCATCCATGTTAACCGTAGCTCCCAGCGGCACGACAAACCCTGCGATCTCTGGCCTGACTTTCAAGTTCTGAGTGGTGCAGCGCATGGTAATGGGTAGCGTCGCATTGCTGGAGCTGGTGGCAAATGCAGTGATCAAAGCCTCCCGTGCGCCTCGCCAGAATGTCAGCGGTTTGGTGCCTGTGATCAGATACAACAGCAAAGGCAAGATCACGACACCGTGCAGCAATGTAATACCGGTGACCACTCCTACAAATTTAGCCAACGTGCCTATTATTGCAGCGTCCTGTGTTGCGACCAGCTTAATCAGCAAAGCCATGATGCCGAGCGGAGCCAGCAGCATCACCCAGCCGACTATGCGCATCGTAATTTCCTGAGCCTCCTGCAATAAAACCAGTATGTTCCGATAACGCTCCCCACCCATGACGAGAGCAATACCAAGAAACAGGGAAAATATTACAACAGCCAGCACGTTGCCCTCGCTCAGGGCTTTGAATGGATTCACAAACAAGCCATGCAGAAACTGGGTTGCAAATTCGGACGGGCTTATCTGCGCGGCAGAGAAATTCTGCATCGCGTCACTGAACATTGCGATCTCAACACCGCTGCCGGGTTTGAAATAAAGGCTGGCGGCCATACCCAGTATGATGGCGATTGCCATCGTAAACAGGAAAAACACCAGGGTAGCCACCCAGACGCGATGCATCTGCTGATGCTGACGCAGATTGGCGATCCCCACTGAGATAGAACAGAACACCAGCGGGATCAGGATCATTTTAAGCAAATCTATGAACAGCGTGCCAACCAGGCCGGACGCATACAAGCCGGTCTGCACAAGCGGATGCCCGGCACCCAGCCCATGGAAATACACACCGGCAGCAACGCCGAAAATTGTCCCCAAGAGAATCTGTGTATTCAGGCCAGGCAGCTTCATAAGCTACTTAATTTTGGCTGCTTTCGGTTTTTCAACTTTAGGCTTTGCGGCCTTTGGTTTTTGAGCTACTGGTTTTTCAGCTGCTGGTTTGTCAGTTTTCGGTTTTGCTGCTTTTGGCTTGGCCGTTTTAGGCTTCGCTGCTTTTGGGGTCACCTCTTCAGCCTCGGCCATTACAGCAGGTTCGCTTGCTGCAACCTCATCCTGTGCAGGTGCTGCGCTCACTTCGGCATCAGCTTTATCTGTACCGGCTTCATGTACGGCCTGTGTCTTTTCGAACACCGCGGCAAAGAAGCCATCGGTATTATGCAGATGCGGCAGCAGTTTCAGGTAGCTGCCGGTATCCAGCTCAATATGCTGCTGTGCCAGAATCTCTGCCGCATTCAGCAATTTGAAATCCGGATGTGTCGCCAGAAACTGTTCTGCGATTTTCTCGTTTTCGTCACTGAGCAGACTGCAGGTTGCATAAATCAGGCGCCCGCCGGTTTTGGTGAGTTTGGCGGCACGCGCCAGAATATTGGTTTGCTTCACATTCAGCTCGGCAACATCCTCCGGCATCTGGCGCCATTTCAAATCAGGGTTGCGGCGCAAGGTGCCTAATCCGCTGCATGGCGCATCGACCAGCACGCGGTCAAACTTGCCGTTCAGGCGTTTCAGTTTAGGGTCGGTCTCGCTGCTGATCACTTGTGCATGCATATTACTCAAACCGGAGCGCTTGAGGCGCTGGCCAAGGTTATGCAGGCGCTTTTCAGACACGTCAAACGCATACAGACGGCCGGTGTTGCGCATCAGCGCGCCGATTGCCAAGCTCTTGCCGCCGGCACCCGCGCAGAAGTCGGCAACCATCATGCCGCGTTTAGGTGCCACCAGGTATGACAGCAACTGGCTGCCCTCGTCCTGCACTTCGATTTTACCTTCCGTGAACAATACATGGCGGCCGATATTCATGCGGTTAGGCATGCGAATACCGATAGGTGAATAAGGTGTTCTGCTGATATTAGTCTCGCCGGATGTATTTTCAGAGATGAATTTCTCCAACACCTCATCGCGATTGCCCTTGATCGTATTCACACGCAAATCCAGCGTAGCCTGCTCATGCATGCTGCGGCCGATAGCCAGCGCATCCTTTTCGCCATATTGAGCAACGAGTTTGTCCCACAGCCAGTCACGCACATCAGCCTGCACCGCAAGCGGCAGATTCTCGGTAGACTTTGCCTTGATCATGTGCGCCCACTCTTTTTGCTGTTCGTTGAGCATGGGTTCCAGCTCACGGATACTCATCCCCTGCACGCGCAGCAAATAGGCCAAAATCAGCTTGCGCGCATCATCCGGATCATCTTCTTCATTTGCCGTCACCGTACTCAAAAAACGTAAACGGCGCAAAACTCCGTAAACACTTTCTGCAACAAACGCGCGCTCTTTGGTACCTAGCTCTCTATTGTTGCGAAAAAATTCGCTTAATTTAGCGTCCGCAGGGCTGCTGAATGTCAGCAGATTCGATAAAACAACAGCAGCTTGGCGGATTAGATTAGGCGTCATATTTGATTTTCTTTACGTAAAATTTCTTTAATTTTATAAACTCAATTACTACAAAACATTCAGAGGCTTTTGCTCGAAATGAAAAAACATCAGTTTCTCAGCAAGGCTCTCCAAGACCGTCATTCCCGCGCAACGGTAAAGGTTACGCCGGAATGAAGCGCCGGAATGAAGCGATTGATAGGTTCTTTAGTTAAACAAGCAATCTTGCAGAACACTATTCCAAATGCAACTCGGTGAGTGTCTGTTCCAGCTTCTGCCCGTTATCATCCACCATCAGGATTTTTACAGGGACAAAATGATAATCGGTAGCCAGCCACAGCTCTTTGGTTTCCTGCGTATCCTGCAGCGGTGGGGTCAGGTGCTGGGTTTTATATTGCACCCCCGCACTGCTGATCACTTCAGGCTCACTGGTAATGCGATACTGATACTGGTTCAATTTTTTGCCGGTCGTCAGTCTTACCGTGATGTCGGCCTTTAAAGGTTTAGGCAGATACATGAACTGGTAAGCGAAACTCGCCAGGTCCTGGGTGCCGTCGGCCAAAGGGGCTTCTTTCAGCTTGCCTTTAATCGTCATGCGCAGATTCTGCTTTGCCCAGTCGAAATCTGCCTGCACTGCTTTTTTAGGGTTATCGCCCTGGCGCAGCTCGAAATGAGCAGGTTTCAACCCTTGCGCAGTCACCTCGCCGCTGCTGGTTAATACACGCTCACCAAACAACGCATAAACACCGATTCCTTTGGTGACGCTCTCAACCTTATAAGCAGTACCGTTGATCATGAACTGCTCATGAACCTTGGCAAACGGCTGGCCGTTCTTTGTCACTTCATAAACAGCCTGCACACGCTTGGGCAGGGCTCCATTCGATAGCGCTGCCTGCTCCGCCATGGCCGGAGGCATCACCAGCAGGATCGCCAGGCCTAACAATTTAAACAATGAAGATGATTTGATGTGGTTAAACACAAGATTTCCTTTAATTTAAGAAACACATCAACCTAACGCGCCAGCAGAGGTTTCGTTACATGGCGTTTCATTACAAGGCCATCACTAAACCACGATAGTCGGCGCTTCACCTGCATTCTGGGCACGGATATGGCCGATTTCAAACACGGTCTCACCGGATGCTTCCAGCAATTGCTTCGCCTGCTCTACATGCTCTTTTGCCACGATCACCGCCATACCGATGCCGCAGTTGAATGTTTTATAAAGTTCGCTCGGCACGATATTGCCCTGTGCCTGCAACCATTGGAACAGTGGCGGCAGCTGCCAGCCATCAGCCCTGATTTCAGCAGTCAAACCTGCCGGCAGCACGCGTGGAATGTTCTCGGTAATGCCGCCGCCGGTGATGTGCGCCATGCCTTTTACCGGCAATGCTTCAATCAGTTTCAGCAATGATTTCACGTAGATACGTGTAGGCTCCATTACTACATCCTTGAATTTCCTGCCGTGGAAATCCGACTCAAAATCGATACCTGATTTTTCGATCAGCTTGCGGATCAGTGAGTAACCGTTGGAATGTGCGCCGCTCGAAGCCAAGCCAAGCACGACATCACCGGCAGCAATCGTAGTGCCGTCAATCAGTTTGGATTTATCTGCACAACCCACCGCAAAACCTGCCAGGTCATATTCACCAGCCGGATACATACCCGGCATTTCAGCAGTTTCACCGCCTACCAATGCACAGCCGGATTGCTCACAACCTTGGGCAATCCCTTTGATCACCTGTGCAGCTACGCCGACTTCCAGCTTGCCGCATGCGAAATAATCCAGGAAAAACAGTGGCTCCGCACCTTGCACCAGGATGTCGTTCACGCTCATCGCTACCAGGTCGATACCTACGGTATCATGCTTATTGAGTTCGAAAGCAAGTTTCAATTTGGTACCTACGCCGTCTGTGCCGGAAACCAGAATCGGCTCCTTGAACTTTTGCGGTACTGCAAACAAAGAACCAAAACCGCCGATACCGCCAAGCACTTCCGGACGCATCGTGCGTTTGGCAAAAGGTTTAATTTGCTCAACTAAGGCATCGCCCGCTTCAATATCTACCCCTGCATCGCGGTAGCTGATAGAAGTTTTATCTGAATTATTGGCGCTCAAGTCCGTTCTCGCTTTCTACTAAAAGTATGTTCTGTCGTTATCATTCTGGATATTGCATGAGGGCGCATGATGATAATGGAGTCGTTTACGTGGCAGTTTAGTTGATTTTTTAATATGCATAGGATTGCTATGCATATTAAAAAATCGGCTAAAATGACCGCAAAATAGCCATTAGCATCTGCGCCGGATTTAAATCCGGCTAATGCAATATTCAGAATGTCGCTATTTTAACTGAAATGCCTGATTAACCGAAATTTCGGGCATATCTAAAATACTATAAAAAACAAAATGGTGAACTTAGCTAATGAATAACCGTACGCATTACCTTTGGTGGATTACCGGGTTGCTCGTTTGCGGCCTGATTTACCTGCTGAGTCCGATACTTACGCCATTCCTGATAGCAGCCATTCTGGCCTACATCACCAACCCGCTGGTGAACAGGATCGATGCCCTGAACTTCTCTTTTTTCAATCAAAGATTCAGCTACAGCCCAAGCCGCACCATCGCAGCACTGATCGTGATGCTTTTTTTATGCGCCCTGCTGGTCATGATGCTGCTGATTGTTGTGCCGTTGATGCAAAAAGAATTCTTGCTGATCTCGCAAAAACTGCCGGTCTATTTCAACACGGCAAAAAACTTCCTTGAGCCATGGCTGCTGAAGCACTTTGACGTTGCACTTAACATTGATTACGCGCAGATCCAGCAAATCGTGACCGAAAACTGGCAAACCGCCGGCAGCTTTGCCAAACAGCTCGCGTTGGGCATCGGCAGTCATGGGCTCGCAATCATAGGCTGGCTGGCTAACCTGATCCTGATTCCTCTGGTTTTATTCTACCTGCTGGTGGACTGGAACGTGATCATCGCCAAAATCAATCATTTACTGCCTAGAAAGATGCTGGCAAAAACCGTGGAAATCGCCGGCGATATTGATGCAGTGCTGGCTGAGTTTCTGCGCGGCCAACTTGCGGTCATGCTGCTGATGAGCGTATTTTATGCCACAGGCTTATGGCTATCTGGACTGGAGCTAGCCTTGCCGATCGGGGTGCTTTCCGGCCTGCTGGGCTTTGTACCGTACCTCGGCATTGGCATTGGCCTCGGGCTTGCCACGCTTTCCGGCCTGCTGCAATTCGGCAGCCTGCATGACTTGGTGCCGATCCTGATCGTGTTTGGCCTCGGCCAGATCGTCGAGAGCATGCTGTTGACGCCTTACCTGGTCGGCGATCGTATTGGCCTGCACCCGCTAGTCGTGATCTTTGCCCTGATGGCTGGCGGCCAACTGTTCGGCTTTAGCGGCGTGCTGCTGGCGCTGCCTGTTTCCGCGGCCATTGCCGTTGGCTTCAGGCACGCAAGACAACGTTACCTTTCCAGCAATCTTTACAATGGTTAATTTGGTTTGAGACAGTTACTTTTAGACATTCAGCCGCTGGCACCCGCTACGCTTGATAACTTTATCGCCGGCAGCAATCAGGAAGCTCTGCATAGCCTGAACATGGCAATAGATGGCGCAAATGAAGCGCGTTTTATCTATCTGTGGGGCGCGCCCGGCAGCGGCAAAAGTCACTTGCTGCAGGCATGCAATGACCTGGCACTGGCACGCAATCTGCCGCTGAGCGTGGTAGATAACGTTAATGCACTGGATGAAGAGGCACAAATCGAGTTATTCAACTACTTCAACCAGCTACGCGCATCTGGCGGTATCCTGATCACCAGCGGCAATGCCGCGCCAACACAAATGGGGCTGCGCGATGACCTGGCCACCCGCCTGGCCTGGGGCTTGGTCTATCAGCTGCATCCGCTCTCGGATGAAGAAAAAGCAAAAGCACTCAAAACGCACGCCAAAGAGCGCGGCATGAAATTGCCGGATGAAGTGGTTGATTATTGCCTGCGTTATTTACGCCGCGACCTGCCGACACTGATGGCGGTATTGAACGCATTGGATCAATGGTCACTGACCGAGAAAAAACCGGTGACCGTACCCTTGCTTAAAAAGCTATTACAATTAAATTTAGAACTTTGAAACAGATGACTTGAATTTACTGATGCACCACCACTCACCAGAGTCGCCTGAAAATACGTTGATTGCGGATGCCTCTGGATGATCAATACTTAATGATAGATAAATACTATCCGGAGACCCGATATGTTACGCATTACCGAAATCAAACTGCCGGTCGAGAACGCGCAGTCACTCACTCACCAGGCCGATGAAATCAAAGCCGCGTTATTAAAGCGGCTGGAGATTCCCGCCAGCGATCTCATTCATTTTGAGATTTTCAAACGCGGCGTGGATGCACGCAAATCTCACGCGATCCTGTATGTGTACAGCCTGGACGTTACGGTCAAGGATGAGGCCAAAATTCTCGCTAAATTCCGTAAAGATGCACACATCAAGCCGGCACCTGATACCGAATACAAATACGTCACCCAGAACACACCATCGGACAAACCGCGCCCGGTTGTGATCGGCTTCGGCCCGGCGGGCATTTTTGCCGCACTGATCCTGGCACAATCCGGTCTCAGGCCTATCGTGCTGGAGCGTGGCAAAGCGGTGCGCGAGCGTACCAAAGACACCTGGGGTCTGTGGCGTAAAAGCAAACTGAACCCGGAATCCAACGTACAGTTCGGCGAAGGCGGCGCCGGAACATTCTCTGACGGCAAGCTGTATAGCCAGATCAAAGACCCCAAACACTATGGCCGCAAGGTGATACAGGAATTTGTAAAAGCCGGTGCCCCGGAAGAAATCATGTACGTCAGCCACCCGCATATCGGTACGTTCCGGCTGGTAGGCATGGTGGAGGAAATGCGCAACACCATTATCGGGCTTGGCGGGGAGATCCGCTTTGAAAGCCGTGTCGATGATATTGAACTCAGCCAAGACCCGGACGGCCAGCATCAGGTGCAGGCTGTCATACTGCAAAACGGTGAGCGCATTGCAACCAGGCACCTGGTGCTGGCCGTGGGACACAGCGCGCGCGATACCTTTGAAATGATCCACAGACGCGGCATTTTCATAGAGGCCAAGCCATTCTCCATCGGCTTTCGCATCGAGCATCCGCAATCGCTGATCGACAGAGCCAGATATGGCAAGAGCTATAGTGAGGACTTGCTTACAAAGCTGGGGGCGGCTGATTACAAGCTGGTACACCATGCCAAGAACGGACGCTCGGTCTACAGCTTCTGCATGTGCCCCGGCGGCACGGTGGTGGCAGCCACGTCAGAACCCAACCGTGTGGTAACCAACGGCATGAGCCAGTACTCACGCAATGAACGCAACGCCAACGCCGGCATTGTGGTAGGCATTACGCCGGAAGCCGACTACCCCGGCCACCCGCTTGCAGGCATGGAATTGCAGCGTCAGCTTGAAGGCAATGCCTTTGTGCTTGGCGGCAGCAATTACAATGCGCCTGGACAGTTGATCGGCGATTTTCTCGCCAACCGGCCTTCAAGCAAATTTGGTGAAGTCATGCCGTCCTATACACCGGGCGTGCATCTGACCAACCTGGATACCGCCCTGCCTGAATTTGCAATCACCGCCATGCGTGAAGCGATTCCTGAATTTGCAAAACAGATCAAAGGCTTTGACCTGGCCGATGGCGTACTCACAGGTGTGGAAACACGCACCTCCTCCCCTATTCGCATCAAGCGCGACGAGGCATCCCTGCAGAGCATCAATACCAGAGGCTTATATCCATGCGGCGAAGGTGCGGGCTACGCCGGCGGCATCCTGTCGGCAGGCGTTGATGGCATCAAGGTAGCAGAGGCCGTGGCTTTAAGCATTTGCTCACAGGCATCCTGATATGAAAAAATCCCGCTTGCTCATGGCCTGTCTGGCTTTGATACTTAGCTGGCCTGTGTTGAGCATGGCGCTGGATGACAAGCCTGAATCACTCATTGACGCCCACATCGCCGCACATGCCAACCAAAGCGGGGTGTATGTGCTGGACAAAGGCGAGGAAGCACTACTGGCACGTGCCTGGCTCGCAGACCATGCGCAGAAAAGCATAGAAGTGCAATATTTCATCTGGAGTACCGACAATATTGGCATACTGGCATCCGAGTCTTTATTGCGTGCGGCAGATAGAGGCGTAAAAGTGCGTGTGATCGTGGATGACTTATTGATTGATGCCCCTGACAAGTCTTTACTCGCACTGGCAAAACATCCCAACATCGATATTCACATATACAACCCGCAGCACTCGGTCGGCACGCCTTTCCATAAGCGCTTGCTTAATATTGCCGTAAACTTTCGCGGCGTTAATCAACGCATGCATGACAAGACTTTTATTGTAGACGGCAAAATTGCAATTACCGGCGGCCGTAACATGGCAGCGGAATATTTTGATTATCACCATAAGTACAACTTCCGTGATCGCGATGCCTTACTGCTGGGAAGTGTAGTTAAACCATGGAAACCAGCTTCAGAAAATTCTGGGATCACCCACTCAGCGCACCCGTCGAAGAGCTTTATGACGGCTTAGGTCTGATGCAGAAAAATGTCAGTGTGAATGATGCTGAAGTGCAGGAAATTTACAGCGATTTACACCGCTATGCAAAAAAATCCGAGAATTTCGCACCTCAGGTACGTGAAGCGATTGCCGACACACCACAGGCGTTTCCCCGTCTTGCCAGGCAGTTAATCTGGACTGATGTTGAGTTTATCAGCGACACGCCTGGTAAAAACAGCAACAGTTTATTACTCGGCGGCGGCGGTTTAACCACAACGAGACTGGCGCAGCTGGTCGAGAATGCCCAGGAACGGATCACCATCCAATCGCCTTACCTGGTGATGTCTGCGGCGGCGCAAAAACTGTTCAGGCAAGCCATTCAGCGCGGTGTCAAAGTCAGAATCAACACCAACTCCCTGGCTTCTACCGATAACATCCAGGCCTTTAGCGGCTATCGCAATCAACGCAGGCAGCTGCTCAAGATGGGCGTAGAAATCCATGAATACAAACCGGACCCCCAGATCAGGCAGCGGCTGGCACACAATGCGTCCACCGCGCCTGAAAAGCCTCCCGTCTTTGCCATCCACGCAAAAACCATGGTGGTGGATAACAAGACCGTTTACATAGGTACATTCAACTTTGATCCACGCTCAGAGAACCTCAATACCGAAGTCGGCGTGATTGTGTCAGACATGCACCTCGCCAACGCCGTGCAAGCCGCCATTGAAACCGATATGCAGCCGGAAAACAGCTGGAACGCAGCCACCGATAATCCCGATCAGTATGTAGCTGTCTCCAAACGCAGCCGGGTAAGGCTTTATCAGCTGACACCTATTAAACCGCTGCTCTAATTCAGTTTGTTACTATTGCCAATTTAGGCGTAAAGTTGCAATTCCACCTGACTATCAAGGAGAACCTTTATGAAAGTAAATGTTGGCGGTGTAGATCGTATCGTGCGTATTGTTGCAGGACTGGCCCTGATTGCCTGGGTTCTGTTCGCAAACGGCCCGGCATGGGCATGGATTGGAATTGCGCCGCTGGCTACCGGCCTGCTGAATTTCTGCCCGGCTTACAGCATTTTAGGGATCAATACCTGCAAAACCAAATAAAGCCCGGATACAGCCCAAGCAAAGTATAGGCCTGCAGCATAAAAAAAGCGGTGGAATATTCCACCGCTTTTCCGTTGTACACCTTGATAACATTACACCTTGATAATACTGCCTCCTGAGAATATTACATTCTGGCAGTGGCCCCGACCACTACTGCCGGATCAGGTAATCAAATGCGCCCAGCGAAGCCTTTGAACCCTCACCCATCGCAATAATAATCTGCTTATAAGGCACGGTTGTCACATCGCCCGCAGCAAACACTCCCGGCAACGAAGTCTGGCCGTGTGCATCCACCACGATCTCATTGAACTTGCTTAGCTCCACACCGCTGGTTTTGAGCCAATCGGTATTCGGCAGCAAGCCGATTTGCACAAAAACCCCAGCCAGTTCAACAGTATGCAACGCCTTAGTTTCACGGTCACGGTAGATCAGGCCGTTTACTTTCTGGTCTACGCCGGTAATTTCCGTCGTTTCCGCATTCAGGATCACCGTCACGTTTTTCAATGTGAATAATTTGTTCTGCAGAATCGCATCCGCTGTCAGCTTATTGCTGTGCTGCAGCAACGTCACATGGCTCACAAAACCAGCCAGATCAATTGCAGCCTCAACACCGGAGTTACCCCCGCCGATGACGGCTACATGCTTACCTTTAAACAAAGGGCCGTCACAGTGCGGGCAATAAGCGACGCCTTTACCGCGGTATTCTTTTTCACCGGGGATATTCAGCTCTTTCCAGCGCGCACCGGTGGCTACGATCACGGCTTTACTCCTGAGCGTTGCACCGCCTTCGAGCTTCACTTCAATCAGCTGACCGGAGCCGGCGGCAGGTGCATTCAATGACTGCGCGCGTTGCAGGCGCATGACATCCACACCATACGAAGTGACATGTTCCTCAAACGCTGCGACCAGTTTTGGCCCTTCCGTTTCTTTAATGGAAATAAAGTTCTCGATCGCCATCGTATCCATGACCTGACCGCCAAAACGGTCGGCAACCACACCGGTTTTAATGCCTTTGCGCGCAGCATAAATCGCTGCAGATGCACCGGCAGGGCCACCGCCCACCACCAGCACGTCAAACGCTTCTTTTGCATCCAGCTTTTTAGCTTCGCGTGCTTCTGCACCTTTATCCAGTTTGGGCAGGATTTCATCCACACCCATACGGCCGGCGCCGAACTCTGCGCCATTCAGGTAAATGGTCGGCACTGCCATGATATTGCGGTCGGAGACTTCTTTCTGATACAAAGCGCCATCGATCATGACATGCGTGATGTTCGGATTAATCGCTGCCATTAAATTAATGGACTGCACGACTTCCGGACAGTTGTGGCAGCTCAGCGAGATATAGGTCTCGAAGTGGAATTTGTCTTCAAGCGCAGCGATCTGTGCAATTTTCTCTGCTTCCAGTTTAAGCGGGTGTCCACCTACATGCAGCAAAGCTAACACCAATGAAGTAAATTCATGTCCCATCGGAATACCGGCAAAGCGAATACCCACTTCTTTTGCAGCGTCTTTGTGTCCAGGGGCGCGTTTCACGGCAAACGACGGTTTACGCGCATCATCTTCATGCGTCAGCGTGATTTTGTCAGACATGGCGGCAATTTCTTCCAGCAGGGCTGACATCTCTTTCGCACCGGCACTGTCATCCAGCGAGGCAGCCAGCACGATTGGCTCTCTAAGCATTTGCAAATAGGTTTGAAGCTGAGTTTTGATAGTGGTATCTAAGGCCATGGTTAATCTCTTTGGTATCTGAATTTTGAAAAAAAAGCTACAAGGGCACTTCTATAAATGCAGAATTTGAGATGCAGTACAAGGCGCGCGGAACGCAGAAGCCGAGATAGTATGATTTATACAGCGAGGTTGCGAGTACCGAGCAACGCAGTAATGCGCTCAAAGAATGTATTTATAGAAGTGTCCTTTATCTTATGGATAAAGTTATATGTTCGATTGCACCCCCAGGCTTTTGACCCGGGGATTGCAAATCATTGAAATGCTGTGATTTAGATCTTGCCTACCAAGTCCAGTGAAGGCGTAATCGTGCTGGCGCCTTCCTGCCATTTAGCCGGGCACACCTGACCTGGGTTAGCTGCAGTGAATTGTGCGGCTTTTAACTTGCGCAGGGTTTCTTTTACATCACGCGCGATTTCGTTGCTGTGGATTTCTACTGTTTTAATCACGCCTTCTGGATTGATCACGAAAGTACCGCGCAATGCCAGGCCTTCTTCATCAATATGCACGTCAAATGCACGTGTCAATTGGTGTGTAGGGTCGCCAACCAATGGGAATTTCGCTTTACCCACTGCCGGTGAAGTTTCGTGCCATACTTTGTGTGAGAAGTGGGTATCGGTGGTAACGATATAAACTTCCGCACCCGCTTTCTGGAACTCTGCGTAGTTATCAGCAGCGTCTTCAACCTCTGTCGGGCAGTTAAAAGTAAATGCTGCTGGCATGAAAATCACAACAGACCATTTACCTTTCAGGCTTGCGTCAGTCACTTCAATGAAGTTGCCGTTGTGGAAAGCCTGGGCTTTAAAAGGTTTAATTTCGGTATTAATTAATGACATAATTTTTTCCTTATATTGATTAAAAAATCAGTGGTTGATGAAATGCTCTATCAATTCATGATTCGAATTATAGAGAGGTTACAAAGTTAAGTACAATATATCATTTTAATGGTATTGATAAATTTAATTTATCAATTGAAGAATGACCGCCCTCCGCAACTGATGCCGCAGATCACTTGAATGCAATCAATCAGGTTACCACCATTCCAGTCACGGCGCATGCACGACCATGTGCGATGCCTGTTTTTACCGTTCACCTGCACATCTTGATTACCAGTCAACTAAGCCTGCGTAACGGCAATGTCCTGAGTTGCAGTTTCACCATGGTTATCGTGCCATGTCACGGCTACAATATCACCGACCTTTGCACCTTTCAGCCTGAAGGTCAGGTAAGGGTTCTTGGATATGCCGGTGCCCCACTGTGCTTCAAGCACGGTTTTGCCATTGAGCGTAGCCGTCAGCAATTGCACAAAATGGGCAGGTATCAGCCTGTCAAAATCGTCTTTTCTGCGGCCGGTTTCCATCGGGTGGCTCATCAGCACTTTAACTTCAACCACATCGCCCTTAAGCTGGGCACGCATCTTCATGTTATCCATATACAAGCCTCAAACTATCAGCCACAGCCATTTTCAAGCACGACCACATTCTTAGCCGCGGTGAAATAGCGCTCGCCGGCTTTCACCACTATTTTAATGTCCGAGGTTTCCGCCATCTTGATGCGTGTCACGACATAAGGTTCAGCGCCATTGCTGAAAATGAAGTTGGCAATCAGCGGCGTTGGATTTTTTTCTACGAATATCGCGATCGCTTCGGTATCCGCAATAGCGCTTTTGACTTCCACCTGCACAATCGCGCCATTCTCTGCACGGTCAGGTGCAATAATCTGGATATCCGCACTCGGGATTTCGGCATTTATCTCCAGTTTCCTGCTGGCATCATTCAGCCGCACCGACTCAAATGCAGCTTTATTCCATAGTGCTGCCAGCACCCTGACCGGCATCAGCACGATCAATGCCGCTACACCCAATAAAAAATTTCTACGCTGCATTATGCTAACCTTTAAATTACACTGACATTTAAGTGGTACCAGCCTTTAGGATTTCGGTTTTTTATCGTCACCCAGCATTTGCCTTAATTGCTTCAGGCGCGCCTCCACGATGGATGTCTGGTAAAAATCACCATCATTGGCCTTGGCGGCCAGATCCATCTGTTCAATGGCCCGGGCAAGATCATATTTTCTATAATACGCTTCACCTTGCGCCTGGTGGCTCAGCAACACTTTGTTCTGCATAGTATAGGCCTTCGCAAGCAAATCGTAAAAATACGCATCATCCACATACCGAGCCTGTTTCGACAAAACCAGCCGCACGGCATTATCCGGCTGCTTGATCGCCAGGAAATGTTCGGCATAACCATAAATCAACGCCCGGTTATCCGGATAACGTGTCAGCGCAGATGCATATTTGGCTGCGGCAGCCTGCGGGTTGTTTCTGGCAACTTCCATCCTTGCGGATAAGCTTTCTATCATGACATGTTGCGGCGCGTTTTTCTTGAGCCAGGCGAGTTCTTTCTCTAGCTTGGGAAACTCGCTCTTGCGCAGTAAGGCAACAGCCAGCCCATAATGCTCCGCCGCCTCATTGCTGTAACGATGCTCACGGATATTCTGTTCGAACACGCCAATCGCAGCGTCAGGCGTCGTATATGTGGCGCGCAGTTTCGCACGTACCAGTTGAAACTCAAGACTATCGGCCACCTGCCGGTACGGCATCTGCTCCACCCGGTTGGTCACGTCTGCAATACGCTCCGATGTTAACGGGTGCGTACGCAGAAAACTGGGGGTGCTGCCCTCCGAGAACCGCGATCCGCGTTGCAAGGTGTTAAAGAAGGCAGGCATTGCCCGCACGTCAAAACCACCGCTATCCAGGATCTGCAAACCGATACGGTCAGCTTCACGCTCATGCTCGCGCGTATAATCCAGCTGGTTCTGCACACCAATCGCACTCACGGTGGTAAATGCGCCGGACGCAAGCTGCGGATTGGCACGCGACATCAGCAATGCCAAAGCAAGCCCGGCAATATTCTTTAAAGTGTCGGTCTTCTGCGAGGCCAGCATGCGCGCCAGATGGCGCTGCGTTACGTGGCCGATTTCATGGCCCAATACGCTTGCCAGCTCGGACTCGTTATTCGCACCCAGCATTAAGCCCGTATGCACGCCGATGACGCCGCCCGGCATCGCAAACGCATTGATTGACTTATCCTGCACCACAAAGAAATTGAACTTCTGCTGCTTCTCCGGGCCATTTGCGACCAGTCTGGCGCCCAGCGCCTGCAAATAATCCGTCACTTCCACATCATTCAGCACATCGTCACTGACTGCGACTTCGCGCATGATCTGCTCGGCAATCGCCTGCTCCTGCAGCGGCGACATTACCGTTGCGGACACATCACCCAGATCCGGCAAATCGTTTGCGCACACATAAGAAACATGAAGCACTGAGGCTATCGCCAGAATAATAATTGTTAATTTTAATTTCATTGTTGCTATGATAACGTTTGTAGCCATTCAGTTCATCGAAAAATGTTTCAAAATATGACTTCACCACACACTACTCAGCACACTCACTCAGGCCTCACACCCAAATGAAATCCCATCAGCAAGCACTCACTCATTTTGATGCCAGCG
>Ga0208116_1000175_pt1 | contig 21562 bp, 20 predicted proteins | sample LakWasMeta9_HOW4_2_FD_183859 | JGI IMG/M metagenome (GOLD analysis project Ga0208116, IMG submission 183859) | Freshwater sediment methanotrophic microbial communities from Lake Washington under simulated oxygen tension - Sediment Metagenome... | ecosystem: Environmental > Aquatic > Freshwater >... | reverse complement strand
GGAACCCTGTGGATTTCTGCTCGAGTTCGACGAAGCCGAGGGTGCCATTGTTGAATACGACGACTTTCACCGGAAGTCGGTGCTGAGCGAGAGTGAGGAAGTCGCACCACGTTGAAAAGCGGCACTCCTATGTCGTGCCAATTTTCGCCGCCGGTGATGGCGAAGAGTATGTATATTGACAGGTATTTAAATTCGGCTTACTTACTTTTGTGCGCGCCTCACTTAAATTTGTTTTCCTTGAGTTTATTTGGCTGCCTAAACCGATTCTTACCAGCAAGACGGAGGAGACGAAGAAATTTTGGGCATTCAAAATGGTTTGGAGCATTGCAGACCGCTGCATGACGGAGCCCGTCTCGCATAGAGGTCAGTTCTTTAATTTTCCTGTCCAACTCATCCGCTTTGGCCAAAAGCAGCGCTCTATTGATGTCAGGCCCTTCGGGAGTAAACATTTCACCAATCTCATCTAGCGAGAAACCAGCGTTACGCCCCAAAGCTATTAAAGCCAACCTCTCTATGACATTGGCGCTGAATAGCCGACGCAAACCCAAGCGACCGGTAGACTGGATCAGTCCTTTTTCTTCATAAAACCGTAACGTTGAAGCGGGTAAGCCAGTTGCCTTTGCGACCTCAGTTATATCCATTATTTCACCTGTCGTAATTAATGCTTGACTTCAAGTTGACTTGAACTTGTATCCTAGCCCTGAACATCACTTGATACAACACTGAAGCAACAACTTTGTGATGATTTTTATATTTGAACGATTTAAGGAGTCAATATGGAAGCAAGTTTCTGGCATCAAAAATGGGAGCGCGGTGAGACGGCTTTTCATGAAAGCGAAGCAAACCCATTTCTGGTAGCCCATTTTGAAAAATTAAAGCTGGCAAAAGGTTGCCGTGTGTTCCTGCCTTTGTGCGGCAAAACACGTGACATTTCGTGGTTACTTGGCTGCGGTTATCGAGTGGCTGGCTCCGAATTAAGCGAACTCGCCGTTAACGAGTTGTTTAAAGAGCTTGGGTTAGAGCCGCAAATCATTAAAGCTGGGGAGTTGGTCCGCTACAGTGCTAAAGATATAGACATATTCGTGGGCGATATTTTTGATGTGTCTGCTGAATATCTTGGGCCCATAAGCGCAATATACGATCGCGCTGCTTTAGTCGCCTTGCCTTCCGGCATACGAGAGCGATATACGTCACATCTGATGAACATAACCGGCACAGCACCGCAGTTGCTGATCTGTTATGAATACGACCAACGGTTAATGGATGGCCCTCCGTTTTCAGTTACCGAGAACGAAGTAATGCAACATTATGGCGCTATGTACCAATTAAAGCCAGTTGAAAGCAAGAGTGTCGCGGGAGGTTTGAAGGGAAAAGTCGCATCAACGGAGACCGTCTGGTTGCTCCAGCACGCTAGTGTCGAACAGTGTTGAAGAGTTTCCTGTAGCTACTGTACTCAGAGCGGCCTTTTTAGACGGATAATTCGGAAAAGGCAACGTCCGGTGAGTAAGGGCGTCGATGCCCTTTTCCGCGGAAAATGGAAGCGACTCGCTTCTCTGTCATCCTAAAAAAGACCGCTACGGCAAAAATACTTAGCAGGGATGTATTTCGATACCACCAGCTGTTCAATTTTCCGGTATCTCCTCTACTGTTGCCAACCTCCGCCGAGCGATTTATAAAGGTCTACCATGGCGACCATTTGCTTCTGTTTCGTTTCGATAAGCTCCTTTTTGGCGTCCAAGGCATCTCGTTGCGTCAATAAAACCTCCAGATAGTCGGCGCGGGCCGATAGGAACAACTGGTTGGCCACGTCGATCGATTGCACGAGCGAGTCCACCTGACTACTCTTGAACCGATAGTTCTTGTCCAGGTTGTCGATGTTCGAAATTTGATTGGCGACTTCCATGTAGGCTTTGATGATGCTTTGCTCGTACTCGTAGGCCGCCTGAATCTGCTTGGCGTTGGCGTTTTTGTATTCGGCGATGATCGCGCTTTTGTTGACCAGCGGCGCGACCATCTCGCCGGCGATCGTCGCCGCCAGCGATTCCGGCGTGTTGATCAGGTATTTGAGCGCGAACGCCTGAAAGCCGATCCCCGCCTTGATGCCGAAGGTCGGGTAGAAGTTCGCTCGCGCCACTTTGATGCTCAAATCGGCCGCCGCCAGCTCCAGTTCCGCTTGTCGGATGTCGGGCCGGTTTTGCAGCAGCTCCGAGGGTATGCCCACCTGAAGCATTTTCGGCTTGCTTGCCATGAAGCCGGCCGAGCCGCGTTTGATCGGCCCGGACGTTCGGCCCAGCAAAAAGTTGATGCGGTTTTCGATCACGCTGATCTGCTGCTTGATCTCATACTTTTTGCTCTCGTTTTTGGTCACTTCCGCGGCGTAGCGTTTGACCGCGAGCGCGTTCGACCGCGCATAAATCTGCAATTGCTTGACCATCTCCAGGCCGTTTTGCAGAATGGCGATGTATTGTTCCAGGTTCTCAAGCTGATTGTCCAACGCGAGCAGCTCGTAATAGGAATGCGCGACTTCGGCGACCAGATTGGTCACCAAAAAGTGCCGGCCTTCGATCGACGCCATGTAATCCAGCACGGCCACCTGTTTCTCGTTTCTGAGCTTTTTCCAGACGTCGATCTCCCAGGTCGAAAATAGGCCGAATTGATAATCGCCGAGCAAGGTCGGAAACGACTCGCCCGGCCGTATCTCCAGATTTTCCTCGACCGCGCCGCTGCGCGTAAACTGGCCGACCTTGTCCGCGCCGGCGCCCGCGCCGATGCCGACAAAGGGCAGGTAAGCGCCTTTACGCCGTTGTATTTCATTTTCCGCGACGCTGATGCGCTGCAGCATGATGTTCACTTCCTTGTTGTTCGCGATCGCCGTCTTGATCAACGCGATCAACTCGGGATCTTCGAAAAACTCGGCCCAATTCGCGGTCGCGGTATTTTTTTGCGCCGACACGCCCGGCGTATTCTTGAAACCATCCGGCAGCGCGGTGTCGGCCTGTTTCGCGGTCATGGCCGGGATGCCGCAGCCTTGCAGCGTCAGCACCACCAGACATCCCCATGCCAGCGGATGAAAAATCTTACTCTTCGACATCTTGCGTACCGTAATGATAGGTTTCGGTTAAAGGATCCAGGTCTTCGTCTTTAATCAAGCGCTTGCCTTCTATCAACTTGGCGAAGAAATAATACAATCCGGGAATCAAAACCACGCCGAACACGGTGCCGAACAGCATCCCACCCAGCGCGGAGGTGCCGATCGTGCGGTTGCCGACAGCCCCGGCTCCGGTTGCGATCGCCAGCGGAATCAGGCCGGCGATGAAAGCGAACGAAGTCATCAGGATCGGCCGGAAACGCGCTTTGGCGCCTTCGATCGCGGCCGCTTTGACGGACATGCCCTGGGCTTGCTTCTGCACCGCATATTCGACGATCAACACCGCGTTTTTGCCAAGCAAGCCGATCAGCATCACCAGCCCGACCTGGGAATAGACGTCATTCGCAAGCCCGGTTTCTTTCAGCAGCAGGAACGATCCGAAAATGCCCGCGGGCAGCGACAACAACACGACCAGCGGCAACACGAAGCTTTCGTACTGCGCCGCCAGCACCAGGTAGACGAAGACCAGCACGACTGCGAAGATCACCAGCGCTTCGTTGCCGCGCGCGGCCTCGTCGAACGACAAGCCTTCCCAAGCGATGTCGTAGCCTCTGGGCAGGGTTTTCGCGGCAACTTCCTTGACCGCTTCGATCGCATCGCCGGTAGTATAGCCGGCGGCAGGCTCCGCCCGAATCGCCGCCGAGTTGTAGAGGTTGTAGCGGGTGATTTCGTTGGGGCCTTGCCGTTTCTTCATGGTCATGAAGGCGGAGTAAGGCACCATCTCGCCGGCTTCGTTTTTCACGTAATAATTCAACACGTCGGTCGGGAAGCGCCGGAATTCGGGCAAGGCTTGCGCGTAGACCTTGAAAAAGTTGTTGAAACGGATAAAGCCTTGCTCGTAGGTGCTGCCAATCATGATGTCGAGGTTTTCCATCGCCTTGTCGATCGACACGCCTTTTTGCATCGCGAGCTTGTTGTCGATGAGCAGTTCGTACTGCGGATAATTGGCCGCGTAAAAGGTGAACAGGCCGGTCAATTCCTTGCGCTGGCGCAGCGCGGCCATGAAGTTCTGGTTGATCTTGTCGAACTCGTGATAATCGGTGTTCACGGTCTTGTCCAACAAGCGCAGCGCCAGGCCGGACGCCGCGCCGTAACCGGGAACGGGAGGCGGCTGAAAGAACTCGATCACCGCGCCGAAGTCCTTGCTCTTTTCTTCCAGTTCCCGAATCACTTGTTCGACCGAATGCTTGCGCTTGGACCAATCCTTCAGGTTGATGATGCAGGTGCCGGCGTTCGAACCGCGCCCTTCGGTCAGCACTTCGTAGCCCGCCAGCGAAGACACCGATTGCACCCCGTCGATTTTTTCGGCGATCGCTTCGAGCTGCCTGGCCACTTTGTTGGTCACTTCCAGGGTCGAGCCGGGCGGCGTTTGAATGATCGCGTAAATCATCCCCTGGTCTTCGCCGGGAATAAAGCCGGCCGGCAAGGTTTGATTGACCATGAAAATGCCGAACGAAAACCCGCCCAAGGCCAAAAACGTGACGATGCGTCGGGCGACCACCACGTTCAGCAGCTTGACGTAGCGGCCGGTGACTTTTTCGAATACATAGTTGAAGGCGTCGATGAACAGGCCGATCGGCGTTTTCCGTTTCGGCTGGCCGTGGGTGTTTTTCAGAATCATCGCGCACAGGACCGGGGCCAGCGACAACGCGACGATCGCCGAAATGATGATCGAGGATGCCATCGCGATCGCGAACTGCCGGTAAAACACGCCGACCGGGCCGGTCATGAAGGCGATCGGGACAAACACCGAGGTCATGACCAGAGTGATCGCGATGATCGCGCCGCCGATTTCGCCCAAGACTCTATGTGAGGCGACGAAGGGCGACACGTTTTCGGCCTCCATTTTCGCGTGCACCGCTTCGACCACCACGATCGCGTCGTCGACCACGACGCCGATCGCCAGCACCAACGCGAACAGGGTAATCAGGTTGATCGACAACCCGAACGCCGACATCACGGCGAAGGAGCCGACCAGCGAAACCGGCACCGCCAGGATCGGAATCAGGGTAGAGCGCCAGTCGCCCAAAAACACGAACACCACCAACGCTACCAGCACGAACGCTTCGCCGAGGGTGTGCAGGACTTTTTCGATCGACGCGTCGACGAATCTCGACACGTCGTAGTTGATTTCGTAGTCCATGCCTTCCGGGAAGGACTTCTTCAATTCCTGCAATTTTTCCTTCACGTCCTCGATGACCTTGCTGGCGTTGCTGCCGTAGTTTTGCTTCAGCACGATCGACGCGGACGGGTAGGAATCCTTGTCCGAATAAATGTCGTAAAACTCGCTGCTGAGGTCGACCTTGGCGACGTCTTTCAGGCGCAGTATCTCGCCTTCCGAGTTGGCGCGAATGATGATGTCTTCGTATTGTTCCGGCTTGTTGTACCGCCCTTGGTAGACCAGCACGTACTCCTTGGACTGGGCGGCAATGCCGGTGCTCTGGCCGATACGTCCCGGCCGGCCGATGATGCTTTGCGTCGCGATCGCGTCCATCACCTCGTCGATCGAGACCTTATAGGCGCGCATCCGGTCCGGATTCAGCCAGATCCGCATCGCATACTGGCGGCTGCCCAGAATCTTGGCCTGGGCGATGCCGTAGACGCGCTGGACTTCCGGGATCACGTTGACGTTGGCGTAGTTGAATAAAAATTTCTGGTCCGCGTTTTTGTCCTTGCTGTACAGGTTGATGTACATCAGCATGCTGGGCTGCACCCGCTCGACGATCACCCCTTCCAATTGCACCAGCTTCGGCAGCCGGTTGATGACCTGGTCAATGCGTGTTTTGACGTTGACCATTGCGATGTTCGGGTCGACGTTCAGATCGAAAATCACCTGAATGACCGCCTCGCCGGCGCTGGTCGCGTCCGAAACGATGTATTTCATGCCGGGCACGCCGTTGATCGCGCGTTCGAGCGTAATCAGCGACGACTGCACCAGCACGTCGGCGCTGGAGCCGGGAAACGCCAGCGACACGATCACCCGCGGCGGCGCGATGTCCGGAAACTGCGAGATGGGCAGGGACCGTATCCCGAGCAAACCCATGAACAGAAACAGTAGCGACAACACGATCGCCATGACGGGTCGTTTGATGAAAATATTGAACATGACTCAGCTCCTTCCGGCAGGGTTATTCCGTATACAGATCCAGCTCGGCGCGGACTTTTTCCGGCGGCCTGAAGTCGATTTCGATCTTTTGCCCGGCATGCACTTTGCGCAAGCCGTCGAGCAGGACTTTGTCGTCCTCTTTGAGGCCGTCCTTCAGGATGAACAGATGCGGCACCGAGGCTTCGATGTCGATCAGCCGCTGTTCGAGCTTGCCGTCCGGCTTGACGACATAGACGTAGGTTTTGTCGAGGATTTCGAACGTCGCTTTTTGCGGAATCAGCAACGCGTTTTTGTAGGGTTTCTCCATCAGGATCGTGCCCGTTTCCCCGTGCCTGAGCAGCCTGTCCGGATTCAGGAAGGTGGCGCGGAATTCGATGTTGCCGGCGGTATTGTCGAAATCCGCCTCGATCGTCTCGATCACGCCGGTTTGATCGTAAACCTGACCGTTCGCCATTCTGAGTTTTACCTGGGTGGGCTCGTCGCCGCTCTTGTGCGTTTTGTAATCCAGATACTCGGCTTCCGGGACGTTGAAATACACCCACAATTTGCTGATGTCCGACAGCGTGGTCAACAGCGCGCCTTCTTCGAGCAGGCTGCCGGTTCTGGCATCCAAATGGTCCATGATCCCGTCGAAAGGCGCATTCACGTCGGTAAAGCCCAAATGGGTTGCCGCCAGTTTCACTTCCGCATTGGCTTTGTCCAATTTAGCTTTCGCCAAAGCCAACTCATTTAGCGAAACGATTTTTTTATCGGCCAAACCTTTCGTATTAAGGTATTCGATATTGACCGTATTGGCTTCGGCTTGCGCTTTTTGCAGTTCTGCCTGATAGATGTTGGGCATGATTTTGAACATCGGTTGCCCCAGTTTCACCATTTTCCCTTCATCGACAAAAATACTCTGTAAGTAGCCTCTTTCCAGCGCACGAACTTCAATATGCCTGATCGCATGGATCTGACAGACGTATTCTTTTACGACAGACGTGTCTTCTCGTAGTGGTGTGGTTACCTCTAATTTAGGAGCTTCTTCCTTTATTTCGGTTTCTGTCTTATAGCAACCACTCAGGAGAGCGGCTGATAAGCCTAAAATTACAGATGCTTTAGTCATCATTTTTTATGATCCTTAGGCCATAATGAAACAAAAAAATTATTGCGAATCTTTTGACGATAAGTGCCTGTCATGAAATTCGTTGGCAATCGCCCGTGGTTAGACCAGTGGCTTATGCTATCTCTGTTGTACAAACGAATTATTCGCTGCTGTATTCATATGGGGTATCCGCTTAGTTTTACTGGTCACAATTGACTCTGTCTTGAGCTTTTGAGCTAAGAAAGGCAAGTTATATGCCACATAAGAACTTTTGCTGTTTGCCGGCAATAAAACCGGAGATCGCGGCCGGAATCTATGTGAAGGTGAGCGGCAATGGGAGTTGATCCCCCCCCTTAGGAGGTTGAAAACAACCATTGAATAAATGACAAGCGGAAGCATGCGCAAAGGTAACCAATGCCGAAGGCGGCAGGCTGTGAAAAGCTATTTGTCGAAAAATCGTCCGGTGCCCAGCGTGATCGGCCGGAGCTGTCAGCGGCGCTGGACTATCTGAGGGCAGGGGACAGCCTGGTGGTCTGGAAGCTGGTTATTTGGCCAAAAAGCCCAAAGTTAATAGTTATTTGACCGTAAGCGGGTGTTTAATTCGCTAATTGAAGTGATGCTTTCCATCAGTCCCGGCAAGTAATCGGTAGACAAGATGAACGTCCAAAGATAAGACACGACAGCATAGATCTTGCCGGTCGAGAATTTGTCCACATCCACGCAGATGAACAACACCACGATAAAAATCACCATCATTAACAATTTGGTGCCCGAATAATTCAACGCATTCCATCTGGATATGCCTGTTTGGCAGTTTGCCATGCGTTGGTAAAAGTCCTGAATTTCGGGAATGTTCCGATTTTCGAAATGCCGGTACAGGTCTTCCCGGTTGTTGTGCAGATCGATTTGTAGTTGCTTGACATGGCGCTGATAAAGCTTCAACCCATAGGCAATGGGGACGATGATTCCCAGACACACCAGGGCAATACGCCAGTCGTAAAAAGTCATCGCCGCGATCACGCCCAGGGTCGAAGTCAATTGCCAGGCGGCTTCGGGCAAACGATCCTTAAAGAAGATGATGTATTCTTTGGCTAGTTCCGCCCTCGCCATCATCAGGGCAGGCGGGAAATCATGGGCGTTGGCTTGCTCGATGACATCGATGGCGATGTCCGAATACATGTTGGAATAAACTCTGCCGCTTAAGTACCGGCTTAACGTGCCCCCTAAGGTATTGAGCAAGTATATTCCAATCCAAATGATAAGCGGATGGAGGTAGTCGGTCTTGTGTTTAGTGACATGGTAAAAATCCTTAATCAAGGCATCCAGCAGCTTGCCGAAAAAGGCAGGTTCGATCAACCAGCAAACATTTTCCAGCATGACGAAGGCGAGCACCAATGCTATGGCGGCACGATGTTGCTTGATAATCTGCTTGATGTCCATGTCAGGCTAGTTGTTTTTAATGGCATAAATGAGAACAAAGGCCATTTTAAATCTATTTTGCCGGTTTCTTAAGCAGGGAGTGCGGGATTTATTAATTTCTCCAATGGACAGCCATTAATGTGCTGAGGCCGGAAACACGTTCACCATGTGACTTAAGGTTTCATAAACCACCGGGCCGCTGTCACGGCTTGCCAGATAGCGGTCAAGATAACGCAAGGTTCGTTCAATCCGCTTGTGGAAGGTATTGTCGTAACTGACGGGATGAAAGCCAAACACGAAGGTTTTCGGTTTTGATAAGGCTGCGCCACCCCAATTGGAGTTAAAGATAGCGATCATTTCCTTGGCACTGACATAATCCACCAGACTGCCATTGTCTGGCACTTCCAGGATGGGGATTTCAGGTTTGCCAGCCTGCATCGGGCTGGCTTGGGATGGCAAATACGGTTGGGATAAGTCGTTAATTGCCCGCCAGTTTGCGCGGTTCCACCGATAAAGCTCGCCATTGCCGTCATATTCCGATTCGTTCTTAATCCTAAGCCAATTATTGGCGCTGCTATCGGCGATAAAGCCGTCTTCCGCCAGCGCTCGTAATGTTCCCGCGTTAGCTGCCCACGAACCGGTGCGGAAGGATATGGGTTTGCCCAGACCGTATTTGCTGAACAAGCTGTCCGCCGCCTTCAATAAGCGCAGAAACTCGGATTCGCTGTAGGCTGCGCTTAGTACAGTGTAACCGCTGGAATCGCCTTTGTTATACGTATCCGAAGGTTTAAACCGACAGCCCACACCCGGTACGGTATTGACGAAATTACAAAAAGGATGGATATGCAGACCGATTTCGTCGTGATAGAAACTCTTAAGTTGCAACATCCAGTTGGCGAGATAAGTTTTCCTTTGGGCCGGAACTTGTCGATCGGTAAAGGTATATGGACCCAGAAAATGGGTAATTTTTAAGGCAGGGTGTTCTTGGTGAAGCTGAAGGTGCCGTTTAAGCACAGAATCTTTGCTGTCAGAGGAATCCCAATCGGTGGTCAACAGCGCATAATAAGGATGGCTACGCTTAAAACGCCAGACAAACAAAGGCTTTGTGGGGTTGTCGGTAGCGATTGCAATTGTATGAGTGCCTGGTGTTAAGTCCCTTATGTCGATGTCGCCATGAAAACCGTTGTCGGTCAGGTTCAGCTTTAGTTTGAGTTCGTCATCAATCAAGACATTAATTGTTTGCGCCCCTACGCCAGCATTTAGGTTGAATTGTATTGCATTGTCGCCAGGGGTAATTTCATTACCGATCAAATACCATTTTCGTAAGCCGCAAATCCGTAAATGGCTTTGTGACGAAAGGTTTATGCAAGCAGGAGAATTTTCAGCATGATTAGCCGGTATGCTGGAAGCAATGCAAAATATAGGTGCCAGGCAACCTAGAAGAAGGATAAGAGCAGCAAGTTTCGGCATCTCATAGAAAATTTGGGCAGGTTTCATTGGAATCTGTGTTTGTTATTTGTATTTCTCGATAACGCCCGTCGACAGTGCGATTTCACGCAGGAAACACAGCAATTCGGCTATTAGCGTCAACATTGCTGCTACAAATAAAAAGATACCATGCTTGACAGGTGGACTTTCATTTCGTCACCAATGAAAATGACCGCAATTGATAGGCAGATACACAAGGCGGAGGTGGTGCACAGGCCCCCTATGTCAGAATAGTTGTCATCCTATTAAGCGCTTAGCAAGAAGTCAACAGGTATTACATGTTGTCGAGGCACCGTGTGAGTTGGAGCCTGTAAAAGCTAATACATGCGATTTTTTGCAAGGCGCTTATCCAAGGACTTTTATCATGTTCAGAATCGCAAACTTCGCATTGCTTTGCACTTTCCTTACTTGCGTTAGCAGACGAGGGGAAACATGAACACCATGGTCACCGCGGTGATCGCCATTACTATGGGCCGGTCGAACGTGGTGATTACGGAAGAGTCCCACAACACGCTCCGCCACCGCGTTACAACAGCTACGACCATCGTACCAACCAAGGATTGGCTGGCGGTGTCATCGGTAGCGTTTTGGGCTACGAACTGGGGGGGGCAATCCAATCGCTTCAGGTCTTGGTGCCGCTGCCGGGTCATATTTTGGTAATGGAATGACCAGATAAAGCCTCTTCCTGCTGATTGTTTAAATGCACAGTTGATTCAGTTGATTTCAACCGCTGATGATTAATGAAGCAGCCAAAAACCGCGCCATTCGCACAGTCCCGCTTTGGCATGCCACTTGCTTGATCCTGTGTTGTGTAACCTGCATCTTTTGTTAAATTAAGGGTCTTATATGTCACGAATTGTCGAAGAATGGATGGATGCCGAGTTGGTATATGACCAAAGCGGTTATTTTTTACATTTGCTACTAGGAAGCCAGATAAAATCTGTTATTAAGCTCACAGCTGAAAACGATGAGGACGCCAGAAAAAAAGCTCGGCGAGCGATTTATCTTTTTCTGGCCTAAAAACACATAAAATGACGCTTAGATTCTAGAGATAAGCGCCTTGCAAAAAATCGCATGTGTTTGCTTCCATAGCGCTCCATGAAAAGTGCCGGGAACTCATGGAACAGTTTTTCGCTAAGCTCTTCTTTCATGGTTCTTTTCGGCTTGAGTTTTTCATAAATTTATTGCCCTTTAGATGATGGCATTTTATCAGCATTATCTTGCTCGCTGTTTATGGGCAAGTCGAACACGATCGGGGTATAGCGGCCATTACAGATACAGGCATTGATAAACGTGGTGCCGTTTTGCTCCACTACGCCCCGGTCTTCATGGATATGGCCGAACACATGAATTTTCGGCTTGACCCGCTGTAGCGCGCGGCGCAGATCCTCGCAGCCCACATGCTCGCCGGTATTGATACAGTCCAGGATTCCGTAAGGCGGGGTGTGTGTCACCAGCACATCAGTGTCATGGGGAATCTGCGCCCAAATTTCGGCGAGCTGCGGGCCTCGGGGTAAATTGAACGCCCAGTTGAAAAACTCGGCCTCTGGTGGTGTAAAAATTATTCGGTGGATTTGCGCGGTGCGTTGTACTGGTTGTGTATAACGAGATGGGGTTAACGATAAAGCGATTCACCCAACCTCCTCAGCTTACTCCCATCTCAATCCCTTGATATCAAAATGAAAGGTTTGGGGAGGTTGGTCTACGAATTGACTGGTAAGCGTGAGCGCCCCTCCCGCTTTGACGAGCTCGATAAAGATATCTGCCTTGCTAATGGATAGGCCGGGCCTATCGCTATTATCTGCTGGAGCGGCCTCGAAAAATTGCACAAGGCCGTTGTTGAATTGGGCGTTTATGCCGCAGGTTTTGCTATTGCAGAGAAACCGGCCTTTTTGCAGCTCTAAATAGACTGCATGGGAATTGTCGTAATTTTTACGCAACACAAGCAGCGCCTGTTGCTTGCCCTCGTCAGGTGGACCGAATTCAATTTCGTTCAGCGCATAGGTGGACGCCGTGAGGATCGTTCCGAAACCGTTCGGGTTAACTTCTTTTGCATAAACCCAACGGGTCTCGGGGAGAGTCTGTTGTACGGCCGGTTGCCCTATAGACTCACTGGCTTCTAATTCGGTTGGCGGTCGACTCAGCCCGTGGGTGTAAAGGGTATAGCCGCCGACTGAAAACAGGATGAGGAGAAAATAAAGGATGAAGTAGCCAACGTTGATTTCGGCAGGCAAGCAGTAATCATGGGCGATTTGGTTACGACGACGAGCATTGCGGATACTGATCGCCAGCCAAACAAAAATCCATAAGCCGAAGGTGAGGAGACTCAGTAAAAAATGCACACCATGGCGGGTACGATACGGTTGCATCTCCGCAAGGGCAAACATGAATTGGGCTTCACTGGGAGGTTTTTGGGGAGGCTGGGAGAGGTGCATAGGGTTTCGTGTCATGATCGATCCGCCTAGGATAATGCAAAGACGCCAAGGCAAGCAAGACGACTTTCCCACGTCTAAGCCTGTAAAACGGCTTTCAATTTTTCCACTATTCAGCACTGTTTTTTCAGTCAATAAATGTCATTGTTTTACACCTCAAGTCGGCTTGAGACAAACTCGTAAGCAAATTATATTAGACGCTAACGTATGTTTCCGTCCCGTTGGCCTTCAAGCCTAAATTTCACCACGGCAGGGTGAATTTTCCGCGTATTTTTATGGCGAGAATAGGAAACAACAAGACCGAAAGCATGCCGGCGCTGACCAGAATCGCCGCCCTGTCTGGCGGCATCAGCCCAGAGGAAACACCGATTTCACTAATGATCACGATCAGCGGGAGGCCCGTAGCGGAATAAAACGCAAAGGGCAGTCTTTCTTCCTGGGCCAGTTCATTTTTGTAGAGAACAAGGGGGATGCCGCGGACAAAGAGCAGTAAACCCAACAAAAGCACTACTTGTAGCGGCGCCAAAGGCGCCGACCATAAAGCACTGATGTCAAATTTCATGCCGGCGACAATAAAGAAGATGGGGATCAGAAAGCCATAGCCGATGGCGTCTAGCTTTTGGTGAAGCGGTTCCCCTTGTTTCCCTTTAATGACGAGCCCGGCGACCATACCGGCCGCAAAGGCGCCCATCACGATATTTAAGCCGAATTTGCCCGCGAGCGCGACAAATAAAATCTGGAGCAAAATACAAATCCGTACGGGAAGTTGACCACTACTTTGCATGGTCCGCGTCATGATTTCTAGCAAGCGCGAGGAGCGTGCATTCAAGGCCAGATTGGCGGCGATGAAAGCGATGATGATATAAGTCGCCATGAACAGCCCGTGCAGGAAAGTGTCGTGCGTGGGGATCAGCAACAGCGAAATGATCATCAACGGACCGAATTCGCCGGCTGCGGCGGCGGCCACCATATAGGTCCCGAACGGGGAATCTAACTCTCCCCCGTCACGCAGAATCGGCGCCAATACCCCCAGGGCCGTCGTGGACAGGGCGACTGCCGCTAGCAAAGGCGGGGCCTGGATCAGGCCAATCACACTGAAAAAGAACATGCAGACCATGGCCACGAAGAATGAAAGAAGCCAGCCGCTGATCGCCAATGACAACGGCCTGCCTCGAATCTTGTCGAAATCTATTTCGAGTCCTACCATAAACAGGAGAAAAGTCAGGCCCAGTTCGGCCAGTGTACCCACCATACCCTCCGGTCCGGCAAGATGCAGCATATGAGGGCCGATGATGATCCCCAAAAGGACCTCAAGAACCACGACAGGCAAGCGGAAGCCAGTGGGTAGTTCGGCAAGAAGCGGTGCAAGCATCGCAACAAAGGCAATCAGCAGAAGTTCAGAAGGATAGGCTTCCATAGAATATCTCTGTCTTTAGTTGGATTGTTTTAGGGGGCCGAAGTCCAATAGTACGAAAACGATGGTGTGTTTCTTCATGCTCATGTGTCACTGGACAGGGCTGATGATTGCGTGGTGATTGATGATTCAGAGGGGTGGGAGGACGGCGGGAAAACCCCCGCCGCCTACCCGATATTGCCAAGATTAAAGCTTATTTTTCCTTCGGCTGGCTCGCCAATTCGAGATGCTTGAGCGCTTCTTTGGCGTGAGTGGTGCCGCCTGCGGCATCACCTTTTTTGCCGACATCAATGGCGGCTTTCAGGTGCGTAATGCCTTCTTCGGTGTGCGGATTTGCTTCGGCTTTCTCAGATGCTTCCGCGTGCGTCAGTGCGGTCGTGGCGTGTTCCACCAAGACCTGGGCATGACCGGCTTCGCCGTGGGTGATGGCGGCTTTGGTGTGTTCCACAGCCTGCGGGAGGTGAACGGATTCCGCGAAAGCAAATGCCCCACTTAACAGGAGCGCGCCGGCTAAGGCGATGGTTTTGATCTTCATAATGCACCTCTTCATGTGCTTTGTTTTAATGTTCTACCCCTTTGGTTTGGGGTAGGGGGATTGAACCGCCCCGGCTTTCCCGGAGACTGTTTGCGTTGAGTCAGACCGCGATGGCGGCCGACCCCTCCAGTTGGCGATAATACGCCCTTTCCAATTCCGCCGGTGGCATATAGCCGATCGGTTGCAGCAACCGGCGGTGATTGAACCAGTCCACCCATTCCAGGTGGCGCACTCGACCGCGTCGGGGTTCTGCCCAAGGACCTTGGCGGTGAATTACTTCCGCTTTGTACAGCCCGATGATGGTCTCGGCCAAGGCGTTGTCGTAGGCGTCGCCGACGGTGGTCCGGCAACTATTACCTTAGTTTGAACTAGGTCGAACTTTGTTTTCCAGCTTCGCAAATTGGATTTCCGTCGCCGTTAAAACATCACCCGTTCTGGTCACGTCGATTACCACGCGGTCGCCCACTTGTGGCACCGACGGCGATCCCGTTTTGCCCTTCACCCGGTAGTGCGTGGCCTCCGTAAGATGGGCGGACACGGTTTGGCCTTTAAGAGTCTTGACGTCCATGTGCGTCGCATCGATGACCATGATGGTGCCTAGGACGTGCTGTTCCGACCCGTGCGCGAAGGCTACCGTCCAGATGCCCAGGAGGAACAGAGAGTAAAGCAGTATTCTTAAGTTTGACACCATGCACTCCTTATTGTGATTGATCAATGATGATGACTTTCGGTGGCCGCGGCGCCTGCTTCATCGTTCCCTTGGAGAAATCGATCTAACGCAGCTTCCTCCTCAAGCTCTTTCTTCGTCTTCGGATTCATGGACTTCATCTCCTCGAATTCCTCAGCAGAGAGATGGGGCAGGTGGCGAATGAAGTGCACCAGCTTCCAACTCTCGTGGTCCTTCTCAGGGGCGCCGGAACCAAAGGCCGGCATTGCGGTAAACCGGATGCCATTGTGAATAACGAAGAACAGCTCTCCATCAGACATGGATTGGGTATCGCCCAGGCGCAAATCTGGAACTTTCGGGTACACGTTCTTTCCGATCAGGGTTTGCCCGCTTCCATCATTTGCGTGACACATGGCACAGTGATCGGCAAAGTGCGCGCGAGCATCGGCCAATACCTGGGGACTTGGGGCGACCGGGTTGAGCGTATCGCGCTGCTCAATGGGAATGGCCAGGTGACGCAGTTGACGTGCCATCATGACCTCCAGTGCATGAGGTTCTGCTTTGGCGCTGAACCCAGTCTTGAAGGCTTGATAGCCCAGCCATCCTGAGATGACCAATACGACAGCGAGCGCCACGAAGACGATCGTCAGCAGTTTTGTCTTCATCGAAGTAGTTACCGCGTGCGGCATAACGCGCAAGTGATGCCTAGCGAAGTCATGCGTCCCTTGTCATCGAACACGCCTTTCTCGCCGATAACAGCGCTCAAGTTATTGTTGACAATGAGTTGATCGTTGGGATTAGCGGAGCTCAAAAGGTTGACAATCGCATCAACATTGTCCGATATTGCTGTGAACGTGGTATTTTGTTGTACCTGATTGTTCTGTATGGCTGGCTGGGCGGTCGGCTCGGCATAAGCCGGAGAGCCTAACGCGGCCACCAGTGGCGAAGCAAGGGTCAATTTTTTAGGTAGATCATTTAGTGAGTACATAAAAAATTCCAGTCGGGCTGAAGGAGATGGAATTCTACAAGCTATTAAACAATAAAAACAACTAAAATATGTTTTAACTAGAAAAGCTAATTAACCGGGTTTTGTATATGCTTGATTCTTATGGTGTTCGACAGCAGGACATCTTGAAATTTATGCTGGAAAACAAAGACGGCGTGACCATTGATGATCTGGCGCAAACACTGAAAATATCTCGGAACGCTGTGCGCCAACATTTGGCGGTGATGGAACGGGACGCGCTAATCACGCAAGTGGGCGCACGTCCCAGCAAAGGTCGCCCTGAATTGCTCTATGGCTTGGCCGCTAAGGGCAAGGAAGCATTTCCTAGGCGTTATTCGTGGTTTGCCGAATTGCTGATGACCACGCTTTTCAGAGAAGTCGGCAGCGAGAACTTAAACGCAAAGACAGCGGCGATGGGGGAAAGCGTTGCGAAAGATTTGCTTGAACGCCGACGTCCTCCAGATTCTATGGCTGAAGCGATCAAGGAATTGAACAAATTAATGCTTGAATTGGGTTACAGCTCAAAAGTGAAGGTAGGCGACGATGGCGAGTTATTGATAGAAGCTAACAATTGTGTGTTCCACGAGCTGGCGGCCAAGCATCCGGAAGTTTGCCAGTTTGATTTGGCTTTGATGAGCACCTTCACCAAAGCCCAGGTTTGCCATGAAGAATGTATGGTGCGGGGCGGTAAGGTTTGTCGTTTTAAATTCACATATAGTTGTAGCGGCCCGATAACATAAATCCCAGGACCCGATTACATCCATTTTTCGGGATCACATTGGCTAAGAATATCCGGTCATCTGGAACCAAATTAATTAAGAACGGCGGAAACATGTCTGTGGTTCCTGCCGTGGAGATATATGTTATGAGCAAACCTGAGCCTATAGACGATTTAAGCGACGACGAGCACAAACTGCGGATTGACGGCGCTACGTCGGGAGCGTGGTCAGGCGTGGAACCAGGCCTGTGACACTGCTGATGCGAATGGAAAGCGCCGACCTTCTTTGCGTCAGTTCGGTATCGATGGCATTAAACGGCTTGCTCGGCGAATTGGGGTAGAACGGGCAGTTGTGCTATAAACCGCCATTTAAACCCTGTCGGAAAACATCGCAAGGCATGTTTCCGCATGCCGCAGCAATCCGGCAAATGGCGGGCCGTGCTGCCTGGGTAGCCGGTTTCGTGCGGTGGCCTTTGGACTGCCCACGCGAGACAGGAAGTCGAGCATCCGACCGGCGCTTTTTCCGGTCGGATATATCCTTGAGCGAAGCCTGGAACGCTGAACCCGGCGTATCAGGCTTTTCTGACTGAGATGGACTGCTTTTCATTATCAACCGCTTTTATAGACCTTGCGGGTGTGCTGGCCGTAATGCCTACAGGCGTAAGGCGCTTAAGGGGCGATTCTTTAAACGGTATCCGAGACTTCGTAGTCTTAGTACTTTAGGAAGTGTTGCGTAATCTCTTTGCAGCGCAAATTGAGGGCAATTTTCATTTTTTTTGGTTATTCTGTTGCTCCGGACTTTTCTCAGGAATTGTTGCGCCGCTTACCCCACCCAAACGCAACAGGGAGAGCGAGTGTTGCGCAGGTTCTCCGGTTGAGCTGCCTACCGAAGAAGACGCCGACATCAACGCAGGCATTGCCGCCGACTTCGACAGCCCCGGAATGGACAGAAAAAGACTTTGACCGCGCCCGTCCGGCTTCTGAAGTTCTGCCGGAGATTTTCGGGGCGGAAGCGGTTTGAGCTGCCATGACGGCCACTTTTCGATTTTAATGCGAATTAAGAGCATATAGCCAGTACACAGGAAGCTTAAACTATTGAGGAAGACACGGCTGAGCTTCTGGCTACGTCCGCATCGCGGTATTTATCAAGCCAAATTGCCGCTCTATTTGAGCTTTTTTGAATAACGCATCATCTGAATTAATGGAACCAACGGAAATAGCGAAAGACTAAAAATCTGTGTATTCACCGTTGTGTGTTAGTGGTTTGCCCCATAAAAAATCGTCCACTATGCAGGGAGGTTCTGTATGCGCTCCCCCAAAGCCAAACGAAACGATACCCTCTGTCACGATCAAGGACCTTCAAATCAGCATCCCGGGCAGGGAGCCCTGTTCTTCTAAATCGATTGACAGCCGGTCTAAGCCACGATTTTCAGTGGCGGGAGTTTGGCTGATCAATTTTTGGTCAATTTGACTTAACTCCAGAAAGGGCAGAGAGTTAGGATAAATTGTGACGAATTAACGACAGGGTTATCCACAGATTTTGTGGACAGATTTACCGAATGCTTTTCTTTTCCTGCTCATTTTCTAGCTAGTCACCTGGCTCCATAAAATGGCCGTTTTTCATAGAGTTATTTTAGGCAGTGATTAGGTCAGGGTAATCTCAACAGAACCCCTCATTGTGATTAGCCTGAGCACCGCTATAATGGCATATTCACCTCATTTTCCCGCACCGCATGGGTTGTCTGGCAAATAGGAGATCAACAATGAGGATAAAATATGCAAGAATTCAATCCTCAGCAGGTTACGTTTTTGCCGGTATACTTTTCCCGTGTCCATGTTTGTAAGGAGATTGTCTATGTCTGATCTAAAATCGTATGCGGTGTGGGATGCAGGAACCCGTTGGTGTCATTGGATCAATGTGCTCTGCGTCATTAGCCTCGCGGCTATTGGTTTGGTAATTCTCAATGACGGCACCCTCGGAGTGAGCAATGCAGGCAAAGTAATCCTCAAAACAGTTCACGTCTGGGTCGGATACGTTTTTGTCTTGAACCTTTTTTGGCGCATGGTGTGGGGTTTTCTGGGCAATCGCTACGCTAGATGGGGCAGGGTATTGCCTGGAGGAAAAGGATACACTCAGGCTTTGCGTAGCTATGTTGCCTCTCTGCGCGCGGGACGGCCGCAACAGTATCTTGGGCACAATCCGATGGGACGTCTGAGCGTTGCCGTGTTGTTTCTCCTTATTTTCATTCAGGCAATTACTGGTCTAGCCCTGGCAGGTACCGACCTTTTTTATCCGCCTATCGGGCAGTGGATCGCGCAATGGGTGGCTGCGCCTGATGTTGCACCGAGTTCGTTGCAGCCCTATTCGCCCGAGATGTATGACGCGGCAGCCTATGAAAGTATGCGTAGTTTCCGCAAGCCGATTGTCTCAGTCCATCTATATAGTTTTTACGTGCTGATGGTTATGGTGGTGGTACATGTGGCAGCAGTTATTGTCACCGAGCTACGAGAAGAAGGGAATATTATTTCTGCGATGTTCACCGGTCGAAAGAGTATGAAAAGGCAACCGGTAGATGCAGATTTCAGCGACCATGATTGAGTTTGGGGTTTGAGGCGTAATGGAACGGAAAACCGAGTTAGATGCTCGCCTATCTGATTTCCGAATGGAAATTTACCAACATAAAGAAGACGCTGAATTTCGCTACTCAACTAAGCTTTAGTTGCAAGCCTTTTATATTTGTTCATCTGTTTCTCTAAAAGCCCTAAGTTATGTGCTTCGTTTTTGTTCGTTGCGTTTTTTTGGTTGCCATTTTAGGTGCTTTGCCGTCTACCGCTTTTTCCGGTCAGCCGTTTGCCGACTCTGCCGGCGCCACTGGTTTATCAGTCTACGATCCGGCGCCCGTCATGGTGTGGAACCGCGAAATTACAGTGCTGCGGTCGGCGTACGAGAATTTCCTGCCAGCGCAACGCGCGAGCAAAATTACCGAAAATATTCTGGCAATCCCCTCCGGTCAGGGCAAGTATACGGTGGAGGCCAAGGACGGAAACCTGGGTAAATACAACGGCGCTTGGATAACAGTCAACGGTCGCACAGTATTCGGGTTATTGAACCAGGATGCCAATGTCGATGCTGGTGAAACGTTTGATGATTTGAAACGAAAAACCGTGGAAAACTTACAGGGCTGGCTTGGTGCGCGTGAACAACAAGAAAAGTGGCCTACGATAATTAAAGGCGCGGGACTAACGCTAGTCGCAACAATGGCTCTTGCGGTGGCCGTAGTGGCCATTATCAGTTTCAGACGCCGATGGTTAGTTAAGTTTGGCACTGCAAGCAGCAAGCCGATCATGATCGGCGACATCGATATCAAGCCTTATCTGATTGCCTTCGAAATTGGGGTTTTCAAGATACTCTACTGGACTATCTATTTGGCACTAGGCTATCTCTGGCTAGCTTATGTGCTTCATCAGTTCCCGTATTCCCAACCTTGGGGGGAAAACCTCAAAGTATTTTTACTCGAACTGTTTGTCGACTTGGCGGATGGTATCGTTCAGGCCATACCGAATTTGTTCACCGTGCTGGTAATTTTTTTACTCACCCGGCTGGTGGTCCGCGTAGCAAGTGCTTTCTTTAAAAGCGCTGAAACTGGCACGCTGACTTCTTCTTGGCTACAGCCTGACACAGCCAGAGCAACCCGCCGGATGGTGGTAGTGCTGATTTGGATTTTCGCCATTGTGGTGGCTTACCCTTACATTCCCGGCTCTCGCACCGAAGCCTTTAAAGGGATAAGCGTTTTCGTTGGCCTCATGCTGTCACTTGGTTCGGCAGGTCTGGTCGGACAGGTCGTTGGCGGGTTGGTGGTGGTTTATTCACGAGCATTTTACATTGGCGAGTTCGTTAAGATCGGGGAATACGAAGGGACGATCAAGGAAATCGGTGTACTGTCGACCAAGATGCAGACACTCAAACAAGAGGAGATCACTATTCCTAACGCCGTGTTGGTGGGAGCGACGACCGTCAATTATTCCCGCCATAATCAAGGGGGGGCAGCCATTTTGTCTACCTGTGTCACCATCGGTTACGATGCGCCGTGGCGGCAGGTACATGGCTTGCTGCTGCTGGCAGCGGAGCGTACCCCCGGTGTTTTACAGGAGCCGGCGCCGCGTGTGCTGCAACGTTCGTTGTCTGACTTCTATGTTGAGTATCAGATGCTGTTTCGTATTAATCAACCTGAGCAACGCTACATGATTATGTCTGAACTACACGGTAACATCCAGGACACCTTCAACGAATATGGCGTGCAGATTATGTCGCCGCATTTTGTAACGCAACCAGGCGAGGCTGTGTTGGTGCCAAACGAAGATTGGTATAAGGCACCCGCCATGCAAGATACGCCAAAATCTACCGCATAATAAAATATAGAAGCGGCGGCTGTTACAAGTAATTAAGGTTTTAGCGGTTGAGCTTGTTATTCAGCAATTTACTGTTCACTTCTTGAAGCCTACAGGTAGATAACACCCACACTTTGCCATGATAACCCGGGGTAA
>Ga0208116_1000170_pt1 | contig 22325 bp, 28 predicted proteins | sample LakWasMeta9_HOW4_2_FD_183859 | JGI IMG/M metagenome (GOLD analysis project Ga0208116, IMG submission 183859) | Freshwater sediment methanotrophic microbial communities from Lake Washington under simulated oxygen tension - Sediment Metagenome... | ecosystem: Environmental > Aquatic > Freshwater >... | reverse complement strand
ATGCGAAAGCGCCCGCCGCGTCACGCGCGAGGCCGGCAGGCTGTTCATCTATCAGGAAGTCGCCGACAAGTTGCTGGAACAGGATGTTAAACAGGTCGCGCTGTTCGTGCATTCGGTCAGCCGCGTACCGCTCAGTCAACACCAATTCGATGCGCTCTGTTCGTTCGTGTTCAACGTCGGGCAGAACAACTTCGTCGAATCCACCCTGCGTAAAAAGCTCAACGCCGGCGACTACGAAGGCGCCAGCAGCGAGTTTCCGCGCTGGAAATACGGCACGGTCAACGGCGAAAAAGCCGTGCTGCCGGGCCTGGTCGCCCGCCGGGACACCGAGCAGGCATTGTTCAACCTGAAGGAACCATCATGAAACGCAATATCATTTCCTCCATTTTTCTCGGCGTCATCGCCGTTCTACTGCTGTCGATCTGCGTGTCGGCGCGGGCCGAGCCGGCGTTCAACGCGCTCGACCCCGGCGATCCGCAGTATGCCGAATACCAGTCCAATCTGTGCGACGGCACGCTGGAAGTCTACAACAAGCTATACGCGGAGCAATACTGGCTCGATCACCTCGATCCGAAAATGGCCGCGAAATCGCCGGCGCAGCGCGAGGATTGGGTCGTCAATTACGCGATCACCGCCAGCCTGCGCGATACCTGGCGCGAACGCTACCAGGCCAACTGCGGCAACCATGATCCTGCCGATCCCGACGAGGACGCGACATGAGCGGCTGGAAGACCAAGGCGGCCGCGTTTCTGTCGATTCTCTACGGCCTGGCCGGCTGGGCCTTCGGCCTGCACGGGCCGGACGAGGCGATGAGCTACGTGATTGCCGGCATGAGCCTGATCGGGGTCGGCCATAAAATCGAAAAAGTGGGAGGCGCGCTTGAAAAAGCCAAAACCGACGAACTGCTGGATCTGGTTAAGCGCAATATGCGCCCTGTGGATGATGACGGCCTGCGGCCCGACGCTAAGGATAGAGGGCGCGGCACTTAATCCGGCCGCCTGCGTGCAAATCCCCGCGCCGGCGCCGTTGCCGACTGACATCACGCTGGAAATTAAGGGCGGCGAGCTGCTGATCTGCGATCCGGGATGCGAGCAGCTCCTGCGCGGCTATACGGGGACGCGCGAGGCGATTCTTCAGGCATGGCCGCCAAAATAAGGGCATGGCCTGCCGCGGTTCTCCTTGTAGCCCTGTTAACCGGCTGCGCGAGTCCCTGCCGGTTAACAGTGAGCTACCAGGGCGATTTGCACGAACCGATTGTGATGTACGCATTTCAACCGGGCGTGGCGTGTATTTATTGACAACAGACTTTCCGCCGGATGCGCTGCGCTTATCCGGCCTACTAAACGGGTAATCGTAGGGCGGATAAGCGCAGCGCATCCGCCGTGTTTCTGATTTTATTGACCAACGAGAAACGATGGAAATCAAACTGAACGGCAAGATCACCGGCATCGAGGCCGCCGATCTCGACAATATCGAAGCCAGCGAGACGCTGATTATCGAGGCGGCCATTGATCTGAGCGAAGACCTGACCAAGCGACTGCACGAGGTCAAGCTGAACCGCCTGGTCCGCTTCTGCCAAACCGGGAGAATTGAATGAACATCAAGGCCGCAGCAATCAACAGTTTCGCCCAGTTCATGCTGGGCGGCGAAACCTTCAAGAAAATCCGCTACACCGTCACCGCGCTGAACGCCCGCAACCTGACCGGCGAACAGAAACGCCAGATCGCGCTGGAAGACATCCAGGCGATTGCCGGCGACCTGGCCGGCTAGGAGTCAATCTCGGCATCGAGCTGGCCGTGGCATATTTGAAGAGCCTGGCGAAATAACAACGAGGAGCGGTGATGGATTATTCAGCGGCAAAATTCTGGTTCGACGTGGTGCAAACGGTCTTGATCGCGGTGATCGGGCTGCAAAACTGGTTCGGTAAGCGCCACGCGGCGACCGAGGCCGACATCAAGGCCTTGCGCTACGACATCGACGGCAAGCTGAACGCCCAGGCCGAACGCCTGACCCGCGTCGAGCAGGATCTGGAGCATGTTCCGGACAAGCAGGATTTCATCCGCGTGCACGAACGCCTCGACGTGGTCAGCGCCGATCTGGCGCGGCTGTCCGGCGAGACGCATGCCTCCAAGGAATTGCTGCAAACCATCCACCGCTACCTGATGGACCACAAATGAGCGATTTCAACCAATTCGAAACCCAACGCCGGCGGCTGGCGATTCTGGCCGTGCTGAGTTTTTCCGGCGGCTACCGGATGCCGTTGCGCTCGATCCGCGACCAGGTCGAGCAGATCGGCTATGCCGCGTCCCCGGACCGCATCGCCACCGATTGCGCGTGGCTGGCCGAGCAGGACCAATTGGCCGTGAACAACGGCATCGCGCTTCTGAACGAGCGCGGCCGCTCGACCGTGAACGGCTGGAGCGCGACGCCGGGGATTTCGCGGCCGACGCCGGGCGAGATCGACGACATGAAACACGCGATCGTGCAGGCCGGCATTGCCGCCGCGCAAGCCGCGCTGAGGGGAGAATGATGATGATCAGTCAATTCGTAGGCCGGATAAGCGCAGCGCATCCGGCGAACAGGGACATGCCGGATGCGCTATCGCTTATCCGGCCTACGCCGTGGATGTGAGCAATGGCGCATGACGACAACATCAAGCGCAAGGTCCGCGCCGCCTACATTTACGACTGCGTCGAGCTGACCACGGCCGCCGAAGTCAACCAGGTGCCGCTGCCGACTGCCCGGCGCTGGAAGCTGGACGCGAAAAAGGCCGGCGACGATTGGGACAAGGCGCGCGCCGCACAATTGCTTGCCGGCGGCGCGGTCGACGACGTAGTGCGGCAGACCTTAACCATGATGATCCGCAACGTGCAGGCGACGATGAGCCAGATCGAGCTGGACGGCGAAATGACGCCGGACAAAAAGGTCGCCTTGCTGGCTACCGCGTCCGACGCGTTCAGCAAAAACGCCGCTGCCCTGCGTAGATTCGCTCCGGAGACTGACGCGCTGGCGATCCGCCTGGACGTGCTGAAGAAGCTGGCCGAGTTCATTCACGGGCGCTTTCCGCAGCATAAGGAAGCGTTTGCGGAGATTTTGCAGCCGTTCGGGGAGGTGTTGGCGGATGGCTAAAACCTCCACCAAGGAATTCCTCAAAGGCATCGGCCAGCTCGCCGACTCGTTCCGCCAGCGGATCGAGTCGGAGGTGGACGGCTTTGCCGCCGATCCGCAGGCCAGCGCCGAGCGCCGTTTGCGCGCCCAGGGCGATTTCGAGTTCTTCTGCAAAACGTACTTTCCGCACTATGTAAAGAAGTCGAATTCGGTCCTGCACGATTATCTATACCAGCGGCTGCCGGCAATCGCCGACTCCAAGGAAGCCGAAACCGACGCGATCGCCGCACCTCGGGGCGAGGCCAAATCGACCATCACCAGTCAGCTTTTCGTGCTGTGGTGCGTTGTAACCTGCCGCAAGAAATACCCGATGATCGGCATGGACGCCTTCGACCAGGCCGCGATCATGCTGGAAGCGATCAAGGCCGAGCTGGAGTTTAACCCGCGTTTGTCGCTGGATTTTCCCGAGGCGATGGGGCGCGGCCGCGTGTGGAAAACGGGCGTGATCGTAACCGCGAACAACGCCAAGATCGAGGCGGTCGGCAGCGGCAAGCGCATTCGGGGCCGCCGGCACGGGCCTTACCGGCCGGATCTGTTCATCGGCGACGATCTGGAAAATGACGAGAACGTCAACACGCCGGATCAGCGCGACAAGCTGCAAAGCTGGCTGACCAAGGCGGTGCTGAAACTGGGCGGCGCGGGCGAAAAGTTCGACGTGATCGTGATCGGCACCATCCTGCATTACGACTCGGTGTTAAACCGGCTGCTGAAAAATACGCTGTGGAAGTCGCGCAAGTTCAAGGCGGTCATTCAATGGCCGGACAACATGGATCTGTGGGACCGCTGGGAAGAGCTGCTGCTGAACGTCAGCGAAGAAGCTGCCGGCGCGTTTTACCGAGACAACGAGGCGGCGATGAACGCCGGCGCGATCGTGTCCTGGCCTGCCGGGCGGCCTTTGGTCGCCTTGATGAAGCTGCGCGCCCGAGACGGCCATGCCGCCTTCGATTCCGAATTGCAGAACGATCCGCTCAGCGACGACGACGCGCCGTTCGCGGCCTGCATCAACTTCTGGGTCAACCGCCTGGCCGACTGGGTGTTTTATGGCGCCTGCGATCCGTCCCTCGGCAAGAAAGGCGCAAGCCGCGACCCGTCGGCCTTGCTGGTGGGCGGCTTCAACCGCAATACCGGCATTCTGGATGTAATCGAGGCGGCGATTAAAAAGCGCCTGCCGGACAAGATCATCGAGGACGTGATCGCCTTGCAGCGCGAATACCGCTGCCAGGTATGGGCGATCGAAACCGTGCAGTTTCAGGAGTTTCTGAAAACCGAGCTGGTCAAGCGCTCGGCCGCGCGCGGCATTCCGGTGCCGGCGCGGGCGGTGGTGCCGCATGCGGACAAGTTGCTACGCATCGAATCGCTACAGCCGCACATGGTTAACGGCCTGATCCGCCTGCACCCGAGCCAGCACACGCTGATCGAGCAGCTGCGGCACTTTCCGAAAGCGGATCATGACGACGGCCCGGACGCCCTGCACATGCTGTGGATGCTGTGCGTGTCCGGATCGAATCAAATTTACCAAGGCATGAGGGTTAAATGGCTATAGACCGCACCTCCGATCAATTCCTGCTCGACGCCTACAGCGGCCAGGGCGGTTTTGCGAGCGGCGCTTATCTGATCGCGCATCCGCGCGAGAGCGCCGAAAAATTCACGCGCCGCAAAGAATTGGCGGTATATCCGAACTATTGCCGCAAGATCGCGAATGTATTCATGGGGTTTTTGTGGAAACAGCCGCCGAACCGTGAGGCCGACGAGCTGTACGATCAATTCATCGGCAACGCCAACGGGGCCGGCGGCAAGCTCGATGCGCTGCTGTTCGCCTATCAGCGCCTGGCGATGATTTTGGGCACGGTGTACATCATCGTCGACAAACCGCAAAACCAGGGCCAAACCCGCGCCGATCAGGCGCTGCCCTATCTGGCCATGCGCTTGCCAGGCCAACTGGCCGCCGAAGAAAAGGACGCGGCCGGCCGCTGGATCTCGGTGACCTTTTCGGAAATGCTGAACGGCGAAACCGTGTACCGGACCTTTACCGCAGCCGGCTGGAAACTCAGCAAAAAGGCCGACGGCAGCGAGGTGATCGATCAGGGCGAATACAGCCTGGGCCGCGTGCCGGTGGTGCGATTCCACATCGAAAAACCGCTGGACCCGACCGAAAGCCGCAGCCAGTCGTGGTTTTACGACCTGGCGGGGCTTAACTGGGACCTGTACAACGCCCGCTCGGAACTGCGCGAGCTGTTTCGCGGGCAGACGTTCGCGATTCTGGCGCTGCCGGTCGCGGATGCGTCGGAAATGGAAAAGCTGAAGGATTTGACCATCAGCACCGAGAACGCGCTGACCTATAACGCCACCGCCGGCGGCCAACCCGGCTTCATCGCGCCGCCGGCCGATCCGGTCAATCTGTACATGCAGCAAATCGCCGGCACGGTCTCCGACATCTATCGCGTCGCCAATCTGGAATTCGTCGGCGGCGTGCAGCAGTCGGGCGTGGCGCTGGCGTTCCACTTTCAGGAGGCGAACAGCTCGCTCGGCGGCATGGCCGGCGAAGCGGAAGCGGCCGAAACCGAAATCGCCAGCCTGGTCTACGCCTGGCAGGGCCGCGAGTTTACCGGCAACATCGCCTATCCGACCGAGTTCAACATGACCGACATCAAGCAAGCGCTGGAGATCGCGATGGATTCGATCAGCCTGGGGCTGGGCGCGGAATTCGACAAGGCGGTCAAAAAGCGCGTGGCGCGGCAGATCCTCGCCAACGATACCGCGCCGAGCACGATGCAGGCGATCGACGACGAGATCGAGGCGCAGGGCGACACCTACGGCGACCGACTAGGCCAGCAAGCGAACGCATGACGAACGTGGTCTCGCTGTTTCCTGCGCCGGAGCAACCGACCGCTCAAGGCGAGGCGTTCTGTCTGCAATGCCGGCACGAATGGCAGGCCGTAGTGCAAGCTGGCAAAAGAGTCTGCGATATTCTACTGGAATGTCCACAATGCCAAACCATGACGGGACGGCTGCGCTACGATTTCGCCCCGGCCGGTGAGGTATGGGAATGCCATTGCGGCAACCAGTTGTTCTACATCACGCGGGAAGGCCATTTCTGCCCGAATTGCGGCAATTACAACAGCTATTAGTCCATGGCCGGCTATCCCGAACTCTATCGCCGCCTGGCCGAGGAAATCCTTAAGCATGACGGCAAGCTCGCCGGCGATGCGCAGGCTTTCGTCGCCCGGCTGATCGCCAAGCTCCAGGCCGAAGGCTGGCAGATCGGCCCCGAAGCCGAGCAGGAGCTTTCCGCCTACCTGAGCACAGCGCAGGCCGCGATCCGGCCCGCGATCGAAGCCGCGATCGCGACGATGGCCGTGGGCAGCCTGCAAAGCGCGGCCGTATCGGCCGCCGCCGAGGCGGCATTCAACGAGCGCTGGCCGGACGGGTTGACGCTGTCCAAGCGGCTATGGAGCTGGGACAAGGAAACCCGCGCCGGCCTGACCAACGTATTGCGCGACGCCATCCGCCAGGGCAAGAGCGCGAACCAGACGATTTACGCCATGCAGCGCCAAATCGAGCGCGCGGCCGGCGGCGAGAAATTCAAGATCGTCGAAAAGTACCGCGAAGACTGGGTGACCGAATTGTGGCAGTCGGCGCAGACCCTCATTCATGATCCGAAAGCCAAGACGCAATGGGCGGCGACGGTCGCCGACATCAAAAAGCACATCGACCAGCTCGAAGTGGCCGGCACGCGCGGCGCCGCCGAGCGCTTGTTCGATAAAATGCGCGAGGCGGTCAAGCAAGGCAACGCCGACATGGCCGCCAAGGCGGTGCATTGGTGGATCTACGACAAGCAGCTCTATCATTTAAAGCGCATCGCCCGCACCGAAATGGCGACCGCCGGCCACCGGGCCGTGATCGACGACACGAAGAGCAACGATGGGATCATCGGCTACCAGTGGCGATTATCCGCCAGCCATCCGCGCCCGGACATTTGCGATTATTACGCGAATATCGAAATGGGCCTGGGCAAGGGCGTGTTCACGAAAGAAACCGTGCCGCGCCACAAGGCCCACCCGCACTGCATGTGCCTGCTGATCCCGCGCGCGACCCCGATCCGGCACAAAGGCTCGCAAAATTACGCGGAATTTATCCGGGGCGTTGCGCCGGAGCGGCGGGAGCAGTTGTTGCCGAAATGGGCGCAGGAAGCCATGTCGTCCGGGGTGCCGATGGAGCGGCTGATGCGGGCGGACGGCATGGGGTTGTTGACCAAGGCTTCCGCGATCGATTTATTGAACCGGAATACCATCGAAAATATCGTTGAAAAATTGGCGGAAAGAGCGAACAATAACCCGGCGCTCGTCGATTTGTGGACCAATACATCGAGCCACAGCAAACACATTGCGAAGCGGATCGAAAAAGGCCACGTGCGCAATGAGCAGGATTATTTCGACAAAATAAAGGGCGCCTTGGCAGCGTCCACCCGGCTGCATTTGGTCAACGGCAAGCATTCATCAATGGAATTGATCGCCGGCGATTGGTCGGTGATCTTGAATCATGACGGCTTGATCAAAACAGCCTATCAGCACGAGGCGAACGCGGAGACGTTTAAATCGATACAAACCCGATTGGGACATACTGTGTATGAATACGACATCGAGCCAGGCGTTGGCGGACAGTTTAAAAAGTTATTCGATTGATGTGCAATACTGGGAGCTCGGCGCCGGCGATTCGCATGTCTTTTTGGGACACCGCGAATTTTTGCAGGCGCACATCGACAGCTTGACGGCAGCTCAGCGCGCGTTGCTGGCGGAGGCGGATCGCCGCGTCTTGGAGTTGGCCGCCGCGCGTTACGAGGACGAGCAGGACGACGATGTGCTTATTCTGCGGCTGTGCGCCAATGTGATCGAAAAGTCGAAGGCGCAACATGCAGCGTAACTGGGACGTCATCAGAAAAATTTTAATCGCCGTCGAAGCGCTGCCGACCGAAGACAGCACCTTCAATTCGGCCGAGCTGGCCGGCACGGATGCCGAAACCGTCGCTTACCACATGCGCCTGATGCTGGAAGCGCAATTGATCGTCGGCGGTTGCCGCGACGCCTTGGGTCCGCCGTTTTGCCACGCCAACCGATTGACGTGGGAAGGGCATGAGTTTTTGGATAAGATCAAAAACGATTCGATCTGGCGGCAGGTCAAGGCGACCGCGCAAACGCGGGGCGTGGATTTGTCGTTTTCGGTGATCAAGGACCTGGCGAAGGCGGTGATCGCCAGCGTGCTGTTATAGGTCGGTTCGCTCAATTTTCCGCTGAGCTATTCTTAGGCGATTTGAGCCGAGTTTTTAAAAATTCGCGCCTACGCCACGTCTAAAAAATTTAACGCCCGGTTAACGGGTGTTGTAGTTCGTATTTATGCCGCTCCTCGTCGCCATTCCAAGCGCAAGTGTCGCAAAAATAAAAGCCCCCTGAATCTTCCCCCGGAATCGGAGCCGGCGTGTTTTAAAAATCCCCCTCCCTTATCCTGTGCCGGACTTTTCGATTAACCGGCAACAGGAGCCTTCGATGGCCGATCCAAACGCAGATCCAACTTCAAACCCTCCGGCGAATACCAATCCCGCGCCGGCAAACAACCCTCCGGCCGTCGATGTGCAGGCCGCCATCAAAAAAGCCCTGGCCGATCAGCAGGCCGAGTTTTCCAGGCAGCTGAAGGAAGCCACCGGCCACGACGACATCAAGTCGCTGACCGAGGCGACCCTGAAAGCGCAAGGCAGGCTGCAAGAGCTGGCCGACGCCAAAACCAAGGAAGCGCAAACCTACAAGCAGCGCTTCGAACAATCCCAAATCAACGCCGCGCTGCTTTCGGCCTCGACCGATGCGGTCGATCCGGGCGTGGTCCGCGATCTGTTGGCGGCGCGCGCGGCCTGCGACGAAGACGGCAATGTCAGCATCGACGGCAAGCCGGCGATCGAGGCGGTCAAGAAGCTGCTCGAAGACAAGCCGTTTCTGGCGAAGGCCCAGGGCGGCACCGGCTCGGGCGCGCCGCAACAGACCGGCGCCGCCGCCAAGAACCCGTGGTCGAAAGAGCATTTCAACCTGACCGAACAGATCCGCATCGAGCGCGAAAATGCCGCGCTGGCGGCCAAGCTCAAAGCCGAAGCCGGCAAATAACCTTAAGGAGATTTTATGTCCGCCACAAAAATTGCCGATATTCTCAAGCCGTCAATCTGGAACGCCTATGGCGTCCAGCGCACCGCGGAACTGTCCGCGCTGTTTCAGTCCGGCATCGTCGCCGCCGTGCCAGGGATTAGCCTGCCCAAAGGCGGCGGCACGATCAATCTGCCGTTTTTCAACGATTTGACCGGGGATGCGGAAAACCTGAGCGATGCATCGCCGCTGACCGTCGGTAATATCGGCACCGCGCAGGACATTGCGGCGGTGATCGGCCGGGGCCGCGCCTTCGGCGTCAACGATTTAGCCGGCGTGTTTTCCGGCGCCGATCCGGCCGCCGCGATCATGGATCTGTTGGCCGGCTATTGGGCGCGGCAGTTGCAGGCCGAGCTGATCAAGGTGTTGACCGGCGCCTTCGCCGCCGCCTCGATGTCCGGCAACGTCAGCGATATTTCCGCCGGCGCGTCCGAAGCGGTGCGCGCGATCAACCAGGGCACGTTTATCGACGCGACCCAGTTGTTGGGCGACGCCAAGGACAGCGTGACCGCGATCGCGATGCATTCGGCGGTCGAGGCGTATCTGGCCAAGCAGCAAATGATCGTCTACGAGACCACGGCCGACAAGGGCGAACGCATCGCCACCTATCTCGGCAAGCGCGTGATCGTCGATGACGGCATGCCGGTTACGACCGGCACCTATACGACCTATATCTTCGGCCCCGGCGCGATCGGCTTTGCCGAGGACACGATCGGCGAGGAAGACCTGGAAACCGATCGCGACATTTTGGCCGGCGATACGGTCATGACGATGCGCCGCCGCTTCCTGCTGCATCCGCGCGGCATCAAATGGGGCGGCACGCCGGCCGGCGCGTTTCCGTCGCGCACGGAACTGGCGACCGGCACCAACTGGACGCGGGTCTACGAGAACAAGCAGATCCGTATCGTGCAGTTCAAGCACAAGATCGCGTAAGGAGGGCTCATGGGATTAACGGCATTCAATCGGGCACGCAGACTGCGGGAGCAGGAAGCGGCGCAGGCCGGCGAGAATAACCCCCTGCCGACAGACACGGAGGATACGCCAGAACCCGAGACGGGCGAGCCTGCCGCCGAAGATCCGGCGGCGGGAGCGGCGGCAGTCAGGCCGGCCAAGGGCAAAAAGCCGGCGCCGGGCGGAGCCGAGGCGTGATTCGCTTCGAAATCGATCTGGGGCGCATCCCGTCCGTGCTGCAAGCGCTGGCCGATCCGGCGCTGGTGGACAAGGCGGTGAATGCGGCGGCCGAATCGTTTAACGACGATATTCACGACTGGATCGATTCGGGGCGGGCGTTTACATCGCATGGCGGTGGCGCGGGGCTTGAAGGCGCAATCAATTGGCGACCTGCTGGTCATGGCGTAGCCGAAGTTTATGTGCGGGATCAGAGTTTTCAGCGATATAACGAAAAACTCGATTATCGGTACGCATCCAATCCGGCAGGTTATGCGGCTGCTGTTGAATACGGCTCAGGTCCTCATGTAATTAGACCGAGGCCGGGACGTAAGGGAATAAAAATTCCCGTGACTGGCGGAGCTGGTTATATCGTGCGTCGCGAAGTCAATCATCCGGGTTCGCGGCCTTATCCTTATATGTTCGCCGATCTGGACAACCGCAAGGAGCGCATGATAGCGCGGGTGTTGTCGGTGCTGGCGGCGCACGCCGGAGGCGAGCATGGCTAAATACGTGAACGCGGTCGATCTGAGCGACCCGTCGCTGACGATCACCGAGGCGCATGCCGACATGGCCGACGTGGATGTCGACGCCGCCCTGCGCGAGCGCGGCATCGATCCTGCCGCCTTGACCTTGCCGATCGCGCTGTTGACGCAGATCGCCGGCAATTTCGCCAAGCGGCACGCGGCGATCGAGGGCGCGATCGGCGACGATTCGCCCTTGATCGCCAAGGCGCGTGAATTCAATAGTAATGCCGTGCGTCTGCTCGGCGGCATCAATCGCGCGGCGCTCGGGCTGGACGTGCCGGCCGGCGCGGGTTACGGCAATGTGGTTTTGGGGCGAGGCTAATGAGCATCGAAGCCGTCAAGGCGCTGAAAACCAAACTGAAAGCCAACGCCGCGTTGACCGGCTTTTTTGTCGGGCAATACGGCAAGGATGCCAAGCACATTGTCGGCTACAAACGCAGCGGCAATGCCAACGATTATCCGTTTATCGCCTATGTCGAGCCGCAGGCGGATCTGGGCGATCCGAGCGGCGAGCGCGTCATCGTGTCGGTGGTGATCGGCATCAACGATGCCGGCGTTACCGACGAGATTTATGACGGCGTTGCCGGCGCGGATGCGGCGGCGCGCCTGATCATGGCCGCGATCGCCGTCGGCACGATCGACAGCAAAACCGTTTGGCTGGGGCAGGCGCGCGTGGTCACCGATCTGGGCGCGCGGCACCCATATTACGAAACCGAAATCATTTTGCCGCTTTTATATCGAGGCTAATCATGCAAGATCAATACACCGGACAGGCCGGCACGTTCGTCGTCGATCCCGACAAGGGCGAGCGCGTGCCGATCGAACAATGGCAGGCCGAACAGGACGCGAAAGCGCGGGCGGCAAAGCCGAAAGCGAAAAACGAAACCCAAGCGGAGACTAACTAATGGCACTGGCACAACGCAAACGCGTCATTCTGGTCAAGCTCGAAGCCACTTATGGCACCGACTCTACGCCCGCCGCGGGCGATGCGGTCCTGTGTCGTAACCTGGACATCAACCCGCTCGAAGGCAGCCAGGTCGAGCGCGATTTCATTCGCCCGTATTTCGGCGCCTCCGGAGCGGTCCGGGTCGAGAATTACGTAACGATGAATTTCGAGACCGAGCTGGCGTGCTCCGGCGCGGCGGCGACGCCGCCGGAATGGGGCGCGCTGCTGAAAGCCTGCAATTTCAGCGAGACGATCACGGCGGCCGCGATCACAGGCACCGCGCAGGCGGGCGGCACCACGACGACGATCAAGCTGGCGGCGGGCGCCTCGTCCATCGATGACTTCTATACCGGCATGACCGTCTCGATCACCGGCGGCGCCGGCAGCGGCCAGGCCGGCGAGATCATCGGTTACAACGGCACGACCAAGGTCGCGACGATCGCGAAGGCCTGGGCATTGGCGTCGGATGCGACCAGCCAATATTCCATCGGCGCCAATGTGCTGTACACGCCGAACAGCAACTTCGGCACGGGGGTGGCGAATACCTCGGCGACGATTTATTTCAACGTCGACGGCGTTCGGCATGTTTTGCTCGGCGCGCGCGGCAGTTTTGCCCCGGATCTATCGGCCAAACAGTTGCCGGTGATCAAATGGAGCTTTACCGGCTTGCTCGGCACGGTCTCCGATGCCGCGCTGCCGTCCGTCGACTTTACCGGCTGGCAAGTGCCGGTTGCCGTGTCGACCGCCAACACCACCGACTTGAACCTGCTCGGCTTCAACGGCGCGGTGCTGCAAACGCTGAATTTCGACATCGCCAATCAGGTCGTCTATCGCCAATTGGTTGGCGGCGAATCGGTGCTGATCACCGACCGCAAGCCGACCGGCAACATTTCGATAGAGGCGACGACTGTCGCCACGAAGGATTGGTGGGCGCTGGCGAAGAATGCGACGACCGGACCGTTCTGCGTCAAACACGGCCAGGCTGCCGGCAATATCGTTGCTGTCGTCGCGCCGAAGGTGCAGCTGATGCAGCCGAAATACTCGGACAGCGACGGCGTGGCAATGTTCGACGCGCAACTGGCGTTCATTCCATCGGGCGCGTCCGGCAACGACGAAATCCGCATCTGCTGCAAATAAGTTGCAATATCGCCCCTAAATCGCCATCATAAGGCGGTAAATACCCCCCCACTCAAAACCCGCGGAACACAGCCCCGCGGGTTTTTTTTTGCCCCGCGTTTTACCATGTGCCCAACATCAACGCAATCTTGAGGCAGCATGTTCAAGCTAGACAACTCCGACACCTACGAATGGCCGGTTAAATTCGGCACCATCGACGCCAAGGGCCGCAAGCAAGCCCACACCATCACGCTGATTTTCAAGCGCGTCGAGCGCGAGGAATTCATCGACATCATTCGCCCCGATGGCGAGTCCGAGCTGCGCACCGGCGCCGAGGTGATCGAATCCGATTTGGATTATCTGTTGCGGTTCGTGCTCGGTTGGCGCGATGTCGAGATCGGCGGCGATAGCGTGTTCAACCGCGACAACCTGCGCGCGCTGCTGAACGGCGTGCCGTCGATTCACCGCTTGATTACCGAGGCGTTCGTCGAATCGGTCAACGGCGGCCAGCAAAGAAAAAACTGATTGCCGCCGCCGAGTATTGGGCGCGCGGCGGCAAGGATGACGGCGGGCAATTGATCGAGGATGCGGCGCTGCTCGGGATCGAGCTGCCGGCGATCGAGGAGGACGATCCGGATTTTGCGGTCGATCCGGCCAACTGGGACGCGGTTTTGGTGTTTCTCCGTTGCGCATCCCAGTGGCGCCACGGCCCGATGGGCGGCGTGCTCGGCATGGACTATCAGGGTGTTAAATCGGTCATCGAGTTAACACTGCCGAAACGCAAACATAATGCAATATTCGCGGCGGTGCAGGTCATGGAACAGGCGGCGTTGCCGATTCTAAACAGCAAATCGAAATAGCATCATGGCCAACGACATTACACTGGGCATCAAGATCAAGCTGGACGGCCGCGAGGTTGATGGACAGGTGCGTTTACTGTTGGACGATCTTAATCGCCTGTCGAATGCTACGCGCGAGCAGGGCGAATCGGCTCGCGGTAGTGCCTCCGGCAATCAACAGCTACGAAACTCCCTACGCGATACCAGCTCAGAAGCGCGTAATGCTGGCCAATCGCTCAGCCAAATGGCGCGCAATACGCTCGACCTGAATGGCGCGCTACGCGGGTTGGTATCCGGTTTGTCCGCCATAGCCTTGTACCAAACTGGTAAGCAATTGATAGAAACGGCTGACTCGATGAAATTGCTTGAGGGCCGCATCAAAGTGGCAACCAGCAGCGCGCAGAATTTTGCAACCTCATATCAAGAGCTGGTCAACATCAGCTTACGTACTCATACGTCATTCGACGCGAATGCCACGTTGTTTTCCCGCGTCAACAAGGCAATGGAAACGATGGGCGGCACGGCCAGCGCTACCACGGCGTTGACCGAGACAATGGCGCAAGCACTACGGATTTCAGGCGCTAGCGCGGGCGAGTTGTCCTCTGTTGTACGGCAAACATCGCAAGCTCTGGCGTCTGGCGTATTGCGCGGAGACGAGTTCAATTCCATTATGGAGAACGGATCGCGCTTGGCCTATGCGCTCGCTGCCGGGTTGAACGTCAACGTGGGCGAATTACGCAAAATGGCGGAAAACGGCGAGTTAACCGCTGGCCGTTTTATGCAGGCCATCATGAGCCAATCACAGGTGATCGACGGGGAATACAAGCGCCTGCCGATGACAGTCGGCGCGGCATTGCAAGATGTCCGCACGCAATTCGAGCAATACATTCATTCCGTCGATTCGAGTTCGTCGGCGACTCATGGTCTAGCCAATGCGTTTCAGGCATTGGCTACGAATCTGCCTCCAGTGCTGGATAGTATCGTTAGGCTCGGCAAGGTTGCGTTGGCTGTTTTTGCCGGGCAATTGGTCGGTGCGATCGGGCAGTATGTGGCGGCAAAACTAACGGCCATCGAAATAGAGCGCGCCCATGCGGCTGCGATTACGTTGGACCTGGAGCGAACCGTACAGTTATCGGCGGCAACGCTAGCCAATGCCGAGGCCAACACTGCTGCCGTCGCCGCGGCGTTGGCGGCGACAAATGCCGAAATCGCGCAGACACAGGCCAAAATTGCCGCCAGCGTTACCATCAGTCGGCATATCCTGCTGACCGAGCAACTGAACGTGCTTATGGCTCAACAGACCGCGCAGGCTGCGGCGCTGGGTAGTGCGCAAGCGGCACTGGCGACCGCGCAAGAATCGGCGGCGGCAGCGGCGGCGGCGCAAGGGGCGGCGAATGCCACGTTGCTTGGATCGATCAAGGCGCTGCTATCGCCGATGAATGTGTTGAACGCCGGCATTGCCGTTTTTGCGGGTTGGCAGTTTGCCAGCCTGCTCGATCAGTTCGAGTCTGTTCGGCGCGCGGCCAATGTTGTTGCAGGATCGATCGCCCACATGATCAATTTGGCGCAATATGGTTTCAGTGCGGCCGGGGCCGTTTTGTCCGGTCGGTTTGGCGATTTGTCAGCGATCAAACAGCAACATTATCAATTACAACAAGGTATATCGGCGTCCGTTGCCGACAGCTATTTAGGGCTTGATAAGGCTCCGCCATCTTCTCAAGGCTTGGATGCAGGATATAAAAAATTTCTACAGGATCAGCAAGCAAAATCCGCCGAGCTGGCTAAACAGCAGCAAGAAGCGGAATCCAAAAAAGCGCTCCTCGATACGGATATTGCGCTGCTTAAGGCGAAAGGTGATTTGCGTAAAGCGTATGAGCTGGAGGCGACGGCGATTAAAGGCTTGGATGCCGAAGGCCAAAAACGCTATGTGCAAGAAAAGCTTGAAATCGAATCGTTGAAGCAGCATGGCAAAGCCAGCAATGGCGCGGCATCGGAAGCGAAAAAATTTGCTAAGGCGGAGGAGAGCCGCCGCGACGAAATCGCCAAAACCATCGAACAAATCCAGTTTGAAACCTCGCTGATCGGGCTGAACGACAAAGCCCGTCAGCGCGCGGTCGAGTTGACCAATGCCTTGACCAAGGCCAAGGGTGCCGAGGCTGAGTCGATCAAGGCTGCGCTACAAGTCAAATGGGACGAAATGGATGCGGAAGAGCGCCGGAATGAAATTATTGACGACTACGGGAAGCAGCTCGATTACCTGGATGAGTTGCGCACCAGTGCAAGCCAAAGCGGGTATTTGGCGAATCTAGCCGCAGAGCTGAAGGCGCGTGGGCTGAACAACGAAGAAATTCGCGAACAGATAGATCTAGAAAAAGAGCTGGCCGATACGATCAAGAACAATCCTGACCTGGACCCCGAGGAGGTCAGAAGGCACTTGCAGCAGCGGCTCCAGGGGCAAAAGCGGCTGGTAGGCATTACCAATGACGGCAGCCAGAAATCGGCCGACTTCATGGAGGCAGCCTGGAAGCGGGCGGCGGAGAACATCCAGGATGCGCTGGCGAATATGTTCGAGAACTTGCTGAACGGCGATGCGCTGGGCAGCTTCGAGGATTTTTTCGACAACATCAAGCGCTCGCTGAATAAAGTCTTTGCCCAGAACTTTGCCCAGGGCATTCAAAAGATGCTGCAAAGCGCGTTCACCTCCGGCGGTTCCGGCGGATCATCCGGCGGCATCGGCGGTTTATTTAGCGGTCTGTTCGGCGGGTCATCGAGCGGCGGCGGCATCGGCGATTGGTTCAGCAGCCTGTTTGGCGGGTCGTCTTCCGGCGGCAGCTATTTCAAGGGCAACGGGCCGCTGATGTCATATCAAAACCCGGCCAGCGGCGGCCTTGGCGGGCTTTTCAGCCAGTTCTTCAGCTCCGGTTCTGGCGGCGGTTTCAGTTTCAGCAGCGCGGGCGGCGGCGGCTCAGGTTGGGCGGCGCTAGGCAGTCTGGCAAAACTGATCCCTGGTGCCGGCGAATTTAAGATGAGCGGGCCGGGGCGCAATAAGTCACTGGAAAATATGGTCGGCATAGAGAACGGCATCACGGATATGGTCGGTAACTTTTTCCCACTGTTCAAGCTGATGGCGCCCTTGAAAAACGGGATAATGAACCTGGGGCATAAGCTGTTCCCGGACCGCAAGCCCTCCACGACCGGGCATTTGCTCGCCCCGCTGATGTCAGTCATCTTTCCCGCGATAGCCGCGCCTATCTGGGACATGCTGATGACCTTTATGATGGGCGAGAAGATCCCGCAGCCGACCGAGTGGACCAAGGGCCGCTACAGCGCCGGCAAGATGACGATCGGCAAGAGCGGCACCGAGGACGGCGGCAACAAGCAAAACACGATAGATTTTACCAACTCGTTCGGCGACATGATCACCGGTCTCGGACATCAACTGAACATGACGTTCCGCGATTTCAACACGACATTCTGGCATCAACTGGACAAGACCGGGACCGACCAGTTCGCGGGCTGGCTGAAAGACAAGGGCGGCAATTTCTTCACCCGGACGCCCAGTTCGGACGGCGATTTTAAAACATTGGCCAGCCAGGCGTCGCTGGCGGTCATCAAACGCAATATCTCAAGTCAGGACGATCTGCATTACCGCGAGGCGATCCGCGACAACAAGTCGCTGAAGAAGTTGTCGAAAGCGATCGGGGAAATCGACACCATCGGCTTGTCAATCGGCGAGTACGGCCAGGCGCTGCAGCAACTCAAAGAAATCAATGGACAGTTCGACGAACTGGCGATAACGGCGCGTAAATACCGCTTCGCCGAAGCCGACATCGAAGCCGCCCGCCAGCGCGCGATCGACTCCCTGAAAAACGACACGATCACCGCCTTCCGCCAGCTTGCCGGCCTCGGCCCGACGCTGGCCGCGCAATTGGCCGGCCTGAACGATCAATTGCGCGCGCTGGAGGCGAACGCAAGATCGCTGAAAATCGCCGAAAGCGACCTGGCCGGGCTGCGCCAAAAATCCATCGCGCTGGCGAAAGAGCAATATCTGTCGCCGCTGACCGATGCGACCGCCTCGATCGCCGACCAGATCGCCTCGATTACCGGCGTGTTGCCGACCGCGGAGGACACCGCGCCGCTGTTCGAACTGCTGCAAGCCTCGACCGATCCGACCGAGCAGGCGCGCTACATCGACCGCATTCAGCGCGCCTTGACCCAGCGCTACAACGGCGAGATCGCGGCCATCAACAAGACCGCCGGCGCGGTCAGCAATCTGAAGGCATTCGTCGACAGTTTGAAACTTAGCGACCTGTCGCCGCTCGATCCGTCGGCCCGGCTGCGCGAGGCGCAAGGCCAGTACGGCACCACCTTATTAAAGGCGCAGTCCGGCGATCAAACCGCGCTGGCGAACCTGGCCAATACCGCGCAAAGCTATTTGCAGGAGGCGAAAAGCTTCTATGCCGCATCGCCTGCCTATGCCGATATTTTCAGCAACGTGACCGACACGCTGGGCAGTTTGGGCGCGTCGGTTGGCGGCAATATCGACGCGACCGATGCGGCGACAACCGCCGCCGATGCGCTGGCATCCAGTCTGCAAGGCCTGGCCGACCTGATCGCGCAACTGACCGCCACGGCCGGCGGCAATTTCGACAATCAGGCCGGCGGCCTGGGCGGCGCGGCTTCGGGACCTGCCAAAAACTTCCAGGACCTGACCGAAAACCAGATGGCCGCCAATATCGACGCCTTGCCTGATGATGCGAGCAAGGCCGCGCAGAAGGCGGTGAAGGCGCGAAACAAATTGCTGCAAAGTCAGATCAAGGCATGGTTGTACGGCGGCGATGACGAGCTGGCGAAAACCCAGCAGTATCAGGCGCTGACGCAGCAGATCGATGCGCTGAAGGCGCAGGTCAAGGATGCGCCGAAGGGCGCCGAGCGCGATCAGATGAATGCGCAGATGGATGGCCTGGTCGCCCAGCGCAAGGCGCTCGGCAAGGTCAAGTTCAAGGAGCAAGGCGGCTGGACGCAAGGCCCGACGATCGTCGGCGAGAACGGTCCGGAGCTGATCAACTTCGCGCGGCCGACGCAGGTGCAAAGCAACCGGCAGACGCAATCCATCATCGCCGGCGGCAATGATGCGATCATCGCCGAGCTGCGCAAATCCAACGAAGAGCTGGCCGCGCTGGTCCGGCTGCAAATGCAGGCGAACCAGGCGCTGCTCGACCGGCTCGACAAGATGGCCGGCAGCATGGGCAGCATCGAGCGCAAGACGCGATTGAAGGCATCGGCATGATCTATCTGGCGGAACTGACGGTCTTTAACATGTCCACCTCGGCGGTCGAGACCTTGCGCTTCTCTTCCGGTGACGGCTACATCGACAACGCGACCGGCAACTATTACGCTCCGCGCATCGAGCAGCCGGCTTTGATGCGCCGCGAGATATTTGCGGACGGCCAGATCGGCGGCGCGGCGTCGGCCAGTCTCGGCGAGTTGACTCTCGTCAACAATGACGGCGAGCTGGATTATTTAACGGGCTATGCGGTCAACGGCCGGCAGTTGATCGTCAAGGTCGGCGACGAGTCCGCGGCCTATGCGAGTTTTGCCACCGTATTAAAAGGATTGATGCAGCAGGCCGCGATGGAATGGGAGCGGGTTTCGATCCGCCTGCGCGATCGCTACGCCGAATTTAACAAGCCGATCCAGACGCTGGCGTATGCCGGCAGCAACAGCCTACCGAATGGCCTGGAAGGCGTGTCCGATTTGAAGGATGCGCCGAAGCCGCTGTTTTACGGTCGCGTCAACAACATCGCGCCGACGCTGATCAACAGCAGCCGCCTGCTCTACCAGCTCACGACCGGCACGCTGGCCGAGGTCGTGAACGTGTTCGACGCCGGCGCCTATCTGGGCCGCGAAGCCGACTACACGGATCAAGCTGACATGGAGGCGAACGCGCCGTCGGCCGGTTATTTCCGCGTTTGGAAAGCCGGCGGCATATTCCGGCTGGGCTCGTCGCCCGCGGGTAGCATTACCGCCACCGCCTGGGAATACAATACCATCGAAGGCTCGACCGCCGCGCAAATCGCCTACCGGCTGGCGACCGGCCCTGGCGGCATCGCCCCGTCCGATACCGTCGCCGCCGACTATACGCTGCTCGACGGCCAGAACGCCGGCAGCATCGGCCTGTGGGTGACGGACGGCTTGACCATCGCCGAGGCGCTGGACCGAATTACCGCAAGCGTAGGCGCCTGGTGGGGATTCGACCAGCTTGGCCGCTTCCGGGTCGCCCGGTTCGATGCGCCATCGGGAACCGCCGTGGCGACACTGACCAGCGACGAGATCATCAGCATCGACACCGAAGCCGCCACGATCAACGGCGAGGCGGTGCCGGCGTGGAAAATCACCCTGAACCACGACATCAATTACACGGTACAGGCCGGCAATGTGGCCGGCGTGGTAGCGGCCGATCGCCGCGCCTGGCTGGAAAAGCCCAACCGTCAAACCGTGGCGGAGGACGCTTCGGTAAAAACCGCGCATCCGTTGGCGCAAGAGATCGTTTACGACACGTTGTTGGCCGGCGCCGGTTATGCGGGACCCGAGGCCGCGCGGCGGCTCGGTTTGCTGAAAACCAGCCGGCTGATCTACAACGCCACGGTCCGCATCGACGCGGACCTGCTGGCGGCTATTGACCTGGGCTCCGTCGTCTCGGTCGTGCTCGACCGCTTCGGGCTGCTCGGCGGCAAGCTGCTGCGCGTGATTGACATCGAGGGCGATTATCAACGCAATCAGATCAATATGAGGCTGTGGGGATGAGCAACCTGATCCTGGGCTACAACAACCTGATCGACGGCGCCACGCTGTCCGGCGGCAGCTGGAGCGGCGCGCTGCCGCTGGCCAACCTGAAAAGCCGCTATTTGTCGAAGGCCGCCCGGTCGAGCAATGCGCTGGCCGCATCGACGCTGATCGACATCGATCTGGGCAGCGCGAAATCGGTGCAGGCCTTCGGCGCGATCCGCACGAACCTCAGCGCGAGCGGCGCGAGCTACCGGCTGCGCGGCTCGAGCGTCAGCAATTTTGCGAGCAGCGTGTACGACTCCGGCACGGTGTCGGCGAATGCGCAGACGCCTGACCTGATCATCGGTCTGCCGGCAGCGGTGACCGCCCGCTACTGGCGCCTGGAAATCACCGACACGGCCAACGCGGCTGGCTATGTGCAGATCGGACGCCTGTTCATCGGCCCGGCCCTGGCGCCGGCCGACAATTACAGCAAGGGCGCCGAGCTCGGCTACCAGTCGCGCACCGGCGTGCAGCAGTCGCTCGGCGGCGTCGATCATTTCGACATCCGCGCCGGCCGCCGGCTGTTTGCGTTTGCGCTCGACTGGCTGACCGAGGCCGAGGCGCATGATCAGGCGCTGGAGTTGCAGCGACTCTGCGATATTCACGGCGAGGTGCTGCTGATCCGCGATCCGGCCGATACGACGTACAATCAAAAACGGCATTATCTGGGGCGGTTACAGCAACTGTCGCCGATCAAAAACCCGTACCTTACGAACCACCAGGTTGGGTATGAAGTGCTGGAGATCATTGCCTGATGGCGCTCTACAAAGACGCTTCCGGGCAACTGGTCATCGCCGCCTCGCTGCCGCCCGGCGGTTCTGCCGTTGCCGGCCCTGCCTCGGGCGGGCTGGCCGACGTCGCGCCCTGGCTACGCGCGCTCGACTCGAACAACGGCACGGACTGGCATCCCGCCAATTATTACGGCGCCGGCGGCGAGGCAGTCGGCACGCTGTCCGGTTATCTGACGAAGGGCGCAGTAGTGCTGCCGGCGGACGAGAACGGCGTGGTCACCGACTTTAGCGCGGCCTCCGGCCATTTTATCGTGCACAAGGACGGCGTCGACATTACATCGAGCTGCGTGTTTGCCGCGTCCGGCGGGGTCAACATGACCGCCAACATCGCCGCCGGCGGCGCGTATATTGCCACGGCGCTGACGGCAGACATCGGCACGATCCTGTTTACGGCGACCTACATGGACCGCTCGATCGGCCTGGAGTTTTCCGTAACCAAGGCGTCGGCAGGTCTCGATGGACAGGCCTATCTGGTCATCGTCGAATCGACCAACGGCACCGAGTTTCGGGTCGGGCAGAGCACCACCACGCTGATCAAGGCGCACGTGTTCAAAAACGGCGTTGAGATCACCGACAGTTTGCCGGAGTCGATGTTCCGATGGCGGCGGGTGTCGATGATCCCGCAACCCTATCCGAACGACGACGCGACCTGGAATACGCTGTATATGCAGGGCTACAAGCAGGTCGCGGTCAACGTCGATGACGTGTTGGCGCAGGCCAGCTTTTTTTGCGACATTTTAACCAACTAACAGGAAATA
>Ga0208116_1000169_pt1 | contig 22396 bp, 23 predicted proteins | sample LakWasMeta9_HOW4_2_FD_183859 | JGI IMG/M metagenome (GOLD analysis project Ga0208116, IMG submission 183859) | Freshwater sediment methanotrophic microbial communities from Lake Washington under simulated oxygen tension - Sediment Metagenome... | ecosystem: Environmental > Aquatic > Freshwater >... | reverse complement strand
TCTTCCAGCTGGATAAATTCATCGACTGGCGCATCTTCAACACAGGCGGTGGTAAACATCATCGGGGCAATAAATCCCGCTTTTTGCAGTTGCTGATTAAAATCGGCAAGCTGTGCAGGTTGTCCTCTGTCCCATTGGTTCATCACAAATAACCATGCGTGTTTGCCGCCTTCGGCAAGTAATAACCGCCACGCTTTTTCATCCCGATACCGCTCAGGACTGACCACATAAATCAGAATGTCAATATGCGGCAGCCAATCTAATACCTGTTGTTTATTGCTCAGTTCGGTGCTGTCAAAATCGGGCATATCAATCCAGATGATATTTTTTTTGCGCTCGTCATCATGATGGGCAAGATTGATTTTTGCCAGTGGCAGTTGGTCAGCCAAAGCGGGCAGGGCGATACTGTGATGATAAAACAGCGTGACTTCACGCGAAGTCGGGCGTTCTATGCCTGATTTGGCAATAGCTTTGCCTGCCAAGCGATTGAGTAACGCGCTTTTACCGACCCCTGTGCCGCCCATGAACGCAACGATTAACGGGCGCGTGCTTGCCGAGTGTGGGTTGGTAAATAAACCATCGGGCGAGCGGGTGTCTATATCATGCAGTGGTTGTGCGTTGCCCGCATTCAGCCAACCTGCGGCGTTTGCGTGTTCTGCCCAGCGGCGGGTTTGTGCGACTAATTCAGAGTAATCGTAAGCCATGACGTTTGTCGGTGAGTTGTTGCTCGGCCGCGTGTAGCGACTCCAGCGGAATGTTGAAATAAGTGAGGGCGGACAGGTGTTCGGGTAATGCTGACAGGCGGTTAATCAAGGTGTCGATAAACAGCCGTTGTTTAACGATGCTGAGTTGTCGTTGTTTCAAATCGCTTTCGACTTTGTGCATATAGCTGCCTATCGCGCTTTCGGTGAGCATGGATGTTACCGTGAGCATCGCAGGGGCAATCACTAAATCTTGTACGCCGATACCGCCTGTGTGTAGCGTGAATGCAATCACGGCGGCATCGGCAGTCACGCGCGTGGCGCGTAAGGTATTTAACACCATCGGCTGTTGTTGCAGTTTGTGATAGAGCTGCTCGGCGGCGTGTTCTACGTCCTGCTGAAAATCAATGTGGTAATGGTGCGCCGCGTTGGAAAATTCTTCCAGCATTCGCACTCGTTCAGCGCGTAACAAGCTGTTTAAGGCTTTCCACCATTGACTTTGTGCATTGTTTTCCGCGTGGTCAAGTAAGTTGTCAACCAATTGAATTATGGTGTGTTCGGCAATTTGTTTTAATAATGCCACTTCGTGACTGCTATTGGCAATGTGTTCACGCTTACGTCCCAGCTTCATAATTTGTCTGACCGGCCACGTCAAGGCTTTACGCGCACCTGCTAAAAAGCCCGCTAAATGCGGAATTTCCAATAGCGTCAATAATTCGGCTAAGGCGTGTTGAAAAGTTTCATAATGATGCGGATGATTTAAAAAATCCCGCTGATAACTGGCGAGTGCCGCTTGCATGGCATCGCTGCACAGTGCTTGCCAGTCGGCAACTGCCTGATGTTCGGCGCGTATCGGTTCCAGCCAGTGTTGCCAATGTTTTTGCAGTAATTCTTGGGTAAAACGTGCGTGTTTTTTAGGATTCACCTGCCGCGTTAAACCCTGCAATAAGGCGGTGTGTGCTGAAGACCATTGCGGCGCACCTGTGTGTTTGTCATAAAACAATGGCACAACGTCGGGAAACGTGTCGGTTCTAGCTAACCGCCATTTTTCTTGTAATGAGTTGATTAATACTGCTTCTGCACCTTCGGGCAGTTTGTTTAAACAAATCAGCACAGGTTGATGCAAATCTTGCAGAAACGCCATCATGTCCCAGACCGATTGATCGGCGTATTTTTCTTTGCTGACCACCAGAATAACAATGTCTGCCAAGGCGACGGCGCGAATCACGCCTTCACGATAAGTGGTCGAATCTATCGAATCAAAATCGGGCGTGTCCCATAACACACAGGACGGCAGATGCGGTGATGCGCTGTCGAGTGCAGTCAGGGAGTAGCAATCGTAGCGTTCTTTGCTCAGTTGGCTTTGCGGCAGTTGCTGAAAACGCCCGAAATAATGCGGCAACGCCTGACAATCTGCCATTGATACCTCATGACAAAAACCTTGCGGATGCACGGTATAGCCCGCTAACGGACTCACGCCTGCCAGCGGACGATTTAACAACGCATTGACCAGCGAACTTTTACCCGCTTGTGTAGGGCCGATAACGGCGATGTGCAGCGGCTGTGCTGTTGATGTATTCAGCAACTGACCTTTACGGATAAAGGCTTCTGCCAGCACCAGTTGATCTATGCGTTGCTGATACAGTACGCGCCGCGCTTCGTTGCCTTGCTGGCTGACAATGGATTGATAGCGTTGCTTTAGTAGTTGGATAAATTCAAGCATATAAACTTTACTCAAGGTTATAATGACCGACCATTTTACTTTGTTTGATGGTCGAGTGTTTATAAATACAACTACATCTACTTGAATTTAAATCGAGGTTATCTCCATGAAGAAATTAGTTATTTTTCTACTGGTTCTAAGCTGTGCCGCTTTAGTAGCGTGTGGCAAAGGTACAGAAATAAACGGGCATAGTACCAAAACGGCTTATCGTTCGGTAAAAGGCTTAAAAAAATATATGCCTGCTGAAACGCAGTTAGAATTTGAAGTATCCTTTTGGATGTTGCGTGATGCTAATAAGGACGATGATACCTTTTTGAACTTAGTGGATGGCAAAAAACCGCAAGATATTATTGAAATGGGTAAAGCTCTGTATCAAGAGCGTAAAGCGGCTGGTTTTAAAGAATACGAACAATATGCCAGCTGGGAACAAATGATTACTAAATTCGGCAAAGAAAGACTGGATCAGGATAAAATCAGAAAAGGCAGAGAAGAGAGCGATGCACCTAATGGTAAGAAAAGACCGGAAGCCTCTATTTTGTATGATCCACATTCACCGCAGCACTAAATAATAACAATTTGTACCATTTCGACAGGGATGTTGATAGTAATGCAGTAAATAAATAAAAAAAATGATTGACGACTGTCATTTTCGTGGATATAATGTCGGTCTCATCTGGGGGTTTTGATTGAAATGCTTGGATGATAAAAGATTTTTCGGGATATAGCGCAGTTTGGTAGCGCGCCTGCTTTGGGAGCAGGATGTCGGGGGTTCGAATCCCTCTATCCCGACCAAAAATCTTTAGCAACACTTCAAGCCAATCGCGTTTATCCATGTGTGTTGTCATCTGTGACACAGTTCTATGGGGTTATAGCTCAGCTGGATAGAGCATCGGCCTTCTAAGCCGAGGGTCGCAGGTTCGAATCCTGCTAATCCCGCATCACTTCTTTACTTTCCTGTTTTATCAATTTGCAAGTCTGTTATTAATAGCACCCTGCATATAGTCACATCTCCGATTTTTACTATTATTCAAACCTAGGCATTCATTTGTTGACGTTTTTTTAATGGTTCAATATTCCAGTGCGTAATTGCCCAGCTTAATAATTCATTGATTGATCCGCGTTGTAATTCAACAGGTGGATTTTGTTGCAATAAACCTAATAATTCAAAAATAACCTGATTTGGTGTTGTTAAATCAACAGCCAATGCGCGTGTTTGTTTACTGAGTTTATAACCCTGTTGGTCAACAATAATGGGAACGTGCATATAATCAGGGCAGGGCAATCCTAATAACTGCTGTAAATACATTTGTTTCGGCGTTTCCATCAATAAATCAAAACCGCGCACTACCTGATTAACCTGTTGCAGGTAATCATCAATGACGACGGCAAACTGATACGCAATAATCCCGTCTTTGCGTTTTAAAATAAAATCACCGTAGTGTTCGGCTATATTACGCGCAATGAAACCTTGCAAACCATCATCAAAGCCAATAACCCGCGCATCGGTTTTAACGCGCAGAGCATAAGGGCTGTCAGGTGGATTGACTTTGTTGCGGCACAGACCGCTATAAACATCGGTAGTTTGAATAGATGCCAAGGTTTTGCGACTGCAACTGCATGGATAAACGAGCTGATTTTGTGCCAACTCATCAAGATATACTTGATACCTATCCAGACAATGGCTTTGATAAACGACGCTATCATCCCAATGAAGACCAAACGCCTCCAGTGTGCTTAATATATTATCCGCCGCGCCTTGTACATTACGCGGGGTGTCGAGATCGTCAATGCGGAGTAACCACTTGCCATATTGTGAGCGGGCGTGTAGAAAACTCGCCAGCGCGGTGTAGAGTGAACCTAGGTGTAGAGGGCCGGTTGGCGAGGGTGCGAACCGACCTATGATTTTTTTGTCTGGGCAGGACAAGATTACCCCATTTGTTTTTCTCGGATTTCGTCGAGGGTTTTACAGTCGATACACAGTGTTGCTGTCGGTCTGGCTTCTAAACGACGGATACCTATATCAATACCGCACGATTCACAAAAGCCATAATCGCCTGATTCAATTTCTTTCAAAGCCTCATCAATTTTTTTAATCAGGCGGCGTTCACGGTCACGGGTTCTCAATTCCAAGCTGAACTCTGATTCCTGAGTTGCGCGGTCATTAGGATCTGGGAAATTAGCCGCATCATCCTGCATATGATGAACGGTACGGTCTACTTCGTGCATTAATTCAGATTTCCAATTACGAAGAATGTTTTCAAAATGTTTCAGTTGATGTTCATTCATGTATTCTTCGCCCTCTATTTCTACATAAGGCGTAAAACTGAAAGGTGACACATTCGATTTAGCACTAGCGGTCATCCAATAACTCCAAAGGACAAGGTAAATAAAAACTGCGCATTTTTAGCAGAATAGTCACAGGTTAGCAAGGATTAGTTGGTATCATTTACTTTTTTTAACTTGTGGTAATTAGGAATGGATAAACGATTAGCAAAACGAACCTTCGAACTATCCTCATTTCATGTCATGGATTTATTACGTCGTGCCAAGCAATTGGAAGCGCAAGGTAGAGATGTGATTCACATGGAAATCGGTGAGCCGGATTTTGCCGCACCGCAGGCTATTGTCGATGCAGGCGTAAAACAACTGCTCACAGGTGAGATTAAATATAGCTCTGCCGCAGGTTTGCCGGTATTACGCGAAAAAATCGCTGAATTTTATCAGCACCGTTATGGTGTAACGGTTGATGTACGGCGTATTTTTGTGACACCGGGTGCGTCAGGGGCGTTTTTATTGGCATTCGGCGTGAGCTTGAATCCACGCGATGAATTATTGATGACAGACCCCTGTTACCCGTGTAACAGCAATTTTGCTGCGTTGTTTGATGCGGATACCACGACTATACCCGTTAATGCGGATTCAAATTACCAATTAACTGCCGAAGCTATACGGCAGCATTGGACAGCAGCCACTAAGGGCGTGTTAATCGCCTCGCCGTCTAATCCGACGGGTACACTGATTACTGCCGATGACTTAAAACAGGCTATTGAAACCACCAATAAATTAGGCGGTTGTTTTTATTCCGATGAAATTTATCACGGTTTGGTTTACGACCGGCACGCTACTTCCGCGCTGGAATTCAGTGATGATGTATTTGTGATTAATAGCTTTTCTAAGTATTTTGCCATGACAGGCTGGCGTATCGGCTGGTTAATTGTGCCCGAAGGCTTTATTGAAGCCACCGAAAAACTGGCGCAAAATATTTTTATTGCCACGTCAACCGATGCGCAATATGCCGCACTCGCTGCGTTTGATGCGGACACACTGGCAGAACTGGAACGCAGACGTGCAGAATTCGCGCTGCGCCGCGATTTTTTGTATGAAAATTTATTACGTTTAGGTTTTGAAATCCCTGTAAAACCTGAAGGCGCATTTTATATTTATGCCAATTGTCGCAAATTCACCGATGACAGTTATCAATTTGCCTTGGATTTGCTGGAAGCGGAAGCGGTTGCTGTTACGCCGGGAAAAGATTTTGGTGTGCATGATGCGCACCATGCGCTGCGCTTCGCTTATACGACTTCGATAGACAGAATGGCGATTGCTATAGAACGCTTGGAACGCTTTATAAAATGAATTAACACCCGCTCGAACTCCGCAGGGGTCAAACTCACGCCCTGATTATGAATTTCAAGCTGGCGTTTTGGCGTTTGAGATTGTTCCGCATGGTGGCTTCATCATCAATGCGGATGGATTCATAGCCCATTGTGACTAATTGGGCTATCAGGGCGTGTTCTAACTCGACTTCATTTTTTAAATTAAGCGTTAAATTTTTTCATGTCGTTGTCAAAACTGAATACTGCCCATTGCCGTTGCTTGGCGGTCGCGTGAACAATAGCATCCACAATATCCACATTATGCTGTTTGAATAACTGCAAACTATGAATTAAAACCGCCTTATTAATTTCACTCACACCCGCATAATTAACAAGCCCTGTTAATGTTTCGCAAACCTGAGGCTTTGGCACTTTATAGACTTTTAGCAATACATAAACGCATTCAGCAAGCACGCTGTCAGGGATATAAACGGTTATTTTTCCGCTGATAACATCCAACATAAACGCTTGAGCAAGAGCAAAATGTTCGGGGTGGTCATTTAGCAGATAACGCAAAATCACATTCGTATCAAGAACGGTGATATTTGTCATTATTCGCTTCCTGCCACGCCTGTTCTATTGCTTGTTCTGTTGGAATATAGCCGTTTGCATAGCTTTTTAAGCATCCTGCTAGCTCGACTTGTGGCTTTAATTTTTCGGCTGATAAAGCGGTTTCAATCGCCTGTTTTATAAATTCCTGCACATTACTCTGTTGTAAAACTGCACGCGCCGTGTCATCGGGTAATTCAATAGCTAATTGCATAACTCACCTCGTTATAAAATTATTTGATTTACGTTAATAACTGTCATCTTTAATTAATTTCATCTTTCAATCATAGGATAGTGTTATGAGAGTAAGCGCGACACGTCGCGCTTACTTCTTGGGCGTTAAAGCGGTGTTGATTAATGCGGATTATTTTAAAAACAAATGCTGAACCGCTTCGCGCTCTTCTTTCAGCTCGATTTCAGTGGCGCGCATTTTTTGTTTACTAAAATCATTAATAGCCAAGCCTTTAACAATGTCCATCTTGCCATTAATCACGGTGACAGGAAACGAATACACCAGACCTTTTTCAATGCCGTAACTGCCATCCGATACCACGCCCATACTGACCCAATCGCCTTCATCGGTACCAAATGCCCAAGTACGCATTTGATCTATCGCCGCATTTGCCGCTGATGCCGCGCTGGATTGTCCTCTGGCGGCAATCACCGCTGAGCCGCGTTGTTGCACGGTCGGAATAAAGTCATTCACAAACCATTCCTTATCGACTAACGACAGAGCTTCCTGTCCTTTCACATTGGCATGATGCAAGTCGGGATATTGCGTGTTGGAATGATTGCCCCAGATTGTCATATTTTTAATATCAGTGACCAGCACACCGCATTTTTCTGCCAACTGACTGATAGCGCGATTATGATCCAAACGGGTCATAGCGGAAAAGTTGGCGGGGCTTAAATCGGGAGCGTTTTTTAAGGCAATCAACGCATTGGTATTCGCAGGATTGCCGGTCACCAGCACTTTTACATCACGACTGGCGACCTCGTTTAAGGCTTGACCCTGCACCGAGAAAATCTCCGCATTTGCCTCTAACAAGTCTTTACGTTCCATGCCTGCACCGCGTGGACGCGCTCCCACCAAAAACGCATAATCTACATTTTTAAAGGCAACTTTCGGGTCATCAGTCATTTCAATGCGCCGTAATAGTGGACTGGCGCAATCTTTTAGCTCCATGACTACGCCTTCTAATGCTTTCAATGCAGGGGTAATCTCCAGCAAATGTAAAACGATAGGCTGCTCAGGCCCCAATAAAGAACCAGACGCTAAACGAAAGAGTAACGAGTAACTAATTTGTCCTGCCGCGCCTGTAACTGCTATGTGAATCGGTGTTTTCATCTGATTTCCTTAACTTGTTTATGCGATAAAACGTTTTGGTCATAATAGCATAGAAATTTCGCCGTACTTTGTCAGAAATGCCCTGCGGCTTAATCACGGCGTGGTTTTTTTTATCGGGTATAATAGCCGGTGAAATCACTACTCAATTCTCAGGCCAACCATGAAGAAACTACTTTTTCAATTCGATACTGATACTTACCCCTCTGTTTTTGATACCGTCGTTGGTTACGATGGTGGTGCCGATCATGTCATCGGTCATGGCGGCTTAACGCCTGATAATGTCACCGCGCTGGTTGAAGGCACTATTTTTACCCGCGCCCCTAAAGATAAAAAAAATACCGCCATTTTTGTCGGTGGCAGCAATATGGCGGCAGGGCAGGCATTATTTACCGCCGTACAAAAGCATTTTTTCCACGGTTTCCAAGTGTCGGTCATGCTGGACAGCAACGGCAGTAATACCACCGCTGCCGCCGCCGTCGCCAAACTGGTCATCAGCGGCACATTGGCAGGTAAAAAAGCCGTAGTATTGGCAGGTACAGGGCCTGTCGGGCAGCGTGCCGCCGTTATGCTGGCGAGCGAGGGTGCTGAAGTTTCTATTACTGGACGCACAATGGCGCGTGCCGTACAAGCCTGTGACAACATGAAAGCCCGTTTCGGCGTGGACATTACCCCGATTGAAGCCTTGGATAATGAGGCACGAGCCGATGCCATTGCCCACGCTAACATTGTGATAGCCGCAGGTGCGGCAGGCATTCAATTACTCACCGCTGAACAATGGCAGAATAATCCTAATCTTGAAATGATAGTCGATGCCAATGCTACGCCACCGTTAGGTATCGGCGGCACCGATATGATGGACAAAGGCATCGACCGTCACGGCAAAATTATCTGGGGCGCAATCGGTTTTGGTGCATTAAAACTCGCCTTGCACCGTGCTTGCATCGCGCAATTATTCACCGATAACAAACAAGTGCTGGACGCGGAAAATATCTTTGCCTTGGCGAAAGAGATGGCACAAAGCGCGTGACCACGCTATTAAAACAACACGCCCAATCTATTTTTCAAGCAGGTGTTGACGCTGCCGACCCTTATCAGGCGGTTAAGCATTGCTTAAAAATAGAGGAATCGCTGACAGGAAAAATCCACCTGATAGCCTTTGGTAAAGCTGCCTGTGCAATGGCGAACGCGGCGCAAGAAATGATTCCTGCGTCCCGTTTAGCAGGTGTGGGCATAGCCGTGACCAACTATGAAAACGTCACCGCAGTTGCTAATGTTGACGTTATCGGGGCAGGGCATCCATTACCTGATGTCGCTGGTTTTCACGCGGCACAAAAAATTGCCGAGCGCGTGTCACAAGCCCAAGCCGATGATTTGGTGCTGGTATTAATCAGCGGCGGCGGTTCGGCATTACTGCCTTATCCTGTCGTAGGTGTAAGCCTAGAAGAAAAAATTGCCACTACCGATTTATTACTTGCCTGTGGCGCGACCATCAATGAAATCAACTGCGTCCGCAAGCATTTATCGCAGTTAAAAGGCGGTGGTTTAGCCAAACTTGCCGCACCTGCTCAGCTTCACGCGCTGATTTTATCCGACGTGTTAGGTGACGATTTAAGCACTATCGCCAGTGGCACAACCGTAGCCGATACCAGCACTTACAGCGATGCTATTAACATCTTGAAAAATAAAAACGTGTGGTCGAATGCGCCTGAATCGGTGCGTCAGCATTTACAACAAGGCGCACAAGGGCTGATTGCCGAAACGCCCAAAGCAAACGACCCGATTTTTACACATACCAGTTATCTGTTATGCGCCAGTAACACCGTGAGTTTACAAGCCGCGCAACTTGCCGCCGAACAACTAGGCTACAACACACACATCTACAGCGAACAACTGTGCGGTATTGCCAGAGACGAAGCGGAAAAACTGGCTATTTACGCCGCTCATATCGTTCCCACGTTCCAGCGTGGGAATGCAGCAGTGAACGCTCCAGCGTCCCGCAACGCTGGAGCGTTGCCAGATGAATTCCCACGCCAGAGCGTGGGAACTATAAAATTGGCATTACTGGCAGGCGGCGAAACCACCGTACAACTGAAAGGCAACGGCAAAGGCGGACGCAACCAAGAATTTGCTCTCGCGTTCGCACTTGCCGCTGAAAAGCACGGTTTAACAGGGCAATGGACATTACTCAGCGGCGGTACAGACGGACGTGACGGCCCAACCGATGCCGCAGGTGGCATGGTAGATGCTAACAGTTTACAGACGATGATAAGCGCGGGCATCAATCCAAGTGCGTACTTGGACAATAACGATGCCTACCACGCCTTAAACAGCGCAAATGATTTACTGATAACAGGTGCGACAGGCACTAACGTCGCCGATTTACAAATTTTATTACTACACCCCTAGGAGACATCCAATGTTTGAAAAAACCATGACAATCGCTGGCTTTGATGATGACTTATTCACGGCAATGGAAGAAGAACGCCAACGCCAACAAGATCACATCGAACTCATTGCCTCAGAAAACTACACCAGCCCGCGTGTCATGGAAGCACAAGGCTCACAACTGACCAACAAATACGCCGAAGGTTACCCCGGCAAACGTTATTACGGCGGCTGTGAATTTGTCGATAAAGTGGAACAACTCGCCATTGACCGCGCCAAAGCCCTGTTTGGTGCAGACTACGCCAACGTACAAGCCCATTCTGGTTCACAAGCCAATATGGCGGTGTTCATGGCGTTAGTACAACCGCACGACACTATTCTAGGTTTAAGTTTAGCCGACGGCGGACATTTAACTCACGGCGCAAAACCCAATTTCTCAGGCAAAATCTACAACGCCGTCCAATACGGTTTAAACAAAGACACGGGTGAAATTGACTACGAACAAGTCGAAGCCTTAGCTTTAGAACACAAACCCAAAGTCATCGTCGCAGGTTTTTCCGCTTATTCGCGTATCTGGGATTGGCAGCGTTTTCGTGACATAGCCGACAAAGTGGGTGCGTATCTTGTCGTAGATATGGCACACGTTGCAGGCTTAATCGCCGCTGGTGTGTATCCAAATCCTATGCCATTCGCCGATGTTGTCACCAGCACCACCCATAAATCATTACGCGGTCCACGCGGTGGTTTGATTCTGACCAGCAATGCTGAACTGGCGAAAAAAATCGACTCGGTGATTTTTCCGGGCATTCAAGGCGGCCCTTCCATGCACATCATCGCCGCCAAAGCGGTGGCATTCAAAGAAGCCATGCAGCCTGAATTCAAAGCCTATCAAGAGCAGGTCATTAAAAACGCCAAAGCAATGGCAAAAGTCTTTATCGACCGTGGTTTTGATGTGGTTTCAGGCGGCACAGACAACCATTTGATGCTGGTGTCATTGATTCCAAAAGGCATCACAGGCAAAGCGGCAGACGCGGCACTCAACAAAGCCCACATTACCGTCAACAAAAACGCCGTCCCCAACGACCCGCAATCCCCGTTCGTCACCAGCGGCATCCGCGTCGGCACACCAGCCCCAACAACACGCGGCTTTAAAGAAGCCGAAGTCACCGAAATCGCGGGTTTAATGTGTGATGTCATGGAAAACATGGAAGATGAGTCTGTGTTAGCGGCAGTGCGTGAAAAAGTCGCCGTGTTATGTGCGAAGTTCCCTGTTTATAGTTAATTGCAATAATGCAGGTCGGGTTAGCGTAGCGTAACCCGATCTGCAAACTGTAGGCATGGTTGTATCAAAAGCTTAAAAGATATTTACAAACTGTTATTTATTGATAATGTCAATTTATTCAATGAATCCTAACAAATGGTTTAAAATATCTTTACACTATTTGGTTATCTGAAATGAATAAAATTGGAATCGGAATTATAACGTGTAATAGAGAATATTTTTTAAAAAAATGTTTGGATTCTTTGTTTAAATATTCAAATGAATTTAACGAATCTATTATTATTAATGACGGTAAAAAAATAACCGATGTTGATATAAGCCATGTTCCTCATATTAATAATAAAACCAATTTAGGCGTAGGTAAATCAAAAAATAAGGCATTAACATATCTTTTAGATAAAGGCTGTGATTATATTTTCTTAATAGAAGATGATATTTTTATTAAAGACGGAGCGGTATTTAAAAAATACATTGAGGCATCTGTATTATCGGGTATTCAGCATTTAAATTTTGCTTTTCACGGTAATGATAATTACAACCCGGATGGAACGCCTGCCGTAAGAATGAATATACAATACAGTGACGATGTGGTTGTGAGTCTTTATCCCAATGTTTACGGAGCGTTCAGCTTTTATACCAAGAAATGTTTGCAATTGGTAGGATTAATGGATGAAGAATACTATAACGCTATGGAACACGTCGATCATACATTCTTTATAGCAGAAGCCGGTATGACCACGCCATTTAGGTGGTTTTCCGATATAGCCGATAGTAATAAATATCTTGAAGAAATGGATAAAAACCATGCTGGAAGTCAAATTAGAAAAGACGAAAAATGGATTGCTAATTTTAAAAAAGCAGTAGCACGGTTTGCCGAAAAATCTAAAATAGATGTAACCAATCCTTACCAGCCAAGCTGCTCAGAAGAAGAGGCTGTTGAAAAGATTAAATTTATTAAAAACAACTATGGAAAATAAATAGTATCTGTTATTACACGTTATTCAATCCTGATAGATTTTAAAGACCCAGCAGGTTTATTTATGCCGTTGAATAACCCAATTACTCATTTATTTGGTCTGCACAAAGCGTTTAAAATCGCTAAACAAATCACTGTGTAAAAATGTGTGCCGATAAAAGGCAAACAGAGCAGCTTGCACACCCTGCATTTATTATTCCCCCTATCATTTAAAAAGGAAAATCATGCCCGTTGATATTTTACTTGCCATAATTGTGGTATCAGTTATTCAATCCATTTTTGGAGTGGGTATTTTATTATTCGGTACACCGATATTACTGTTATTGGGTTATGAATTTGTTGAAGCATTGGGCGTGTTGTTGCCTGTGTCCATTGCGGTGAATGCCTTGCAGTTTGTCAGACACTATGACGACCTAGACACCCGTTTTTATAAAAACATTCTGCTTTACACCGTACCGATGGTGGTGGTGTTTTTGTGGCTGGTAACATCGGTCAAAATCAATGTCGGTATTGTCATTGGCGGTGTGCTTATTTTTGTCGCATTAAAAAGTTTTTTACCGATTATCGAGCGATTATTAAAGTCGATAGTGGTTTATGAACGACTGTATTTAATGATTATGGGTGTGGTGCATGGGATGAGTAATTTAGGCGGTTCGATGCTGACTATTATTATTTATGCAAAAAAGTACACCAAAGATAAAACCCGCGTCACGGCGGCGGCTAGTTATGCGACGGTGGCAACCTGTCAGTTAATCACCTTGTTATTGCTGGGTACACAATTTACTATCGCTTTCGCCGATAAAGTGACGTTTGTACAAGTGGGTATTATTCTGTTTTTAGTGACCGAAGAGCTGGTATATAAAAACATTGATAATGAAAAATACAGCAAGCTATTTGCCGTATTCTTATTTATATCGGGTATCTTGCTGATTTTAAAATCGTTATAACATGAGAATTTTAGGCATAGACCCCGGTTCACGACTCACAGGTTACGGCATTATCGAAGAAGCGGGGCGCGGTTTTAAGTATATCGCCAGCGGCAGTATTCGTATTGAAGCGGATTATTTTCCTGATAGATTAAAACAAATTTTTGACGGTATCGTACAGATTGTGGAAATGTACCACCCCGAACAAATGGCAATCGAACAAGTATTCATGCACAAAAATGCCGATTCCGCGCTTAAATTAGGGCAAGCGCGCGGCGCGGCAATTTGCGCGGTACAAACCAAAGGTTTACCCGTGTTTGAATACGCAGCGCGGCAGGTCAAACAGGCAGTGGTCGGCAAGGGCAGTGCCGATAAACTGCAAGTCCAACACATGGTAAAAATTTTGTTAAGTATTCAAGGTTCATTACAAATAGATGCCAGTGATGCGCTAGGCATTGCCATCTGTCACACCCATTATCAAAAAACTGCACTGCGTTTGCAGACTGGATTAACACGATGATTAGTTTTTTACGCGGTAAATTAGTGGTAAAAACTCCGCCGTTATTGGTGCTGGATGTGAACGGGGTCGGTTATGAAATCGAAGCACCGATGACCACTTTTTATGAACTGCCCGTGCTGGGCGTGGAAATTACCCTGCACACCCATTTAGTGATACGCGAAGATGCGCACAGCTTATTCGGCTTTGCCACCGAAGCCGACCGCACGATGTTTAGAACGCTGATTAAAGTCAACGGTGTCGGTCCAAAACTGGCATTGACCATTTTATCAGGGCAGAGCGCGGAACAATTCCACCAGTGTATTCATGACAACGACATTCAAGCCTTAATGCGCTTACCCGGGGTCGGCAAAAAAACCGCTGAACGACTGGTGATTGAAATGCGCGACAGACTGCCCAATCTGGGCGAAACTGCCACGCTGACACCGATCGTCGGCAATGCCAAACAAGAAGCCGTCAGTGCCTTATGTTCCTTGGGTTACAAACCGCTGGATGCCACGAAAATGGTGCAGGGTATTCATTCAGAAGGTAAAAGTTGTGAAGATATTATTCGCTTGGCATTACAAGGTGCGATTCGATGATAGAAAGCGATAGACTGATAACCGCCCGCAGTCACAGCGACGAAGAACGCCAAGACCGCGCCATTCGCCCGAAACGACTCGCTGAATATATTGGGCAAGTAGAATTGCGCACCCAAATGGACATTTTCATTCAAGCGGCAGTGGCGCGACAAGAAGCCTTGGATCACGTCCTGATTTTTGGCCCACCGGGTTTAGGTAAAACCACGCTCGCCAATATTATCGCCGCCGAAATGGGTGTGGCGATACGGCAAACCTCAGGGCCCGTATTAGAAAAAGCGGGCGATTTAGCGGCGTTGCTGACTAATCTGGAAGCCCACGATGTGCTGTTTATTGATGAAATTCATCGTCTCAGCCCTGCGGTAGAAGAAATTTTATACCCCGCAATGGAAGATTATCAGCTGGATTTAATGATAGGCGAAGGCCCTGCGGCGCGTTCTATCAAACTGGATTTACCGCCGTTTACCTTAGTCGGTGCAACCACCCGCGCAGGATTATTGACTTCACCATTACGCGACCGTTTCGGTATTGTGCAACGGTTAGAATTTTATACAGTGGAAGAACTCGCCAGTATCGTGCTGCGTTCTGCCAGAGTTTTGGGTATTGAAATGGCAGATAACGGCGCGTTTGAAATTGCCCGCCGTTCACGCGGCACGCCCAGAATCGTCAACCGCTTACTGCGCCGTGTGCGGGATTTCGCGCAAGTCAAAGGCGACGGCACAGTCACCGAAGAAATCGCCATCGCGGCACTCAATATGCTCAAAGTCGATAGTAACGGCTTCGATGCCCTAGACCGCAAGCTATTGATGGCAATGATAGAAAATTTTGCAGGCGGCCCCGTCGGTCTGGATACCCTCGCGGCGGCAATCAGCGAAGAACGCGGCACGATTGAAGATGTGTTAGAACCGTATTTATTACAACAAGGTTTTATCATGCGCACCCCGCGCGGACGCATAGTCACGCAACACGCCTATACTCATTTTGGCTTGCCGATACCTAAGCAATTAGGTGTTTCGGTGGATTTATTTGAGTAAATTATACTAAAACACATATCGAATCACCGCCGATTATTTAGTCAAATTACGCCAACATCCATCATGGCGGTTATTGTGTACTGATAACTTATGAGATTGTTGACGTTGCTCAGTTTTTGGCAACGAAGATTTGAATCGGCTTGCTTAAGCATTTTATGAAAGTAGCTGGTATTACCGAAACCGAACTATAAGATAATAGGTTCTCGAAAATAATAGATTTAACGATACGCTCAGCGTACTGTATCTAACTTACGCGTTGATTGATATTTTTTCAAAACATAGGTATTAAAAATATGATTAATAAAATCAAGTTTAGCAATTACAAATTATTCAAAGGGCAACAGACTTTAGAATTAAAACCTATGACCGTTTTAATTGGAAAAAACAGCTCTGGAAAAAGCGCAGTTCTAAAATTACTTACTTTAATTGAAAACTCGTTGTCAGGTAATTTTCAAGAGCCTTTGCTTTTGACTAATAACGGAATAGAACTTGGAGGAGAATATAAAGATTTAATTCATAAAAGATTATATAATCAATTGAAATTTTCTTTAGAAAATGATATTGAAAAGCTAGATATAGTTATTAATTCAGATTCACGCGGTCAAGTTATTTCTTATTGGAAGCTAAATGATATTGAAGCAAATATGTCAACAGAAATATTTTTAGGTTTTCGTTCTGCATCAGAAGAAATAAAAACACTTTCTTTAAAAACTGATTATATTTCATCTTATAGAGAAGGATTAAAACGATATTTTGAAAAAAATAGAAAAACTTATGAAGTTATAGGTACTAAAGGCGAAAATGTATATTTAATATTAATTGAAGATGCTTTGACCTCTTCCCAGAATATAATCAAGAAAGTTTCTACATTTTATCAAGATAATTTTGAAGGATGGAGTATTAGAGTTAATGAAGATAATGCACCACCTTATCAAATTGAATTAGAAAAAGGAGAGCTAAGGATTAACTTAAAAGAAGTTGGATTAGGTATGATTCATGCTTTGCCATTGGTGGTTAGTGCATCAATACCAGCCAAAGAAGAAACCTTGATTATAATCGAAGAGCCTGAATTACATTTACATCCAGCGGCACACGGTAACTTGGCGCAGCTTTTTGCCGAATCTCTAACCGACACAAATAAACATTATTTAATAGAAACTCACTCGCAAAATTTTGTTTTACGATTAAGAGCGTTAGTAGCAGAGGGTAAGCTAGATAAAGAAGATTTAGCTCTATATTATGTAGAGTATGATGAAGATGAAAGTGAAAGTAATTTGAGGCTTATTGATGTCGATGAATTTGGAGAAGTAGATTACTGGCCCGAAGATATTTTTAACGAAAGTCTTTACGAGACAATCAGAATTAGAAAAGCTCAAAAAGAAAAATTCAAATGATTTTTACAATATTAACGGACGTTTTTGAAGATAACTCAGACTATAACATAAGAATGTTAGATAAATTTTTGCATTTATCTGATGAAAGACATAGGTTATATATTAATGATGATGACATTATTGATTCTTTAATGAATTCAAATTGGTATTTAGAATCAAGAAATAGCTATAAAAAACAGATTGAAGAAAATATAGTCAGAAGTATGCAAAGCTCAAAGCCTAAATCTGTTTTCACTATTTCTAATTCAGACGTTAATGCTTTTTCTACTTACGAAGCTTTAGCGGTTCTTGATACTCCTTTGAAATTGATTCTTGAAAATGCAGAAAATGATGCTTATTTTATTATGGCATTAATTGGGAATTTTAATAAAAAAGGCAAAAAAATAAAACTGCATTGGTCTAAAGGTTGGCTAAAATTCGATATGGGCGGAGGCAGCACAATACCTAATGTTATCAGAAACGAAAAACAAATGTTTGAAAAAAATAAAGGGCGTTTTCCAAAAGAAAGTCATGTTTATTTAAGATACTTTGTTTTAATTGATAGCGACAAAAATCATCCAAATACTATTTTAAATGATGACAAACAAAAGCTCATTCAATTACTTGAAACCAATAATATTAAATATCATATTTTGGAAAAAAGAGAAATTGAAAACTATATGCCAGATATTGTTTTTTCAGAAATTCAAGGCAACCAAAATTATATAAAAGCCTATTTAGACCTAGAGCCAGTTCAAAAAGATTACTTCGATATAGAAAAAGGGTTTGATAGTAAATATCAACAACTGCCCTTAGAAGTACAAGAATTATATGAATCTGTTTCAGATGCAAATAAAGAAATTTTTAGGAAAAACAAACTAGACATGATAGACAGCAACGGTGAAAAATTAAGTTTTAAATCAAATTTCCCTAAGCTATTTCAAGATTGTCATAATATTAACCAAGAAAACCTTCAGGCTCGTTGTGGTACAAATGAACTTAAAGAAATACTTGATAAAATAGAGGCATTACTATGAGTGCAAAACTACGAATTCATACAAGAGTAAGAAGACTGATTCATTACATAGAAGATCTTGAAAATGGAACGTTACAAATACCAGTCTTCCAAAGAGATTTTATTTGGACAAATAAAAATAAATTAGACTTATTAGATAGTTTAAAGCAGGGGTATCCAATAGGCTCTATTTTGTTTTGGCAACCCATCAATAAAAAACACGCCCAAGCAGAAAAAATTGGCCCTTTTACAGTTCCCGCTAGAACAGACAATTTTTTTTATATTTTAGATGGATTTCAACGACTATCAACAATTTTAGGCTGTTTAATTAATCCAGAAAAATCATCTTTAAAATGTGACACGAATATATGGAAAAAAGATTTTTTAATTTATTATGACTTAGAAGAGCAAGAATTTATCTTACCTAGAACATTAAATGTTGAATCGCATAAAATTCCTGTCTATAAATTATTGGATACAAGAGCCGCATTTCTTTTTGAGCGCGAGTTAAGAAACAAGGAATATGAAGAAAAGGATATTGAAAAGTATATAGACAGATATACTGAATTAGGAACTACTTTAATTGATTATAGCTTACCTTCAATTGACCTGATTGGAGGAGAAATTGAAGAAGTTGTGGATGTTTTTTCAAGAGTTAATTCATTAGGTTCTCGAATTTCACCCGATTGGATGGCATCTGCTCTTACCTATAATAGCGACCAAGGTTTTAGATTAGGAACAGAAATAGATAACTTACTTGAAGATTTAAAATTTTATAATTTTAATAAAATTAAAAGAGTGTTAATTCTTCAATGTATTACTAATTCATTTGGTAAAGTTTATTTTGACCAATTTAAAATTGAGTTACTTATAACACAACAAAAAGATGATTTTATACCAGTAGCAAAAAAAAGCATTGAAAGTATAAAAAAAGCAGTTCAGTTTTTATTTGAAGAGTTATTGGTTATGGGTGGAGCATTACTACCTTATGGTATTCAACTTATTTTTATTAGTGACTTTTTTAATCAAATAGAAAAACCGACAGAAAATCAATTAAAAAAACTTAAAGAATGGTTTTGGATAACAACTTATGCTGGTTATTTTACTATGTACTCTATAAGTAAACAGCGCGAGGCTTATTATCAGTTTCAAGATTTTTTAAATGATGAAACGGTAAATCCTGTTTACAATGACAAGCCAGATTTGCCATTTGAAGTAACAGACTTTCCAAATAAAATACATTTTGGTAGTGTTCGAGCAAAAGCACTTGTATTATTTATGCTGAATTATTCCAATGATTTTAAAAAAGTAAACGCTGATGATACAGAAGGTCTTAAATTAAGTTATCTTTTTTATGATGTACGAGATGATGATAATAAAGGAAATTTTTTTCCAGAAAGTGCAGTGGCTATTTTAGATAGGTTGCAATCAATATTCCCTAAATCAAAAGATATGTCTTTCATGTTAGAAAAAAAAGATGACTATTCTAATTACTTTATTACAGATGAAATAAAAGATATTTTCATTAATAAAGGTATTAATTATCATAGGGAAATATTAGATAAAAGAAAATACCTTATTATGGATGCTGAAAAATCATTCGTAAATAAGTTAGGTATAAGTTATGCCGATGCCACTGCCAACGGCACATCTTGAGCAAGTCTGAGGCACGAAGCCGATCAATCGCGAGCGGTAATCACATAACATTAAAAGAAACACTCATGTCTTTATTTATTCAATTACCTGATAATTTAGAACAACAACTCAGTGTTTAGTCGCGTTGTCTGATTGCATAAGATAGCCGTGTAGAGTTAGACCACCAAAACTATTAATTAAATAATGACAGTAAAAAATTTTACTTACCCTATTCGGGTGTATTACGAAGACACCGACGCTGGCGGTGTGGTTTATCACGCCAATTACCTGAAATTCTTTGAACGGGCAAGAACCGAAATGCTGCGTGCGCGTGGCTTTGAGCAAGATGACATTCGATTCAATGACGGGGTTATTTTTGCTGTGCGTTCGGTACAGGTTGATTATTTGCGCCCCGCCTTGTTTAATAACCTGTTACAGGTGAGCAGCGATGTTATCGAGGTTAAAAAAGCCAGTTTAACGTTCAGTCAGCAAATTAACCGTGACGGTGAGCCGTTATGTACTGGTATCATTCGTATCGCCTGTTTAGACGCACACACCCTGCGCCCTAAAGCAATTCCTGATTATTTACTTGAGTCGTTAACGCATGAATACTGATTTATCTATCCTTCATTTGGTGCAAGAAGCCAGTTTTGTCGTCCAGTTTGTGATGGCATTATTACTGATTGCCTCGCTTGCTTCATGGACATTTATTTTTTCCAAGCGCAAAGAATTAAACCGCGCGATTGAAATTACCGATGAATTTGAAGAGCAATTCTGGTCAGGGATGGCATTGACTGAGCTGTATCGCAAGTTAGCCGCGAAAGATTTTGAACCCGAAGGTATCGAAAAAATCTTTTTAGCGGGTTATAAAGAATTTTCCAGAATGCGCCAATCGGGTACGGTTGAGCCTGCGGTGCAAGTGGAAAGTGCGCAACGTGCCATGCGCATTGAATTATCACGCGAATTAGATCGGCTTGATGAGCATTTATCATTTCTGGCAACCGTTGGGTCAACCAGTCCTTACGTCGGTTTATTTGGCACGGTGTGGGGGATTATGAATTCCTTTATGTCGCTGGGAAATACCAAACAAGCCACGCTTGCCCAAGTCGCACCCGGTATTGCCGAAGCCTTGATTGCGACTGCTATCGGCTTATTTGCCGCGATTCCTGCGGTGGTTGCTTATAACCGTTTTTCTACCCGTTTGGACAGATTGACAGGACGTTATGAATTATTCGTAGAAGAATTTGTGGTGTTATTACAAAGACAGGCACACAACAAATGAGCAGACGCACGAAACGCCGCAAGCCAATGGCAGAAATCAATGTCGTTCCTTATATAGATGTCACGCTGGTATTGCTGATTATTTTCATGATTACCACGCCCATGCTACAAACAGGCGTACAGGTCGATTTACCACAGGCAAATTCTGCTCCCGTTGAACAAAAAGAAGACACGCCGCCGATTGTGGTGTCGATTAAAGCACAGGGCGAATACTATATTAAGGCGGGGAGCGAAGACGATGAACGCATTCAAGCCGAAGAAATCAATGCGCGTGTGGTTGCTGTATTAAGCAACAAACCCGCAACTCCTGTATTAATCAATGCTGATAATAGCGTGGCTTACGGCACAGTGGTGACTGTTATGGCGGCATTAAAAAATGCGGGTGTCCCTAATGTAGGATTGATGACTAAGTCAGACGAAAAATAAACCGTAGATGGACAGTCAAAGAAAATTGTCATGGCCGTTTATTCTGGCCTTAGTGTTACACCTGATACTGTTAGGCTTGTTTGGTTTGAGCGCGTTATTCAAACCCAAAGCCAGCACCCCAGACGCGCCTGAAATCATTCACGCGACCATTGTTGATGCTTCCCAAATGCAGGCAGATGTTGAAAAAAAACAACGCGCATTAAAACAAGCACAACAAGAAAAAGCCCAAGCTGAAGCGGCTGAACGTGCTAAATTGGAAGAAGAAAAAGCACAAGCCGCCGCTATTGAACAAGCAAAAATCGACGCGGAAAAATCCCAAGAAACCACAGAGCAAGCCGAAGCCGCCGAACGTGCCAACGCTGAAAAAGCCAAGGAAAAAGCCGAAGCCGCCGAACAAGCCAAAGCGGAAGCAGCAAAAGCGAAAACCGAAGCTGCTGAACACGCAAAAGCAGAAGCAGCAAAAGCGAAAGCCGAAGCCGCTGAACACGCCAAAGCAGAAGCAGCAAAAGCGAAAACCGAAGCCGCTGAACAAGCCAAAGCGGAAGCAGCAAAAGCGAAAACCGAAGCTGCCGAACAAGCCAAAGCGGAAGCAGCAAAAGCGAAAGCCGAAGCCGCCGAACACGCCAAAGCAGAAGCAGCAAAAGCGAAAACCGAAGCCGCCGAACACGCCAAAGCAGAAGCGGCAAAAGCGAAAGCCGAAGCCGCCGAGCAAGCCAAAGCAGAAGCGGCAAAAGCAAAAGCCGAAGCCGCCGAGCAAGCCAAAGCGGAAGCAGCAAAAGCGAAAGCCGAAGCTGCCGAACACGCCAAAGCGGAAGCGGCAAAAGCGAAAGCAGAAGCCGCTGAACACGCCAAAGCGGAAGCGGCAAAAGCAAAAGCCGAAGCCGCTGAACAAGCCAAAGCGGAAGCGGCAAAAGCAAAAGCCGAAGCCGCCGAACACGCCAAAGCGGAAGCGGCAAAAGCAAAAGCCGAAGCCGCCGAACACGCCAAAGCG
>Ga0208116_1000167_pt1 | contig 22441 bp, 22 predicted proteins | sample LakWasMeta9_HOW4_2_FD_183859 | JGI IMG/M metagenome (GOLD analysis project Ga0208116, IMG submission 183859) | Freshwater sediment methanotrophic microbial communities from Lake Washington under simulated oxygen tension - Sediment Metagenome... | ecosystem: Environmental > Aquatic > Freshwater >... | reverse complement strand
TGTCCATTGCGGTTGTGTGTGAGCCTTTAGGAGCTTGTCTGCCGTCAGGCTTGAATAGTAGCGCGGTCGATTAATGCTGGGCATTTTAATTTGAACACTCGTTTAATACCAGAATTGCTTACATTGTGGCAGAGCTTTTGCTACGCCCAGTGGATGTTAATGCCCTAAACTGGCATGCACATTTATTTTAGTGGCATAGCGTGCCGGCCAATAAGACGCGAGCAAAGATAACAGTAAAACCAAGCCCAACCACAGCCAGACGGAAGCAACAGAAAACCTAAAATCCAGTTGCAGCCCCAGCATGATTTCGCCGAGTTTATGTGCCAGCGGCTCCGCTACAGCATAGGCAATCGGAATGCTGATCGCCCAGGCCAACAGACCATGGAACACGCCTTCCAGTAGAAACAGGCTGAATATGGTTTTTGAGCTTGCGCCCAGTGCCCGGCACACCCCGATTTCTCGTGTGCGCTGCAATACGCTGATAGCCAAGGTGCCGGCAAGACCGATCGCGCCAACGCCGGCAATTAAACTGGCCAAACCCAGCAGCATACTGGTAACGGATTTAAATTGATTAAGGCTGAATTGGCGTTGTTCCAGTTTGGCAATCGTGGTGTAAACATCCAGCGGAATGTGTCGATCCTGGAAAAGCTGCTTTAGTGAATCGGTGTACTGTTTTTCTTCGGTTATTGAACTGATATTTGCCGACAGCAGCGCAAACGAACTGACTTGTGTGCGATGAGTGAGATTTTCAATCGTGCTCAAGGGCACGTAAACCGGCTCTACGGTATAAGTTGATCCAACAAACCAGCGGTACAATCCGATTACTTGCCAGTCTTGGCTTTGGGCAGTCGCGGTTAACTCTGCATCTAGCTCCGTTCGGGTTGAGCTTGTCGAAACCCGCCCTTCGACAAGGCTCTCCTGAGCGTAGTCGAAGGACTCAGGGTGAACGGTATTTTGGGGTGGGGTGAATAACTTGATGGTGATGCTATCGCCAACATGAATATTGTTTAATTCTGCCGTTGCCGCATTCAGTACCAGATTTTTTTGTTGGTAGTCGTTGTCGCTTAACCAACGGCCTTCAACAATTAACGGTTGATAGATTTGGGTAGTTTCAGGCAAGGCAATGAGTTGTGCGCCCAAGCTGCCGGATTGACGCAACAATTGTCCGTTATAGATCAGCTCGGCAGGCAATCGTTGCCAAAACTCCACCGCCGTGGTTTGTGGATTGGTATTAACTATTTCCTGAATTAAAGAAGTAGATTGGTCAGCGCTAAATCCCAAGCGCACCGCATAGCGGCTGCGTGCCAGTTCATTGTCTAAAGTAAGATTTACTGACGCAATCAAGCTCAGGATCACCATAAACAAAACCCCGGTAATAATCAGTACACATTGCGTCCAAAACAAGCGGGCTTTACGTCGAAACAGGTTACCCAACGCGACCGCATAAAGCGTCGGCAAAGCAATCGAAAGTCTGCGTTCCAGCCACACATCAAAGCGGTCGCTGGCAAAGTCCGAACCTAACCCGTAACTGGCGATAGCCTGACGTACCGACATCGAAGCCCCGCGCCAAATAGGCCAGAATGATGCAAGCAACGGCGCCAACAGGCCGCCGACACACATAACGGTTATCGCTCGGTAAGAGAATGCAAAACCTGGCATTTCGACATTGAATAAATCCAGCAACCAGCGGCTACTAAAAAACGCCCCGGCCAGGCTGATTGGCACCGCCAACATCAGCGCCGGCAACGCCAACATCAACACTTCGGCAAGATAAATTTTCGCAATCGTCCAGCGACTGGCGCCGATCGATTTCATAATGCCGATCTGGTCGGTTTGTTGGGTGATCAAGGCGGTAACGGTGTTAAGAATTAACACGGAACTTAGCGCCAACGACGCCCAGGCCATTACCGTTAAAATCAGATTGATTCCCGAGAAAAAGGCTCGCCCCCAATGTTTTTGCGGATCTTGCAGCAGGGTTGCATTGACGCCGATGCCTGACTGGCTCAAATGAGTGCGAATGCTTCCGGCAACCAAACGGGCTTTTTCTTCGCTATATGGCTCGCTGACTTGCACCAACACTTGCCGAAAACTGTGCGGTTTAATGCCAAATTCCGCAGCACTGTCTGCGTCGATAAAAAAATGCAGCTGGCCGCCGAATGTAGGTGGCTTAACAAATGGGTGACGTATGATGCCGTCGACATCAAAGGCCACAGGCCCTGTTGGCGTTTCAAATTCAATTTTATCGCCGGATTGAAGTTTGCCGGCAATGCCAGTTAAGCGTTCTGCCGCTAGATGTTGTCCTTGCGGCCAATGTCCAGATAATAAAGGCATCAGGTCATATTGTTGACTTTGATAATCGGGCCGGAACACGACTGTGCCGGTCTGCCAATCTGGACTGTTTGGGGTTTTGTAGCGTTCGGTAAATTGAGTGAGTACATCAACTCCAGCGACATCGGCAATCACTTTAATTTGTTCCGCCACCGCCAAATCGGCATCGGTTTTAAGAATCAGGCTGATATGCGAAGGCTGTGATTGACGATGGGCTGCGTCCAAATGGTTCAGCTGTAAATCGATCATACCCAGCAACATGCCGATAATCAGGATGCCGATGGTCAGGCTGGAAATTGACAGTAAAGTGCGTGCTTTGTGGGCCGTCAGATCGGCAATGACTTTATGCCAAAGATGATTCAATGGCTTTGCCCTGAGTTTTCCGAAACAGACGTCGATTGATCTTCATGAATGCGGCCGGAGCGAATCACAATCTTGCGGCTTGCCGATGCGGCCAGCTCATCGTTGTGAGTCACCATTACCAAGGTTTTGCCTTGTTGATTGAGGCGTAAGAACAGTGCAAATACATCATCAGCGGTTGCAGCATCCAGGTTGCCGGTCGGCTCATCGGCAACGATCAGTTGCGGGTCATTCGCCAAAGCCCGGGCGATGGCTGCACGTTGTTGTTGTCCGCCCGATAATTGGCTGGGCAGTTGCTGCCATTGATCGCTTAATCCCACTAAATCCAGTAAATACCGAGCCCGCTCCAGACGTTCGCGCTTAGGCAGCTTGGCGATAAAGTCCATCGGTAGCAATACGTTTTGCAGCAGGCTTAACGACGGCAATAATTGAAAAAACTGAAACACGATGCCGACGTTGGCGCCGCGCCACTTGGATAATTGCTCTTCACTTAAACGATGCAAATGACTGCCGCTAACAGTAATTTCGCCCTGACAGGGATGATCGATGCCGGTCAGTAAGTTAAGCAAGGTAGATTTGCCGTTACCCGAAGGCCCAACAATCGCCACAAATTCCCCAGCATCAATAGTCAAGGAAATGTCATGCAAAACCGTTTGCGTGGTCTGACCCCGCGTGTAAGTTTTGTAGACATTGTTGAGTTGTATCAGATTGGCCATAAGGTGCAACAAGTTTGGGTTGGTAATTTGATCGTTAGATTCTATCATGCGCACACACTCGGCACGCCGGACCGGCTTCCCCACTTAAGTTTATGACTCAAACGCAATTAATTTGGCTAGTCCTCGGGCTTGGCTGGACGCTGATAGAAATCGTAATTGCCGTAAAAACACGGGTACATTTTTCCAGTGCTGGGGAACACCCGTACCGCTCTGAGGGCTTGATTTGGGTTGCAGTGATAATCGCCGTAGTGGCCGCACTTTGGTTTAAACAAAAACAGTTTACCCCATTGCCGATTGAGATTTTGTATCGCCAAATGCTGGCTATACCCATTTTTATCAGTGGTTTGGCATTACGCGCAAGTGCATTGCTAAATCTGGGTAAATTCTTTAGTACCACCGTCATTACCCATTCAGAACATCAGTTAATCGAAACCGGTCCTTATCGTTGGCTGCGTCATCCTGCTTATACCGGCTTGCTGATTAGTTTTTTTGCGGCCGGGCTGGCGATGGGCGATATGTTGGCCTTGCTGGTTTTATTGGCACCGATAACTTTCGTTTTATATCAACGTATTCAAATTGAAGAACAGTGGCTGCTGGGGCATTTTGGCGAAGCTTACGCCGTCTATTGTCAGCGTACCAAAGCGCTTATCCCTTGGCTTTATTAAATTGACTATTACGTTTGTTAACGCATATTCAACAGTCGACAGCTTTTCCACTGAAAACAATTTATAAATATGGCAAAAACAAAACATATCGTTATCGTCGGCGCGGGTCCGGGTGGTCTGTGCGCAGGGATGCTATTAAGCCAGCGCGGCTTTAAGGTATCGTTATTTGATAAAAACCCGGAAGTGGGTGGACGCAACCGGCCGATTCATTTGGATCAATTTGTATTCGATACCGGCCCAACCTTTTTGTTGATGAAAAATGTGTTGGACGAGATGTTCGAGCTGTGCGGCAAAAAGAGCGAGGACTACCTTGAGTTTGTGAAGCTGGACCCGATGTACCAACTGGTGTTTGGTGATCGGGCCGTCAATGTCTATTCGGATCACGACAAAATGCGCGCCGAACTGCAAAGCAAATTCGCTGAAGGTAGTGTCGGTTTTGATCGTTATCTGGATAAAGAAGGCAGCCGTTTTCGTAAGCTTTACCCGTGCATTAAGCGCGATTACACCAGCCTGACATCGTTTTTATCGTGGGATTTAATTCGCGCGCTGCCGCATTTGGCGCTTAATCACAGTGTTTTTTCCAATCTGGGCAAGTATTTCAGGGAAGAAAAAATGCGTTTGGTGTTTTCTTTTCAATCTAAATACTTAGGCATGTCACCGTGGGAATGTCCGGCGTTATTTACCATGCTGTCTTATTTAGAGCATGAATATGGCATTTACCACGTGCAAGGCGGGCTTAACAAAATTGCCGAAGCGATGGGGAAAGTGATTGTGGAGCAGGGCGGGGAGATTTTTACTAACTCGCCGGTGGCGTCATTAGTGATTGAAAATAAAGTCGTTAAAGGCGTGCGATTAGAAGACGGCACCCAAATCGACGCGGATGAAGTCATAGTAAATGCCGATTTTGCCCACGCGATGACGCATTTGGTTGAGCCCGGCGAATTAACGCAACACAGCCCGGAAAACTTAAAAAAGAAACAGTATTCCTGCTCTACCTTCATGATGTATTTGGGATTAAACACCCGCTATGGCATTCCGCATCACAACATCGTCTTCGCGCACGATTACACCACCAATATCACCAATATTTTTAACAAAAAAATCTTGAGCGATGATTTCTCTTTTTATGTCCAAAATGCCTCGGTAACCGATCCGACTTTAGCGCCGGAAGGACAATCTGCGCTGTACGTATTGGTGCCGATGCCCAACAACCAAAGCGCTATTGATTGGGATGAAACCTGTGCCCGCATGCGCGAACAAGTGCTGGATGCGATGGTCGCACGTTTGGGCATGACTGATATTCGCGAACAAATCGTCTGCGAAAAAATCATTACCCCCAAAACCTGGGAAACCGATGAAAACGTTTTCATGGGTGCGACTTTTAGTTTGTCGCATAAATTCAGTCAGATGTTGTACTGGCGGCCGCGCAATAAATTTCAAGAACTAGACAGTTGTTATCTGGTCGGTGGCGGCACCCATCCCGGTAGCGGCTTGCCGACGATTTACGAGTCCGCGCGCATTTCGTCAAAACTGATTTGCCGGAAATACGGCGTCAATATTCAGGAACCTAATCGCAGTACTTGGATGTAAACATGGCTGAGCAATGTCAGGCGGTTTCAGCGCTGGATGGTCGTGTTATCAAGTCATACCCGGTGACTTCTGAAATTGAAATCAGCGGGCAAGTGACTGCCGCGCGCTTAGCAGCAAACACTTGGGCGGCTTATTCAGTGGCTGAGCGCGTTAAGATTTTATCGTTATTGCAGGCTGTCATCCTTGCAAACGTGGATGCCATTACCGACACCCTTGTGGATGTCACCGGCAAGGTCAAAACCGAAGCCTTGTTGGGTGAGGTTTATCCGGTATTAGAACTGCTACGTTACTATCAAAAACATGCCGTCGGCATTCTTGCGCCTTGCCAGGTCAGTACTTCGCCGCTGGCATTTCCTAATGCGTCAGCACAATACGAGCACCGCCCTTATGGCGTGGTGGCGATTATCTCGCCGTGGAATTTCCCGTTGCAACTGACCTTAAACCCGCTGATTACTGCGTTGGTGTGCGGCAACGCTGCTGTTATTAAAGTCTCTGAATTGTCGATTCCGATCGGTGAATTGATCGTTGATTTACTAAGTCAGTTGCAATTACCGACGGGCTTGATTCAGCACACCATTGGTGAAGCGGAGGCCGGACAAGCGTTAATTGACTGCCGCCCGGATTTGGTATTTGCCACCGGCGGTGTGGCAGCGGGTCGCGCGATTATGGCAAGAGCCGCGCAACACCCGATTCCGGTGATTTTAGAACTGGGCGGTAAAGATGCGATGCTGGTATTTGCCGACGCCAATCTTACTCGCGCCGTTAAAGCCGCCATGTACGGCGCGTTTAGCAACAGCGGGCAAGTGTGCGTATCGGTGGAGCGCTTATATGTGCAGCAAAGTTGTTACGATGAATTTGTAAGTAAATTGTTGGATGGCTTAGCCAGTCTAACTGTCGGTCATGGCGAAGTTGGAGATTTGGGGGCGCTGACTAGCCTCGCGCAATTTGCAGTCATCGAAGCGCATTATCAAGATGCCTTGGCTAAGGGTGCGAAAGCCTCCGGGCCGTTACAGTTAAACGGTCGCTATTTACAACCGGTAGTGTTGTGGGATGTCACTCACGACATGCGCATCATGCGTGAAGAAACCTTCGGCGCGTTGTTGCCGGTGATGGCGTTCGACGACGAGCTGCAAGCCATCGACTTAGCCAACGACAGCGACTACGGACTTAATGCCAGTGTTTGGAGTAACGACATCACCAAAGCCGAGCGCGTTGCCAGGCAGTTACAAGTCGGCAATTGGGCGGTGAATGATGTGATCAAAAATATCGGTCACGCTGGATTGCCTTTCGGTGGCGTTAAAAACAGCGGCTTTGGTCGTTATCACGGCGCAGAAGGTTTGCGCAGCTTCAGTTATACCGTTTCAGGTCTCACCAGTCGCAGCCAACTTAATGACGAGCCCAATTGGTTTCCGTACTCGGATCTGCGTTACCGGCAAATGCGCGGATTTGTCGACTTTATGTTCGGCAGCGGCAACCTGTGGCAACGCATCCAGCGTAATTTGACAGAATTGCAGGCGTTTCGCGGTTACGCCTCCACCAATTTTCGCCAGCATTGGCGCAATTTTTTGATATTTCTAAGTAATTAAAACTCCCGTATACCGCGCCGAGCACTGACGTTGGTATCGGGAATAGCCCGAAGGGGCATGGCATGGATGCCATGCGTTGACAATGGGGCAGGAGCCTCATTTGGCAACCCCCGATACCAACGGCAGCGCGCAGGAAACAAGCGGTGTCCGGGCGGCCTTTTCTTTGGATACTTTCTTTTGGCCGCGCAAAAGAAAGTATCTCGCCTTCGGGTGCGAGAACCCGTTTAAATTTACGTCGCTTGCGACACAATAACTTTAAAATCAAAACTGCGTAGCATCAGTAAGTAACAAGAGATAACTATGAATAAAAAACAACACATCGTTGTCATCGGCGCGGGCTTGGGCGGCTTGTCTGCGGCTATCTCGCTGGCGACGGAGGGATTTACCGTTGATTTGCTGGAAAAAAACGATAAGGTCGGCGGCAAACTGAATATCCTTGAAAAAGACGGCTTCACCTTCGATTTGGGGCCGTCGATTTTGACCATGCCGCATATCTTCCAAGCGCTGTTTGAGCGTGCCGGTAAAAAAATGGAAGATTACGTCAGCATTCAAACCGTTGAACCGCATTGGCGTAATTTTTTTGAAGACGGCAGCACGCTGGACTTAAGCTCCGATCCTGAACGAATGAAACAGGAACTCGATAAGCTGGGCCCCAATACCGCCAAAGAATTTGAGGCGTTTTTAGCCTATTCCAAAAAACTCTGCGAAATCACCGAGCAAGGCTATTTCGAACATGGGCTGGATTCATTTTGGGAGTTGCTCAAGCACTACGGCCCGGTGCGCAGCTTGCTGGAATTTGATGTGTTTCGTTCCATGGATCAAGGCGTGCGGCGCTTTATTAAAGACCCCAAACTGGTCGATGTGCTTAATTACTTTATTAAATATGTCGGCTCATCGCCTTATGATGCACCGGCGTTAATGAACTTGCTGCCGTATATCCAGTTTGGTTATGGGTTGTGGTATGTCAAAGGCGGCATGTACGGCATGGCTGAAGGGCTGCAAAAATTGGCTGAAGAATTAGGGGTTAATATCCGGGTAAACGCTGAAGTTGCTGAGATTCAGCACAGCGCCGGACGCGCCACAGCCGTGCGATTGCTCGATGGCACTGTCATTCCAGCAGATATTGTCGTTTCCAACATGGAAGTCATTCCGGCTTACAAAAAGCTTCTCGACAATCAAAAAGAAGCCAAACGCCTGCAACGTTTTGAGCCCAGCTGCTCAGGGTTAGTGCTACATCTGGGCGTTGACACAATTTATCCGCAATTGGCGCATCATAATTTCTTTTATTCCGATCATCCCAAGGAACATTTCAACGCGGTGTTTCATGACAATAAATTGTCCGATGATCCGACCATTTACTTGGTCGCGCCGGTTAAAAGCGACCCGACCCAAGCGCCGCCGGGCTGTGAAATCATCAAGATTTTGCCCCACATCCCACACCTTAATCCAGGGCAACCGCTCACAGCAGAAGACTATTCCGCACTGCGCGAACGGGTATTGATCAAGCTGGAAAGAATGGGTTTAACGGATTTAAGAAAACACATCGTCTGTGAAGAATACTGGACGCCGGTGGATATTGAACAACGTTATTACTCTAACCGAGGCTCAATTTACGGCGTAGTCGCAGATCGATTTAAAAACCTGGGTTTTAAAATACCGCAGCGCAGTAAAGACATCAAAAACCTGTATTTTGTCGGCGGCAGCGTTAATCCCGGCGGCGGTATGCCGATGGTGACCCTGTCCGGGCAACTGGTGCGGGATAAGATTTTGGCGGATTTGCAGGGTTGATGTTAGCGAGGGTACGCACCGCGTACCAAATTCAAACATGCCTTATCAAACCCCAAAAGGTACGCAGTGCGTACCTACCTTTTTTGGATTCGTTCGTCCTCAGCTGGTCGAAGGATGAACGCAATCGGCACAACTCAACTGATTTTTTTTAGGCAATTAGTTTGATGGACATTTCAGTTGTTATTCCCACCTACAATCGCTGTGAATTATTGCGTCGAGCTTTGTTATCAGTAGTTTCGCAAACTTTACCGCCTACTGAAATCATAGTGATTGATGACGGCTCTAGCGATGCTACAGCGGTGATGATTCATGATGAATTTCCAGAAATAAGCTATTACCGTCAGGAAAACGCCGGTGTCAGCAGTGCTCGAAATCTTGGCATACATCACGCAACCGGCAACTGGATTGCCTTACTGGACTCCGATGATGAATGGCTGCCCGAAAAACTGGCCCGGCAAACTGCGGCGTTGATCGCCACTCCTGAAAGCAAAATTTGCCATACCGAAGAGCAATGGATACGCAATGGCGTCCGGGTTAATCCCGCCAAACAATACGCCAAACCCGGCGGCTGGATATTTAAAGACTGCCTGCCGTTATGCGCGATTTCACCGTCTACCGTGATAATTCATCGTTCGGTATTTGATGATGTCGGTTTGTTCGATACCGATTTGCCCGCCTGCGAAGACTATGACTTGTGGCTGAGAATCACCGCAAACTACCCGGTATTATTGGTCGCAGAACCGCAAATAAAAAAGCACGGTGGCCATCAAGATCAGCTCTCGCAACAGCACTGGGGCATGGACAGGTTTCGCATTAAAGCGTTGCAAAAAATCATTGATAACGGTCAATTGTCTAACGAATATCAACAGGCGGCCGTCGGCATGCTGGTGAAGAAAGCGGAAATTTATCTTAACGGCGTGACAAAACGCGGCAAGACAGAGGAGATGGATTATTATCGGCAGTTGCTTGATCGTTATATTGACTGAGATTTGCCCCGGATGACATAAGGTTCGATCCGGGGCTCGCTAACCTTATCAATTTAGCTAGGGATGTGCTGATTAAATCCTTCGACAAGCTCCACCTCAAGGGTGGTCTAAGGACAGATAAACGGTAACTTATTGCTTTCGTTCGTGGTGAGCTTGTCGAACCACTTGTGCCCTTGAGGGTATGAACGAAATCGATTTGTTCAACGCTTAGCTAGAAATTAACATTAAGATTGGTCATCCATACATTGTTATTTTGATCAGCCGCTGGCGAACTTTTCCAAACATGTTGGTATAAATAACCTGATTCAACCTGAAACTCCGGCGCAAACCGATAACCGACCCCCAGATATAAGCGGTTTTGCTGGGTTCCGGTTTGCAATTGGGCATTGTTGGCATTGTTGTTAAGATTGAAAAATATTTCTTCAGAGGCAATGACAGACCAGTGGGCCCCGCCGGGAATCAACTGTTCTACCCGAAGACGTGTCCGCCACCGGATGCTGGGATCGGTATTTCGAGGCAAAAAACGTTCCTCCAGTCGATTGCGAACCTCCCATATAAATTGTTTGTCGTTGGCAGTGTCTTTCCAGGTAAATCCCTGAAAAGCGCGGTTTTCAATTCGGTAGGTATCCGAGTCAGGCGTGATGGAGTCGGCGCTCATTAAATAGCCCGTCCAAAGAGTCGCCTTGTCATTGATCGCCCAGCCAATGGCGGGCCTGATCATCATGGCGGTAAGGTGTGACATGTCATTGCCGACACGTGGCTGGAATTCTAAAAAACCACGCAATTGGTCACCCAGTTTGGCATTAATATTGACCGGGATCCAATTCTGAAAATCCGAATTAGGATTCGCAAATACGCTGGTATTCGCCATTAAAACTAAGAGTATAAAAAAAATAATTCGCTTGGGTTGTCCCGTTAACGACATGCTTTGTATCCTTGGCGATGTTGCCAAATAATGGTTTTAAGTGGGGCGTAGTTTAGCTGAGTTTAACGTTAGGGGCACAAGATAGAGGCTGCCCCTAACGTTAAATGTAGGGCAGGTGAAAGCTTTGATTGCTGGACTTTGGTTAACGTCAATATTATCAACAGTCAACGGAGTAAGCCTGACCCTGGTTATTTTCATAACCAGGGTCAGAGTAAACTTAAACTATCGGGTAGCTCGACCAAACATAATCTGACGGGATTCAACTCGATATAACGATACAGTTGCAAAAGGTAATGAGACAGGATTTAAATCGGCCTTCCCAAAGCGTCCCGGTTCGCTTATAGCTGAAATTGAAATATCGAACGTATTGCCTGCCCAGCGATTGCATCATACGGCTGACGGCATTATCGGCTTTCGGTGTGCATAGCAGATGCACATGGTTGGTCATCAATACCCACGCATGAATATCGACCTGGTATTTTTTTGAGTAGTCTTTCAGCCAACGTGCATAAGCCGCAAAATCTTGCTCGCCAGCAAAGCACACCTGCCGATTGTTCCCGCGCTGGATCACATGCTGGAGGATCCCTGTTGGACACACTCGGGGTAATCTTGCCATCTGTTTTAACTGAAATTAATGGATAGAAGAGTAAATAGGGTAGAAGAAATTTAAGTTTACTCTGCCCCCAGTAATTACTTTCGATTTGCATTTTTCTTGGACGTCTGACGAAGCATGAAATACCAGATGACTCCGAAATAGATGGTAAATAAACCCCATGCGAGACCGCTCTTAAGCGCGACCGAAAGAAAAATGTATTCAACATGTACGCCGGTCTCATTAAACGGTGGAATCAATAAGAAGGGAAACGCTACGAATACAAAGGGGATGCTAAGAATGGGGACATACATTAAGGCCGACGAAAGAAGACCAAGAAGTAAGGAACGAATAATCAGATTGCGTCTCGCCTTGCCATAGGGCGATTCGCTCTCTTGTTCGTCACCGCAATAGGCGCAAATAGTGCCGTTCGTAGGCAGTGATTTTCCGCAGTTGCTACATGTGGTCAAAGCGACTCCTTACGTAAAGCTAACCGGGCGCGGCCTGAAAAGCTGAAAAAATAAAACCGGGTTATAACCGCGCTCCGGTTGAGCGCCATGTTAGCTGTCAAGTTGCTTCGCATACACATCGTACTTAACCCCGTGAATCATTGGTGCAGTTGACCACCACTTGAAGCCCATGCGTTGATACATGGGCAAGGCCACCTGCATAAGTTCACTTGTGTGCAGGGCAAAGACAGACGCACCATCACGTTTCGCACGGCTAAGACAGTCCTGAGCTAGCGCTCGACCAATACCATGGCCTCGGGCTTCTGGTACAACGACAAGCATCCGCATGATCGGCCACTCAGCTCGAAAAAATTCCGCCTTGGGCTTGCCAGGCCCGATGTACGCGACAGCCCCCACAATTTGGCCATCCAGTTCTGCCACAACGATTTCTCCAGTCTCAGCCAGAGCAGACATGTTTGCGATCTTCGATCGAAATACTGGCCAATCGGTGTAAGCGTCTTTGAACTGTTCAAAAGAGTGCGCGGCAAGGTTATTGACGTACAAAGCATCACTTGGTATGTATTCGCGAATCTGAGTCATGGGGATTCTTGACGGCTAACGTGGAGCTAAGGGACTGCGCGCTTTTGCGCAGTCCCGCTTGAGCGTAGGGTTGGGCGTTATTGCTCACGGGGCTACGGCAGATAGGGAGCAATATTCTGCATTGCGCGGGACACATACTCTTCCTTCTCGCCGACCGGCGCGACATAGTGAAGTGCATTTCTCGCGGCCTCTTCGCCTTCGGTGCGCGCGATGACCCAAGCGGCAAGATACTGCGACGCGAGGCAGCCACCTGCGGTTGCAACGTTACCTCGAGCGTAGAAAGGCTGATCGAGAACCTCAATGCCAGCCTCCTGTACCCAAGGCTTCGTGGTGAGGTCAGTACATGCGGGAACGCTACCAAGGAGTCCAAGCTTCGCCAGAAGCAGCGTGCCGGAACATTGGGCACCGATTAGTTGGCGTGCAGGGTCTAACTTGAGCTTTGCCACAAGCTCTGGGTTGTTTGCGATTTCCCGGGTTTGAACGCCACTTCCGATGATGACCGCATCCGCTGCGCAAGCTTCGGCCAACGTTGACTGTGCGTGTATTGTTACGCCGTTCATTGAAGTGACAGACGGCGCGGGGCATGAGAGCGTTACTCGCCAGCCAGGCCTCTTGATACGGTTAAGTACGCCCAAGGCGACAAGAGAGTCGAGTTCATTGAACCCTTCGAAGGTGAGGATGGTTATGTGCATGACAATATTCCGTATGACGCCCAACGTGGAGCTAAGGGGCTGGCGGCTTCTCACCAGTCCCGCTTGAGCGTAAGGTTAGGTGTTTCTTTCAACCCATTTATTGGTTTCATGATTTTCCTCAACTAAGATAGCAAGGACATCTTTGCTGTCAATAATGTTGGTATTGAATAATGCATAAGCAAAAGCACCGGGATGACCTCCTTCATCTGTAGCGACACACGACAAAGTTATGTTGTGCAGAGCGCCAGGTAGCAATACCGTGAACAGCGCATCGGAATCTTCCTGATACGCCGCCTTCATAGCCGAGGAGCCGAAGCCACAACCCTCTTCATTTGTTTCCTCTGTGATGTAGCCACGTGTAGAAAGTATTTCGACGAAGCGCTCAAAATTAAGCTCTCCTCTGCGAACAAGAGCGATAAGGGTGTAGGGCGAGATCATGTATACACCTAACGTAAAGCTAACCGGGCGCGGCACGGGAAGCTGAGAAACAAAGCCGCATTATAACCGCGCTCCGGTTGAGCGCCATGTTAGGCATTTAATTTTACTCTGCCCCCAGTTATTTGTTTTGGCGCTCCGCTTGAGCGAGGGGTTAGGCATCGCCGTTCAGTGCCACGGCGCCTTCTTGAGCTTTACCGCGAAGTTATTGAAAGTGAATGTGCGGGGCATGCGGGTGGCGTACCCGTGAATGAGCTCTACCGATGCACCATACATGCGCCAGACCTCAGCTAAAGTCGGTGCGACTGTCTCGCCGTAGCGCCACTTCATGACACGAGAGGTTGTGGGAATCGCGGAGAGTGATCGGGAGGCTTCAGGCCAGTTGAGCATCGGTTGAGCGAGTTTGTTTAGCTGCCGAAGGTCGTGTGTTTCTGGGTACTCGACGCCCTTCTGCGCCAAGAATGCCTTGATCGTCTTCTCGCATGCCATCTGAAGCTCCCACGGGGCGAACGTTATGGCTTCAGTATTCGGGGACGTTGCGTCAAGCGTCGCCTTGTCCAGGTGGCGAACGATAGTCGAGGCCATTCTTCGTGCGGCATCAGAAGAGTGCATCGCGGTGGTCAAGCTGTTGTTAGTTGACCGCAGGCGATTGGCAACATGCCTCGATGTCTCAACTAGGGCGGCGCGTCGATTCGGCTTCAGGTTCTCAAGCCTTGGTGGTGATGCGAGCCAGCTGGCCGGGTCTTCTTTGGGCAGAACTTCCTTTGGGAAGCGAACCCAGCGGTGTCCATCCTTGTCGATCTCTGTCAGTACCAATTCCACGCGAAGGGCGTAGAGCGCACCAAAGTGAGAAACCAGTCCGTGCGCAGTCGGGTGTTTTGGATGCGGGAGCTCGGTTCCGTATCTCTGTTCATACCAGCGGATTACAGGGAGGTAGATGCTCGAAAACCAAGGCTTCGAGAGGTAGTCGTCCTTTGTGTCGCCGGAAATCTCGACGATCATGTTATCAACGATGAAGCACGCTGCTTCGAACGGGCGAGCATGTACCGGCCGATTCTCTTTGGCAAAGAGTTCGTCGAGCATTGGCAATGTCTCGGCAAGTAGGGCTTCGTACGAAGCGGGAATCTGGCGCGCCACGGTGTGTTATGCCTAACGTTACGGTAAGGGGCGCGCCGCTCACTGAGCTTAAACGAAGCCACCGAACCTTGATAAAAAACTGAACTTCAAAACCGCCAACGGGCGGCGCGTCCCTTTGACCGACTTGTTAGGCTCGGCAACACCCGCCAAAGCCAAATTGCTACCTGAAAAATGGCTGATTAAAAACATAAGATTATGCATTAACCCACTGTATTTCTTTTGCCATTTTGACCAATTCAAAAGACTCTCCATTTGATAAGCGCTGCTTAAATCTCCCAAATTCAGAAAAACCACCTTTTTTGTAAAATGGCTCACCAGAAAGTGTGGCTGTCAGATACAAAGCCTGAATGCCTCTCTGTAAACATTTATTTTCGCATGTGGCCAAGAGGAGCGTGGCAACACCTCTTCGGGCAAAATCTGGATGCACGAAAAAGCCCCTTATTTCTGCTTTTTGGGGTTCAGCAACATCAATTGCCCAACCTCCGCAACCGATGATTTTCTTTTCGTACTCGGCGACAAGAAAACTGCCGACGGCAATCAATTCTTCTATGCCGCTTACTAACTCCAAAGCCGTTTCAATTTCTGCTTGTTTATAGTATTGCGACTGAAGTATTCGGGCAGATTTGGAAATTAGTGATCGAATATGAGCAAAATTTTCCAAATTAGCTTCATAGATGCGTGGATTCATAAACTCTTGTTAGGCCAAAATAATGTGTTGGATATTGCTAGAAAAATGAGCGAGTAGTTGCGGAAGCTGCGACATGTCGTCAAATGGAGTTCCGCCTTGGTATGACACGGTTTCACCATTTGGCACATACTGGAATGCTTTCATTCCAGCAGCTTCGGCAGCTTCAATCCCCACGTCACTATCTTCTACAACTACGCATTGGTTGGGCATAAAGCCCATTGCACTTGCTGCGTATTGGAATAGGCCTGGCTCCGGCTTCCAAGAGCCAACCTCATACGAGCTGAAGATGTCATCTCCAAAGTAAGGCGCGAGGCCGCTAACTTGCAATGCCTGACGAATTTTCAAAGGCGGCCCGCTTGAGGCAATGCACTTGGGGAAGTTCGTGGCTTCGAGCATTTCAAGAACGCCGGGCATAGGTTTTAGCTCACGAGGAAGAGTTCCGCAACACGCTGGCGATAATGCTGTTCAAACGTGTCTGGTAGAGACTGGCAAAGCCGACTTTCAATATCAACAAGAATTGAGGCTAGCTTTTTGCCGCGATACCGCTGGATCAATGACTCTACAGTATCATTCAATTGTGGAAGGAGATCGAGAAACGCTTGATTGCAAAGTCCCTCACTGTCAACGAGTGTACCGTCCAAATCAAAAATTATACAGATATTAGCCATTTATCGAGAAGCCTAACGTACGGTAAGGGGCGCGCCGCTCACTGAGCTTAAACGAAGCCACCGAACATTGATAAAAAACCAATCTTCAAAACCGCCAACGGGCGGCGCGTCCCTTTGACTGACTTGTTAGGCAAGCTTTTCACCCACAGTGACTAAAATAGGAACCGCAAAGTGAATTTCATTACCGCGCCGATGTACATCAATCCCCATTCGATCCAGTTCGAGATCGGTTCTGAACATCTCTCGGATTTTGTCCGCATCGCCAGGATTTGGGAAGGAGGCGCTCAGTTGTTTTTCAAGCTCTCCGTCGACTTTATATCGGGCAGTTTTTATATTTGAGAGACCAGATGCCAGAACGATAGCGGCCCTCTCTGAGGATGTGAGTGCGTGAACATGGGATGGATCACGCAGTTTTTCCAACTGATCGTAGGCCTCCGCCTTTTCAGGCGGCTGCACGACATCAATGACCATTACTTTCCCACCGGGTTTGCATACTCGGTGCATTTCAGCCAAGACAGCCGCTGGATTGAGGAAATGGTGAAAACTATAGCGTGTCAATACAACTGAGAAATACGCATCTGGAAACGGCAAGGGAAATACATCCCCGACCTGCCATGATAGATTGCTCAGTTGTTTGTCCTTTTGGCATTTCTTGGCCTGTTCAATCATTTGCGGTGTAATGTCGATGCCCGTGACATACCTGGCGTGTAGGGCAAACTCACAAGCCAAAAGCCCAGGACCACAGGCGACATCAAGGACATCATCTGATGCCGACACTCCAGACAGTTCAATCAACATCTGCATTGATTGCGAGTGCCCGGGCAATTCCGAGAACGGAATCGCTTGCTGGGAGAATTGTTCGACAATCGTCTGATTGTGTTTCATTGTGTCCTGCATGTGGTTTCCTCTGGTGCCTAACGTAGAGCTAAGGGGCGCGCTGCTCACTGAGCTTTAACGAAGCCGCCGAACCTTGTAAAAAACTGAATTTCAAAACCGCTAACGGGCGGCGTGTCCCTTTGACCGACTTGTTAGCCTGAAACTGTGAGATAAGCATTTAGGTTAATACAAAATTAACTAATTGATCTATGCCTTTCCCCATATCATCGAGCTTGAAGTCTAATTTTTCGATAGGAGTCTCTAGTCGGTTAACCCAAACTGTAGGGTAGCCAAACCATTTAGCTCCAGCCGCATCCCATCCCCCAAAAGCTGCAAAGGTCATGTTCTCTTTAGGAAGACTAAATGCATCAATTCCCATCTGGTAGGCTAGAGGACTTGGCTTGTAAGCTTGAACTCTGTCTGTGCTTAGATAAAACTCAAACGCACTTTCAATACCTGAATTTCTTGCATTGGCTCGCAACATTTCTTCAGTTAAGTTGGAAACAAAACCAAGCCGTATATTATTGTTCTTAAATTGTTGTAAGGCTGGTTTAATGTCTGGCCAAATTTCTAAGTTTAACCAGATAGATATCAATTGTTTTTGTTTTTCAAGTGGTAGGTCAAGCTTTAAACTTTCTGCTGAAAATATTAGTGCATCCTCTATCACAGCATCAAAACTCTTGTAATGCGCACCGACTGTGCGCAACCACGTATAGCCGAATATTTTCGCAAACCATAGCTGAGCGAGCGCGTCGCCTTTTTCTGGAAATAATTTCTTTGTCAATCCGAAAATAGGTCTTGGGTCAAATATGACGAAACCATCAAAAGCAATAGCTTTGATTTTAGGCTTTGCCTGTGCCAAGACAGACCTCGATAATAAACTTACTGCAACACTTCCAGAGACAAGCTTGAGAAGTTGTCTACGATTTAATGACATTATTATTTCTCCATGGCAATAAGGGCTAACGTTTGAGTTAACCGGCCGGACGCCGCAGGCGGCCAGTCCGAGCGGAACGAAGTGGAGCGGTGTTGAACGAATTGTTAGGTTTCATTGCTCAGGTCGTAGTAAGTCCAACCCGGATCGTGATCTGCTTCGATTTGAATGGGGTAAGGCTCTTTTTCTTGCGGCATGTTGTGTAGCCGTTCGCTAAAAACGTCAACCGATTTGGTATAGAGAACCCACTCTCGGTAACCATTGGTGGTGATAACGTTTGCAAGGAGCCCGGACAGATCTGATTCGAGTGCCCCCACCAATCGGTTTTCGAATACCTCCATCCTTTCGCTATCTTCTGGTGACGGCATTCCAGACGGATGCTCACTATAGCCCCAGTAGACCTAAATTAATTGCGGGTATGCGGAGAGTTCTAATGCCGGACTTAACTTGGGCCTGAACCGAATGAGTAGCGGAAGACCCTTGTGAGTTCCTTCTGCTCCCCACCACTCGTCGTTCTCAATGATATTGGAAAGTGTCTCCATGCTCGTTTTGAAACCTAACGTAAAGCTAACCGGGCGCGGCACGGGGAGCTGAAAAATATAACCGCAATGTAACCGCGCTTCGGTTGAGCGTTTTGTTAGGGATTAGGTCTGTATAGTAAACTAACCAAAGAAATACCCGCGACCCAACCAACAAGATAAATGCCTTTTTGAATTGGAAGCGTAATGTTATTTGCAATGTTGCCAAGATTTTTCGCTGAATTGGGATCTGGGAAGAAATAGACGGCTATAACCGAGATTACCCAAGACAAATTCTTGTCCTTTGTAAGCCAACAGGCAATGCCAAAAAGCACCGCCCCAGTGATAGCAGCGTATAGTAAAAATTCGTTAAACAATTGAAACTCCCTAGGCTCTGTTGACGTTTTGTCTAAAAAAACGATTCATAGATAACTTAAAGCACGGTTTTTTAAATCGTAAAGCTGGTTGGATTTACGCTATTTACAAGCCGCGAATGCCATCCCATCATCTGGAGACCACTATTTCTTAATGGCATGGCGATAACCCATTGATTTGTTCTTTTTGAAACGTCAACAGAACCTAACGCGTCCGGTGGACCGCAGGGTTAGAGATCACTTTGTTGGCGTGTCTTCAATGCGAACGCCCTTGAGCACGACTGACATTGCGCCTTGAAAGGGGCCGATGATGCTCGAAACTTTGTAATAGCCGCTAATTGTCGTAAGGCGTCTTGGTGTCGGAACGAAGTTCGCATCTGTACCCGATCCCAGTTCAATCATATATTCCGCCCCACCGTCGCTAGAGTAGTAATCGTTTTTCGGAGAATATGTGTATAGGCTACCGACATGAAAATAGATTTGTTTGTCAGACTTTAGGTGGTGTTCGGCTTCTTCAAGGCGTTTGTCACCCAACCAGACAGACAGCTTGATTATTCTTCCTTCATTATCGGAAACGCAGCTATAGAACTTTTCGCCAGACTCATAGGGCATCATCTTTTCAGGATTGGCACGAAAAATCTTGCCGTCCTTGTATAGATCATCGTTGAGATCAGGGAAGAAGCCCTCGCAAGTTGGTACAGATTTTGGCGTTTCCTTTTGAGACACATGCAGTGAGTTTCCCGATCCGGCAATTTGAATATTGTTCGCGCCACCTTGGCTCATTGAAGGCGGTTGAGGTTGAACGTGGATCTGTGGAGGTGGGGGCGATTCGTTCTTCTTGTAAAAAACACCAAGCAATGCCGCTATGGCAGAAATTAACGCAGCAAGGGATAAGATTTTCTTAGGGGTCATGATGTGTGCGTAGCAAAAAGTGATGTCTAGCGTGGAGCTAAGGGGCGCGACGAAGGCGCGTCCCAGCGACCATAGGGAGCGAACTTGAGCGCAGGGTTAGATGCCGGTGCCTGGGTTCTCAATGCTTACGCTCTATGGGATTCTCTCGGGAGGCCTGCTGCCCGAGTTGTTGGGCGAGACCGATGAGAATTCCTTCGGGACCCCGGATGTAGCAGAGCCGGTAGATGTTTTCGTAATTGACAACTTCATCGACCAACGTCGCTCCGAGCTTGGTGAGCCGGGCGAGGGTGTCGTCGATGTCCTCAACTGTGAACATTACGCGCTGGTATCCCAGCGAGTTCACGGGAGCTGTGCGGTGATCGGACTCGATGGCGGGGGCGTCGAAGCGCGAGAGCTCGATGCGGCTGTGGCCGTCAGGGGTACGCATCATAGCAATCTCGACATGCTGGCCGCGCACTCCGGTGACGCGACCGGCCCATTCACCATCGATGGGCATGCGGCCTTCGAGGGTAAGGCCGAGTTCAGTGAAAAACTGAATTGCTGCATCGATGTCTTTCACCACGATGCCGACGTTGTCCATACGCTTGACTTTCATGATGTCTCCTTGGTGACTAACAGACGTTGGGGCGGCCTCAATTTTTGGGGTCGGCATGGATGTACAGCTGGAAGTGAGTAGTACAAACAGAATTGCATATACGTTCTTCACGTGCATTCCTGATTACTGGCGTCTAACGTAAAGCTAAGGGGCGCGCCTTTCGCGGAAGATCAGCGAAGCCACCGAAGCATGAAAAATAACAAACCTTCAAAACCGCCACGAAAAGGCGCGTCCCACTTGAGCGTATTGTTAGACTTTTGACTCATGAGAGCAACGCTCAAGATAATCATCGATACGTTTTGTAAACCCACCCGTATGAATAACGATTCGATGAATGAAATCATCTATTGAGTTATCCGTGATAACTATCGTTCCATCTTTCTTGTGTTTAGCATAAATGGCTTTTTCGTGGACTTCTTTTTTAATGATCCCATCATGATGAACAATCACATTCCTAATAGTAAAAATTTCACCTAAAAGATCTATAGGTTGCTCATGTTCAAACGGTAATTGCTTAAAGCCAAGCTTTTTAATTATGAAATAAATTTTCCGCAGAGTTGGATTGTCACTACCTTTTTGTAAACCAAAGTCTTTCATAATGAGATTGTATTCAGATGCTTTTTTTATATCGAGACTACACAGGTCAATTAGGCGGTTGACATAATTCTCAAACAAAGAGCACATTGCAATTACTGATTGTTCCTTTATCAGCTTATTAAATGCACCTTGGTTTGCCAACCCCAGTATTTCTTCATCACTGAGAATGGTTGTATACCCATCAGGGAAATCATTGCTCAATCTGAATCTTGCCCCTCCTATAGTTACATTGGAAAAACCATCTTCAGCAATTAGGGAAACAATATTTAATGCAGCAATTTTACGAAGACTATTAGTAAATGCTTCATATTCGTTCTTAAGCTCTACACAAAACATTTCTTTGTTTATTTTTGCTGCGGCAAGCACGATATTTTCTCCGTCTAACGTTCTAGGTAACAGGCGCTATGCGGCTTCATTGCGTAGCGTCCGGTTGACTGCCGGGTTGGGCGGCTAGCGTTTGCCCGAGATAGTTAACGATGTACTCGACCGGTTCTTGATCTTTGCTCATGAGTGTTGCATGGCAGATACTGCAATAGTCATCCTTCTCAGGGTCTGCTGTAAAGGATAGTGTCGCCAGCGTGAGAACAGAGATAGAGAAACTCTCTGCCGCCAAGATGCCCTCGAATCTTTCGCGCAGCCCCCGCAATGACAACCTCAAAGGCTCAATTTCTTTGAACTGAGACGGGCAAGGATCAACGTCAAGTAAATTGACCTGCATGCAGTTGATGTTCGCGTCGTGGCAAGCGCGTAGGACGTTAGGATGAACATAAGACAAGCCGCTCACCGCGTGGTGAGCAATGCTGTGACATACGCTCCGAAGTCGCTTCCTACGCGGCATGTTCTTTAGACGCCCAACGTTCTAGGTAACAGGCGCTATGCGGCTTCATTGCGTAGCGTCCGGTTGACCGCAGGGTTCGGCGGCATAGGTTGAACGACGTAAGGCGGCAAGTGAAACGTAGAAGTAAAGCCAGGCAACTCCTGGAATGGCATACCAGTACGCGCCTTCGAACGCGGACAACACCGCAAACGAAGCAGTAAGTGCCGCGATAGCTAACAACCACCAATTTGCTTGGCGCGATATTGCTTGAGACAAAAATGCAGGCTGATAATTGCCACGAAGAAATGCCAAGTGAACACCTGACCAGACTAGCAATACGACGAGAATTACTGGGGCACCCATTAGCGGAATGTCCATTGAGTCTGCCCAGTGCGGAAACTCGCCTCTGTCGAAAGCCTGCAACAGATTGAAAACATAAGCGCCCACGGTCAGGAACGGAGTTACAAACGCAAGCCCAAGTAGTGCAATGCGTGACTTGGGAGATTTGAGTTGTTGCCACCCCTCACGCGAAACGAGGAATGCAGCGACTGCTAATGTGACTAAAGTTCTGCCGTAGTCCTGTAGATGAAACTTCGGGGTAAGCATTTCGTCT
>Ga0208116_1000166_pt1 | contig 22455 bp, 14 predicted proteins | sample LakWasMeta9_HOW4_2_FD_183859 | JGI IMG/M metagenome (GOLD analysis project Ga0208116, IMG submission 183859) | Freshwater sediment methanotrophic microbial communities from Lake Washington under simulated oxygen tension - Sediment Metagenome... | ecosystem: Environmental > Aquatic > Freshwater >... | reverse complement strand
GTTGTCAATCACGAAGGTGAAAGTGACGTTACCGCCTGTTTCAGGTAATACGTTGACATCCGCAGTTTTCAGCACTTCGATGTCGGGTTTGATGTCGGTGAAGGTGACGGTTTCGCTGTCGGTGTCGGTGTCGCTGTTGCCGTCGTTGTCAATGGCAACGGTGGTGACGGTGTTGGTGTGTGCAATTAAGTCATCGCCTGTTAAGAACTTGGTGATGGTAAAGCTAATGCTGCTATCGCCTGCCATGACCGCACTGCCGCCATTGGCGGCAATGGCATTGCTGAGTAAATCACCAAACTTGTCATCGAGAACCTTGGTCAAGGTCACGGCTTCGCCATTGACGTTGTCAATCACGAAGGTGAAAGTGACGTTACCGCCTGTTTCAGGTAATACGTTGACATCCGCAGTTTTCAGCACTTCGATGTCGGGTTTGATGTCGGTGAAGGTGACGGTTTCGCTGTCGGTGTCGCTAGCTACTGTACCTTCGTCATCAACCGCCGAAACAATGGCTGTGTTGGTGTGTGTTGTATTTGCATCTTGAGATGGTATTGACCGCGAAGTGGTGTAAGTCCATGTTTCACCCACTTCTAGCAGGTTATCTGTATTCCCACCTGTTTTGCTTAGCGTTACACCAGCTTGTAGAACGCCGTTTTGAACTAGGTAAAAGTCATCGGTAAAATCACTTGGCGTACCATTGTCATCAATTAGTGTATTGATGGTCAGCGGATCGGGATCAATTGCTGGTGTTGGGTCGGTGTTGGTCAAAGCATATGTATATGTGACGGTTCCAGCACTTCCTTCTAAAATTGATGTTGGGTCTGCTGTTTTTACCAAATCGATTGCGGGCGGTGCAGATTGACGGTTACCAAAATTGACATTTGTTTCGGTCGGATCAGCCGCTGTAATCAGGATAGAAGATGGGTTGGTTGTAGTCTGCGTCCAACCAGCTTGTTGTACTTCGCGTACTATGTATGGGTCGTTATCGGAATCGGACTTGTCGGCATCTGGAGTAACGGAGAATGTGTAGGCACCGCCTGCGCCTGTAACGGTGGAAGTCTCTCCTGCATCGAGTACACCATCGTTATTTTTGTCGAGAAAAATCGTCCAGCCAGCTAATCCGACTTCATCATCGGCAGTACCCGAAATATCGTCTATTCCGTTAGCATCGCGTGTCCCATCGCCGTTCAGGTCATTGAATTTAAGTCCACTGATTTCGCCTGCGATGATTGCACTAGGGGCAAGCTGTATTGATGTTGCACCAGAACCACCAATATCTACAGTTGTTTGTAATGATCCGCCGCTCCAAGCATTTGCGCCGTCAGTAGTTCCAAGACCTTGATTAGCTATCTGACCTGGGTTGGCTATATAAAGACCGTAATATATTTCAGCGATACCATTTGTTGTAGTTGCACCTGTATAGGTAAATGTAACTGTAACGTGCGCATCTTTAGTGCCAGTACCCGTATAGCTTACGTTACTGACATTGGTAATATTGGCATCGACTGTGTAAAAGTTCCCCTGCATGCCTCCGCCATTAGTAAATGAGCCATCAGCCGTTGGTGGAATATACGGATTAGTTGCATCATTCGGGGCGGGTGTCCGACTGATATTGTAGGTTGTAATGTAGGCAAATCCGCCCGCATTGGTATTTTGCTGATAATAGTTGTAAGTGATGTTGAACGAGTAACTTTGTCCATTAACTAACGGTACACTATTCGACGCATTATAGACGAAGACGTGAGGAATAACTTCGCCCTCAAAATAATTGGATTTGTTGTCATTTAGGATATTGTTATTCCATGCGGCATCTTCATCTGACCAGTGCTGATAAACTTTATTAGTACTTCCAGCAGCATCGGTAAATGATGTCGTTGCTGGGTCGCCGACAAATACATCATCAGCTGTGCCGAATGCACCATCGCTGCCTGTCTCGACTTGTTGGGCAGTTGCTAGGAAAGTTTCGTTTAGCGAATCATCGGGATTGACGTACCATTCGGTTTGAATGCTGCCGTTGGCTATGCCGTCCAGATCGCCTGTGCCGCCGTCGGTGACGTACCACGGTTCGTGTCCTGCACCTGTGTTGTTGCCTAAGGTATCGTCTGGAGTGCCTAAAATTCCGTCTGCGCCAGCATCGGTGATATGCTGAATTTGCAGTTCTATAGTAGACCCTATGGTGAATCCATCGGCTGTGATGGTTGCTGTTTCGCCTGGGGCGTAGTCGGTTTTATTGGTTTTTATTTTTGCCATGACTGCATTCCTCGATGTAATGTTTTTATGTAAGTTGAACGCTTTTGTGTGGCATTAACGAATGTCACTCTCGGCAGTCCGACTTTCCAAAACATCTTGGATTCGCAACTTTCTGCCCCTAACTTACGCTAGGTTTAGCTTTAGATTAATTTATGCAACGTGAAGTAACGCTGCTGAATTTAAAAACGATCTGCTTTCTAATACGATGCAAGCCTAAGGAAAAATCGTTGTTATCGGCGTTAAATATAAAGTTTAAATTCTTCCTGTACTATTAGAAATACGGGTATCTTTTCATAGTGTGTTCGGTGTCAATCCATTGGTTATAAACATTAAAATGTAACTACAATGACTGTAACCAAGAACACTTTGCTCGCTAATCGGGTTTTCATTATCACTTAAAAAATCAAAAATTCAATGATTTTTAATGGAGTATTAATAGGTAGATATTGGGTATTAAAAATACCCAATGTTATTTTATTTATATGAATTTATTGATATTTTTCTAAGAAAAAATTATTGTGTCATCTTAAAAATAAACTGTGTAAAAATCTTTTGGAATATTTATGAAAATCATACAATTTGCGTTTGCCGGTATTCTTTTGTTGTCTTCTGCATTTGTTCACGCCGATGACATCAGACGTAACGGCTCTATTTTTGCCAATATTGAACAAAACGGTGATGTGCGTATCAACGGCAGTATCAAAGGTCGATTTGAATCAAATGGCGATATTCGTGTCAATGGCAGTATCGAGGGACGTATTGAAAGCGATGGCGGTATCCGTAAAAACGGTTCTTTGGTCGGTAAAGTGGAGTCTAATGGCGATGTGAGAATTAACGGCAGTATACAAGGCAGAATCGAGAGTGATGGTGATGTGCGCGAAAACGGTTCGATTATCGGCTCGGCGCGCGGTGTTGCAAAAGAGCAAGCGGCGGCATTATTCTTTTTTGATTTTTTCTAATAATGATTTTTCAATACGTTGCTTATTCACTGCATATTTCTCCCGAACATAACGCTGATTAATTTAATGATAAAGATACCTTGTTGATACATTGATTAAATACAGGTAATATTCCCAGCTTAAGAAAAAGCCGACCCTATTGAAAGATAGGTACGGAAAGTTGTGGACCCTGAAATGGAAAGCCAAACTGCCTTAATAAAGACTTTAAAAAGTCAATAAGGTTTGTTTGGTTTTTTTTTGATATTTTTTTTGGCAAATAAAAAAAATAATGCCAGCTACTCCTTGCTACGTTAATAATTTGTCAACGGAGATATTGTGATGAAAAATTTTTGTATTCCAACCCGTATTAAAAAACATGAACCCCCCCAATATTCTCAGCATTTGGTATTGGAAGCGCGGATGGTATTTGATGGTGCTGTAGTTGCAACTGCTGTAGAGGCACAAAATACTGCTGATAATAATGCTCATGCCGCATCTGCCAGTGCGACGGCTACCGGATCTGACGCGCCTGCGACCGTTGATTTTTTACCCGAAACAGTGCCGCACACGGTTGATTATGGGTCTATCGGCGGTGCGACAGGCAATCAATCTGAATTTTTTGCCGCTAAAGATTCGGCTTTTGTGCCTGCCGCGATAACCCCACCGGCATCTGCGATTATTGTGGTCGATCCGCGTGCCGATAATGCGGCATTGTTGTATTTGAATCCCCCTGTTAATACCCAAGTGGTGGTATTGGATGCCACGCGAGACGGGTTTCAGCAAATTACCGATGTGCTGCAAACTCGCCATGAGATTACTGAGTTACATATTGTGCCGTGGATGCAAAACCATCAGCAATGGCTGGGCAGTCAGGCATTGAGCATTACTGTAGACTCATCAGTAGGCAATGGCTTAATGGATTGGAACGACAGTCTTGCTGACAATGCCCAACTGGTGTTTCATGGAGAAGACAGCATGGGAACAGGTTGGCTGAATCATATCAGTGCCTTAACCAATACCCACACCAGCTGGTCAACAGAATCATCCTTTCATCAAGATAACAATACGCCGTCATCAGCTACACCCTCTGTCACCACGCTGATTTTTATTGATAGTGCGGTACAAGATGCGACTGATATTGTCAGTGCGGCGGATAAAAATGCGGAAATTATTTATCTTGATGCCGACTCGGATGGGTTGACGCAAATTGCCGATTATCTGGCAGATCGTACCCATATAGACAGCATTCAAATTGTCAGTCACGGTAAAGATGCGGCTCTTTATCTGGGTAATGACAGCCTTAATAATGATAATTTAGCCAGTCACGCGGATCAGCTCGCTACTATCGGGCAATCATTAACGGCGAACGGCGATATTTTGATATACGGTTGTGATGTTGCACAATCGGCGGCGGGCGAACAATTTGTTGATAGTATTGCCGCTCTCACGCAAGCGGATGTCGCCGCCTCAACTGACATGACAGGGGCTGCCAATAAAGGCGGTAACTGGACGCTGGAATACACAGCGGGAACTATTGAAGCCAGTATTTTAGCGGCGGCTCATTACCAAGATATACTCGCCATGCCCGTTTTTGATGTCAATAACGGATCTTTGTTATTCAATCAGCCATCCATTCAAAGACTCGATGGACAGGCTGCGGGGAGTATTATTTTATTTACTAACGTAATAACTATTAACGGTCAGCAGATAGATGCTGTGGTAACAATAGTCGATAATGCCAGTACAACTATTGATGCGTTGGATACGGCTGTACCTGCAACACCCGCTCTTGGTGGCGCACCGGGTGTACCTGCTGGTGACAACTGGTTTGATTTCACTGTTATGCCTACGCCGGCTGCGCCTACGGTAAACAATTCATCAACTCTCAGATTTGATTTCATCCAAGGTGGCAGCTATAACAATATAACAACTGTCGGCGTAGATGTACTGTTAAAAAACGTAGCTGTCAATTCCTACGACATAGATAATGGACAATTTCAGGAGTTTAGTAGCTTTTCCAGCTATGTGATCTCAAATGGTTCTAATCTGGACATATCTGTCTTGCCTAATAATTTTACCCGTTTTATAGATAGAACCAATCTGAGTAATAATTCACCAATTGGCACCACTGGCTCTAATCAGGCTCGTGTAACCGCTTTTTACGACGAAATACATTCATTTGAAATAAAAGCGGGAACCACTAGACCAACGCCTGCCTATTTCTATTTAGATTTTAGCCTTGGAGCAACGTGGAATAATGATGCCGCCAATGATCCACCCGTCAACGCTGTGCCGACTGTGCAAACTGTTAATGCAGGGGTACAAACAGATATTCCAGGACTCTCTGCCACTGATATAAATCACAACTTGGCGAGTACCAGAATCTCTGTAAACAGCGGTACTCTGAATGTGGATTTAACAGGAGGCGCGACTATCACAGGTGGTGCTAACGGCACAGGAGTTCTGACGCTAAGCGGTACTGAAGCTCAAATAAAAGCCGCCTTGGCGACTGTGAAATATACGGGTAATAATGGCGTAAACAACGATACGCTGAGTGTATTAAGCACCGATAAACTCGGATTAACCGATGTGGATACGGTTGCCATTAACGTCACCAATAGCCCACCGATAGCCGTTGATGATACTAAAACAGGTAATGCAGGCAGCCCTATTGTCGTCAATGTAGTTGGCAATGACAGCGACCCGAACAATAATTTAGACCCGACCAGCGTTAGAATTGTCGGCACAGCAAATCGGGGTGACCCGTTGTTTGTTGCAGGTCAAGGCACTTGGTCGGTCAATACGGTTACTGGGGATATTACTTTTACACCTATTGCAGGCTTTATTTTAAATCCTACACCGATTAATTACACCGTCAGAGATACCACTGGACTGGAATCAGCAACGGCTAAAGTATCAGTGATAGTAAACACTCCGCCAGCCGCCGTTAATGATACGGTTATAGGGACAAGAGGTGTGCCTGTCATTGTCAATGTACTCGGCAATGACAGCGACCCAAACGATAATTTGGATATTACCAGTGTTCAGATTGCGGGTGCTGCACCAGACGGCACACTGACTGTCCCGAATCAAGGCATCTGGTCAGTCAATACCGGCACAGGAGCAATTACCTTTACACCTGTTGCAGGCTTTAACGGCAACCCGACACCCATTAATTACACTGTCAAAAATACCACTGGTTTAGTATCAACACCTGCCACGGTGTCGATAATAATGAATCAGGTGCCGATTGCAATCCCTGACAACAATGTAGCGATTGAAGGTGGTCTTCCGATAACGGGTGATATTATTACTAATGAGGCTACATTAGGAGATAGACCAACAATAGTCACCACTGCCAGCCAAGGTACGAACAATATCAATATAGGTGTGCCGTTTATAACGGCGGCAGGAGCGGTGCTAATAATCAATGCCGATGGCAGTTACAGTTATACGCCACCACTCACTATAGCCATTAATGGTTTAACTGAACGCTTTAATTACACCATCACTGATTCCAATGGAGATACCAGCAACTCCATACTGACTATTGTGATTCAAAAAGCACTGGGTGCCAGTGGTTCATTGATTCAACTGAGCAATCCAGCCAGAGCTATTGTAGAAGAACCCCCGAAATTTTTTACTACACTCCCGCTGCAACCTGCAACCGTTCTGGACTTTAGCGTATATACCATAAAGTCATACCTACCCTCGCATGACGATATTATCTCGCTGACGGGGTCTTTGCGGGATCAGGTGGTACTGGAACTCAAGCACTTTTCTTTCGATGTTCCAAGCTGGGCATTCAGACACACCAATCCAAATGAACAGCTGCATTTTGAAGCCAGTTATCCCGATGGTTCACCCCTGCCTGAGTGGTTGAAATTCAATCCAAAACTGTTAATGTTCTCTGGAACACCGCCTAAAGGCGCACATAACGAAACCGTTATGGTGACGGCAAGCGACGCTTACGGCAACGAAGTACACGCAGTATTTACCGTTCATGTCAACAAAGAGCGGGCAAGTTCCGAGAATAAGTCATTGAATCTTGACCTGAAATTAATGGGCATTCCAGATAAAGCGATTGACAGGCATCAGCCCTTAGAAAAATCAGTCAATGCTGGTAAATCAGGGCTATCTGACCGAATACACGCAGTGGGGAAATTGGGAAAACTGCAAGAAAGTCACGCATTACTTGAGAGTTTAAAACACTAGAATTGAATGAAAGCGAGTCATGCACAACTGAGTTGTGCATGACTGCTTGTCTGATAAAGGTTTGTTACACATTTAGCAATGAGCGTTCATGGATTAAATAATGAACTCACATTGACAGTTCATATACACAGTTCGACGGTATATATAAATAAACCTGCGAGATCTTAAAAATCTCGCAGGTTTTTGCAACTTGTAACAGCTGACTTTTTACAATCAACTTAAGTAAGTGAACATAAGTTCTCAGGTATATGACTGCCAGTTCTTCAAGGACTGGCAGTCATTTATTACCTAAAAACTTTTTCACTGTAACTTACTTATTTATTAAACTTCAAATTCAGAACGGTCACGACCTGCATTTAATAATGCACGGAACCATTTTGGCATCACACCGCGACCTGTCCATGTATTGTCTGCATTTTCAGGGTCACGGTATTTAATTGCCACCTTTGCACCTTTGCGCACAGGTTTTTTCTCGCCATCATGAATATCTACCGTTACACCAATAGACGCAGCCAACTCTTTAATTTGGTTTATTACGTCTTTGCGCTTATTAAGCTGTATATTTTTTAATGCTTTTTCTGCATTATTAATAATTGCCTGTAACTCGTCTGCCGAAGAATTGTCGAAATCAGTCATGTTTATTACTCACTTATAAAAGGTTACAAAGGGTGTTATTGAATATCATCTTTCATGAAAAAGATTAATGTTTAATTATAATAGGTTACTCAACATAATACTATTCATTTTATTAAAAATCACTTTTCAATACTCATGGTCAGTATATTCAATCGACCTATACCTGTAAAATAAGCACGTTTATTTATACCCAGAAGCCACAATTATTGATAATAGTACCAAGGAGTTGTGTTAGAATTCAAAACCGCTTAACGCCTTACATTCATGGGTCAATGAGTATAATATTATGATTTTTTCAGAATTTTTAACGGTATTTTTCTTAAAACATTCGCCCGCTTTAAAATATTGAAATACCTGTTTTTCTTCGCATGGAATCCGCCTGCTCTTGACGTTAAAATTTATTATTACTACGCGACCAGCAACACTATTCAAGCAGGAGATATTTTATTAAGCTGTTACCACCTTTATGTAAACGGTTATTTTATCCCTGACAACTATAGTCATGCCACATTATATAGCGATGATGAAAAGTTATTCATGCCCTGAATCCTGACGTGTGTTTATCTATACCTGACTTCATTAGTCATATTGTTTTTAAAGGATTTTTAGACTACATAACGCTATTAACTACAATCAAACTTATGCAAACTTCTTTTCAATCTATCGGCATTATCGGCAAACCCAGCGACCCCAGTATTGCTGAAACCCTGACAATATTATGTGACTATTTAAAACAACAGCATTACAGAGTATTTATTGATAGTGACAGCGCGCATTTTATTGACGAAACTCATGTTACCGCGTGTTCAATAAACGCCTTGGCGCGGCATTGTGACTTAGTCATTGCCGTCGGTGGAGACGGTACATTTCTCGCTGCGGCGCGGGCAATTGCCGAATATGATATTCCATTAATCGGTGTTAATTTAGGACGACTGGGCTTTTTGGTCGATATATCGCCCAATCAATTGACTGAGAAACTGCACCGTATTTTGCAAGGGCATTATTCAGAAGAAAAACGTTATTTATTACGCACGAAAATTATTCGTGACGACTGCGTGATTCACGAAGAAACGGCGGTGAATGAAGTCGTAGTGCATCGCTGGGTCACACCGAGTATGATTGAAATTGTCACCAAAATTGACGGAATGTTTTTAAACTCGCAACGTTCAGACGGCTTGATTGTCTCAACACCCACAGGTTCAACCGCGTATTCCTTATCAGCAGGCGGGCCTATTCTATATCCGTCACTCAATGCCCTTGTATTAGTGCCGCTCAACCCGCATACCCTGTCCAATCGCCCTATTGTGATTCATGACAGCGCGGAAATTGAAGTCAGCTTTTGCCAGACCAAACAAATCAATGCCTTAGTAACCTGCGATCACATTGAAATTCCTGAAGTGTTTATCAGTGATAAGATTTTAATTAAAAAAGACCCGAAACCGATTAGAATTCTGCACCCCGAAGGGCATGACTTCTTTCATATTCTCAGAAATAAATTAAATTGGAGCAGTGGTTACCACACCATCTCATAATGTTACTAAATCTGACTATACTCGACCTCGCGGTCGTTAAATCTTTAAACCTCGATCTTGCACAAGGAATGTCGGTTCTGACTGGCGAAACGGGTGCAGGCAAGTCGATTTTATTAACCGCCTTGGGTCTGGCATTAGGCGATAGAGCCGATTCCGGCTATATTCGCCCCGATTGCTCACGCGCTGAAGTCAATCTGGAATTTGACTTGTGTGATGCGCCGCAAGCCTCGCAATGGCTGAAAGACCATGACTTAGATGATGAGCGGCAGTGTTTGATTCGCCGTGTCGTCAGCAGTGACGGACGCTCTAAAGCTTATATTAATAGTCGCCCCGTCACCCTGCAAACCCTGCAAGCCCTCAGTGAACAACTGGTGGAAATTCACGGACAGCACGCGCATTTAACCCTGTTACACAGCGACGAACAACGCCGCTTGTTAGACGTATTCGCTAAAACCCAGCCCTTATTAGATAAGGTGAACCAGTGCCACAAACACTGGCAACACGCCCATAAAGAACTGAACGCGCTCATTAAAACCAACAGCGAAAAACACCAGCGCGAAGAACTGTTACGCTATCAACTGGAAGAACTGCAACAGCTGGATTTCAGCCGTTATGACTACGCTGGTCTGTCCGAAGAACACACCAAACTGGCAAATCTGGAACACATTTTAAGCACAGGACAACTCCAGCTTGATCTACTGTATGAAAATGATGGCTCACTGCATTCCAGCTTTAACCAAAGCATCAAAGACTTAAACCATCTTGCCCGCTTCGCCCCCGAATTAACCGATATTGTGACCTTATTATCAGAAGCACAAATCCAGACCGAAGAAGCCGCATTACAACTGCGCCATTTTCTCAAAGCCCAAGATGCCGACCCGCAACGTATCGCCGACTTGGAAAATCAAATTGCCATTATTCAAAACCTGAGTCGCAAGCATCATGTCAGTCCTGAACAACTGCCTGAATTAGTGCAACAATTAGACAGCGAATTAGACGGTTTAACCCACAGTAGCGAACGCATTGAAGCACTGACCCAAGAAACCGCACAACTGCTCACGCAATACAACGAACTCGCCAAACAACTATCAGGCAAACGCCAACAACAGGCGAAGAAACTACAAAAACACATTTCCGCTATGATAAAAGAACTGGGAATGCCGCACGGTGAATTTATCGTCGAAGTCACTCAATCCAATACCGAAACACCCAAACTTAACGGCAATGATACCGTTAATTTTTTAGTCAGTGCCAACGTCGGTTTACCGCCCAAACCACTGACTAAAGTCGCCTCAGGCGGTGAGTTATCGCGCATCAGTTTAGCGATACAAGTCACCACCGCCAGCGACAAATCCACCCCGACCATGATCTTTGACGAAGTCGATTCAGGCATCGGCGGCGGCATTGCTGAAATTGTCGGGCAAAAACTGCGCAGCTTAAGTCATAACCGACAAGTGCTATGCGTCACCCACTTACCACAGGTCGCCGCACAAGCGCACCATCATTTATATGTTGAGAAAAATAATCAAACCGACATCACCGCGTCCACTGTCAGGTTATTAACCGACGCAGAACGCATCCCCGAAGTGGCAAGAATGCTAGGTGGCGTAACCATGACCGCCAACACCCTTGCCCATGCACAAGAAATGCTCACGCACGCCTTGGCGCATTAATGACAACACCAACCTAAGGACAATAATCATGAACCGATTTCCAGCTGAATGGGAAAAACAATCTGCCGTATTAATTGCATGGCCTCATGCGACAGGTGATTTTAGTAATCGTCTTGAATCTGTGGAACAAACGTACAGCATCATCGCTGACACCATCACGCAATACCAGCGATTGATGATAGTGTGTCGTGATGACAGCCATCAAAAACACATTGAAACCTTAGTGAGTCAACCCGAAGACATTGATTTTATTCATGCCCCCGTCAACGACATCTGGGTGCGTGATACTGCTTTTTTAAGCATGGAAAAAGACGGCGTAATTACCCATCTTAATTTTAAATTTAACGGCTGGGGCGAAAAATACAACTACAGCGACGACAACGCCTTAAATAATAAACTGGCTAATTCCAAGCCATTCAAAGGCAAAAGCCACCACGACATCGACTTTATCCTAGAAGGCGGCAGCATCGAAAGCGACGGCATGGGAACGATTCTGACTACCCGCCAATGTCTGTTAAATCCCAACAGAAATAAAGGCTTAAGCCAACAAGACATTGAAAAAATCTTAGCTGAACAGCTAGGTGCAAAACGGGTGTTATGGATAGACCAGCCCAATTTACCGGGTGATGACACCGATGCTCACATCGACACCTTAGCGCGTTTTTGCACAGCGAACACCATCGCCTACACAAGTTGTGATGATGAGCAAAATGTGAATTACGACAGCTTAAAACGGATGGAAATGCAGTTACAGGTATTGCGCACCCCGACAGATGAGCCTTACAACCTAGTGCCGTTACCGCTGCCTAAAACCATCCTTGACGAGGACGGCGAACAACTGCCCGCCAATTATTCCAACTTTTTAATCATCAACCACGCAGTCATGATGCCCGTATACGGTGATGATAATGACGCAGTGGCGTTGGAGCGCATAGGCAAAGTATTTCCAACACACCACATCATCGCCATCCCCTGCCGCCCATTGGTACACCAATACGGCAGTTTGCATTGTATGACCATGCAGTTTCCTGAGGGGTATTAAACTGTAGTATCTGGGTTGCGGCTCTGTCGCAACCCGACAAATACTAGAGAATGTTGGTGTGCTAACCTAATCTACCCGATTTACGGCATCCGTTTAAATATTAAACATAGATAAGGAATATTATTAGTGACTTTTCCAGTAAGTCTGACTGCAAATATAAGTAGTCATAATGGAGTAATAAATAGAAATATCGTTCTCAATAAAGGACTCACTGTTCTTCTAGGGCCGAATGGGTCGGGTAAAACTCACCTTCTTCGAGGTCTAAAAAACAGCTTTGTAGCGCATATCGGTGACAAAAAAGTAAGATTTTTGTCTGCGGGACGAATGGGAACCTCAGAACAATTTAGATCCGACTTTAACGGTCATCATGGTGGAACCCCAAATTACGATAGTGCCACTTATGGGAGCAAAGGAGATTCCGCTCGACGGCATCAAATTGAAACATTAAATGGAGACTTCCAAACTATCGCAGAACGCGCTGATATTCTTATAAAAATTCAAGAACGTCTCAGGAAACTATTTAAAAGAGATATACTAATTGAGTGGGATGCAGGAAGCTTGAAAATTCTTTTTTCTCGTTTAGACGGAGTATCTCAACCCTATTCATCTGGTCGTGAAGCATCAGGTTTAATGCACTTAGTAGGTATTCTTTCAGCACTTTACGATGATGAAGTTGGTGCTTTGCTATTAGATGAACCTGAAGTTTCGCTACATCCACAGTTACAGGCATTCTTACTTAAAGAAATTATTAGCGTTGCTGGTCATCCGTCCGAGGGTGGAAACAAAAAATTCGTCGTTATTGCAACACACTCAACTGAAATGATTCAAATAGTGCGACCAGATGATTTGTTGTCGCTTGTTTTTTGTTATGACCTTAATTCAGAACCAGTTCAAATTGCCGCAGATGCAGGTGAACTAAAGAACAAAAAAATTCAAGGCTTGATTGCTCGTTTAGGGCAAGAACATAAATTATCGTTGTTTTGTAAACGTCCACTTTTAGTTGAGGGACCTTCTGATGTAATGATATGTAATGCTTTGTCCAGTAAAGCAGATATGCACTTGGAAGCTGCTGGTTCACAAATCTTACCTGTAATTGGTAAGGGGCAGATGCCTATTGTTACAAAATTATTTCGTCTTTTAGGTAAAGACCCAGTTGCTCTAGTTGATGCTGATGCAATTACCGACGGACTTGAGTTAGTTAATCAATTTCTTTCTGACAATCCAATTGCTGACCGAGAAGCTAGCATTCATGGATTCTCCTCAGCTACTGCAATGGCAAATCCTATTTATAGTGATTTATGTAAGCTTGTTCAAAATCAATGGGGAGAAATATCTGTAAAAGCCGAATTACATCCATATTGGGTAAACAAAAAAGAGGGAGAAGATGATTTAGCTAAACGCCGAGCGGCTTTTTGCGTACTTTTTTCTACAGTTGATAGCGAATTGTCTGAATTAGTTACTGATAGTGCATGGATAATCATTAAGCGAAGAATTACTACTCTTTTGGAACTACTTGAAAAATCAGGTTTATTCGTACTACGGAAAGGCTCTATCGAATCTTACTATCAAAAATCTGATACTTTCACATCAATAGAAAAACCAAGCGTGGCAGCAGATGAAATGGAACATATTAGCCAACTTGATAAAGTGGCAATCCAAGAACCCTATGCAGACATTCTGAGATGTATAAAGTTCGCATCAAGTGCAGAGTCGATTTGCGAAGCAGATGCTTTGAGAGATTTACTTCTTGCGGTCGCAACACCAGCACATACAAGGTTAAAAGGAGGTGATTTAGCGCAGGATTTTAATCTTCTAGCTAGGTCAATATTAGGTGATCGATCAAAAATATTCGACCTTACATCTACAGATAACTCGTTAGTCATTTCGATTGCAAGTAAAATACTCAGCGTTACTGGCTTCCCATTGACGATTCATAAAGACGCTGATGTCGTTCAAACTATTAGTTTGGCACTGGCAAAAAATATATAACTCGTAGCAATTATCCCGCATGGTGCCGCGTATGTTGGGTTGCGAAAGAGACCTAACTCGACCTATGACCACTAAGATAAAAAAAGGCTATAAAGTGTTAAAACCTTTATAGCCTTTTTTTTGTATCACGGTGCAAGACGTTGCGGTGCAACGTCTCTACGCATTAAACCGCTAACGCTAATTCCGCACGCATTTCATCAATGACTTTTTTATAATCAGGTTGGCTGAAAATCGCTGAACCTGCAACGAACGTATCTGCACCTGCCGCTTTAATGGCGCGGATGTTGTCGGTTTTAACACCGCCGTCGATTTCTAAACGGATGTTACGACCGCTGGCATCAATCATTTTTCTGACTTGACGTAATTTGTCTAAGGCAGATGGAATGAACGATTGACCGCCAAAACCGGGGTTGACTGACATCAATAAAATAATGTCCACTTTGTCCATCACATAATCTAAATGACTTAATGGCGTGGCTGGATTGAATACCAGACCTGCTTGACAGCCGTTGTCTTTAATCAATTGTAAGGTACGGTCGATATGAATTGATGCTTCAGGGTGGAAAGTGATGATGCTCGCGCCTGCTTTGGCAAAATCAGGAATCAAACGGTCTACGGGTTCAACCATTAAATGCACGTCAATCGGTGCAGTTACGCCGTGTTTTCTTAAGGCTTCACACACTAATGGCCCGATGGTCAGGTTAGGTACAAAGTGGTTGTCCATGACATCAAAATGCACAACATCCGCGCCAGCGGCTAACACGTTATCAACTTCTTCGCCCAATTTAGCAAAGTTAGCAGACAGGATTGAGGGAGCTATCCAATTTTCATTCATATTATTATCCTCTTGAGTGTTAAAACTTAACATTATAACTTTTTTTAACTCGTACTGTTGCGTTTCAATAAGCGCGTAAGAAACCTGCGAGGTCTTTAAGACCTCGCAGGTTTTGGTGTATCTAATTATTCGACATGGCTATCGAATATCATCGTTTTATTAACAAAATCAAGCTGTTTATGATGTGCCTCAACAAGAAAGAAGGAGTGGTTTTTTAAAACTCCGTCACTAACTGAAGAGAGTAAAACGATGAAACATTTTCAGCGAAACGCACTATCAAACGCGCTTCATAAAGTTCCAACTGCGAAACCTGCTTCGATTAACAGCACGGCAAGCACTATTTTAGGTTTGTTATTGGTATTGCCCAGTTTGGCAAGTGCCGAAGATTACTATGTCAAAACGCGCGGTTATCGCGTTGAACCTATTCCTGATCCCCCCACTTATGTCCGCAATTTAAGTAAAACGCAATTCAAAGAATTTCGTAATGTCGATTGGTTGGATGTGGGTTTGGATCATCGCACTCGTTACGAATATCGTGAAAATGATTATCGTATTACACCCGCGCAAGCCAACGGTTCAACCTTTCGCGCCGATCCCGATAATTTGTTTTTGCTGAGAACCCGCGCTTATATAGGCGTTAAAGATATTCTTGATCCATTCCGCTTTGTGGTCGAATTTCAAGATTCGCGCAGTTACAACGGTTTGTATGAAACAACCAATGCCGATGTCAACGAGTTTGAATTGATTCAGGGCTATGGCGAATTGTATTTTAAAAACGCACTGGGTAATAACCGTCCGTTAAGCATTCGCGCAGGTCGTCAGGCATTAGAATTAGTCGATAGACGCTTTATTGCCACTAACGAGTTTCGTAACACCACCAATAATTTTGAAGGTTATCGCGTACGCTTCGGCAAAAAACAAAATGATTGGGATTTGGATACCTTTGCGTTTCATCCCGTCACCCGTTTGAAATACCAATTTGATGAGCCAGACACCGATACTTGGTTTTATGGCGGCGTGTTAAGTCTTAAACAACTGTCGCAGTACATCACCTTTCAACCGTATTTCTTTGGGCGTAGCGTGAATGGTGATCCTTATAACCCTGTGGTTTCAGCGCGTAAAAACAATCAGGAAATTTATTCCCCCGGTTTGCGCGTTTACGGGGTTATTCCTGATACGGGTTTTGATTTTGATGCCAACTTCACCAAACAATTTGGACGTTACGGTGTCACCAGAACAGTCACTAATACCACAACGGTCAATGGTGTAAGACGAACCGTTTCCACTCAGCAAGAGAAATTATTACAGCAGGACTCACTCGCTTACGCCTTGGAACTCGGTTACACCTTCGATCACGATTGGAAACCCAGAGCAAGCTTATTTTATGGCTATGGCACAGGCGATAAAGTGCCTAACAGCACGGCAACCGATGGTAAAAATCAACGGGTTGATGCCTTTTACGGCTTCAATCAGCCTTGGTCACGCAATGACTATTTTTCATGGGATAACGTCCACGCGCCTAAAGCCAGAATCGAGTTTACGCCTTATCAGGATTTGAGAGTCGATGCAGGTTATAACGCGTATTGGTTGGAAAATGAAACGGCAGCGTGGAATCGGACAGGCTTGCAAGATAGAACAGGTAACAGCGGTAATTTCTTAGGTCACGAAGTGGACCTTCGCGTGCGTTACAAAGTCAATCCTTATGTGGACTTGACGACCAGTTATGCGCGTTTTGAACCGGGTAGTTTTACTCGCGCACAAGATAAATCCTATACCGCTACAGGACCATACACGTCACAAGCCAGTAATTTTTTCTACTTTGAAGTGTCGCTGAATGCGTTTGGCGACGGCAAGTTATAAACCTAATTATTAACCTAGTTCCCACGCGCTGCGTCACTGCCATTAAGTTAAGAAAACCCCAGCGGGGTGAAATATTTGTAGCCAAGATGTTTAGACGATTTCATAACCCCGTAGGGGTGAAATGTTGGACGAAAACAAACATTTCACCCCTACGGGGCTTGATTGTATTTATATTTTGTTGCTACAACCATTTCACCGCTACGCGGTTATTATCGACAATCTGGCTTAACTTAATGGCAGTGACGCGCTGCGTGGGAACTCATGCAGACCGCGCTGCGGTCTGTTCAACGCGGCGCGTTGACACTGCATTCCACGCGGCGCGTGGGAACGAGAGCAACTAACAATCTACAAACACAGGAATTAATTATGAAAAATCGTTTTGCTCACATTATCTTTGCGGCGACTTTATCTATTTTGGCAGCTGGCAACAACGCACAAGCCGCCGATAGAGAACTACTCAATGTCTCTTATGACCCGACCCGCGAATTGTACAAAGAATACAACCCGCTCTTTGCCAAGCACTGGCAAGAAACCAAAGGCGAAAGCGTCACTATCAATCAATCACACGGCGGCGGTGGTAAACAAGCCCGTGCCGTGCTGGATGGTTTAGAAGCTGATGTGGTAACGCTCGCCATCGCCTACGACATCGACCAACTGCATAAACGCGGCAACCTGATTCCCGAAAATTGGCAATCCTTATTACCCAACAACAGCTCACCTTATACCTCAACCATCGTTTTTGTCGTGCGCAAAGGCAACCCGAAAGCCATTAAAGATTGGGATGATTTGATTAAAACGGGGACGGGTATCGTCACGCCAAATCCCAAAACCTCAGGCGGTGCGCGATGGAATTATTTAGCGGCGTGGGGTTATGCACTCAAGCATAACAACAATGACGAAGCGGCGGCTAAAGACTTTGTCACCAAATTATTCAAAAACGCAGGCGTATTGGATTCAGGAGCGCGGGGTGCAACCACCAGCTTTGCAGAACGTGGTCTGGGTGACGTACTGATTACTTGGGAAAACGAAGCCCATTTGGTCATCAACGAATTTGGTGCGGATAAATTTGAAATTGTTACACCGTCGTTAAGCATACTCGCCGAACCACCTGTGACGGTTATCGAAAAAGTAGCGCGTAAAAACGGCACGTTTGAAGTCGCCACTGAATATTTAAAATATTTATACAGCAAAGAAGCCCAAGAAATTATCGCGAAAAACTTTTATCGCCCAACGGATAAAGACATTGCCGCCAAGTATGCCGCGCAATTCCCCGCCATTGAACTGGTAAAAATAGAACAGTTCGGCGGCTGGAATAAAGCGCAGGAAAAGCACTTTGCCGATAATGGTGTATTTGACCAAATTTACGGACAACACTAATTTTTCGTCACTACTTGTCTCCTACCTTGAGGGGCAGAGGTTTTGATTTTCCTCTAATCCCCTCTTTTTTATAAGAACGTCGATGAGGTTTTTTCAGATGATAAGAAGTCCCAATGACTGGGGTATAGATAATCTGGTTGCACGGTTGCGCGAAGTACGGGTGAAATCATTGGAAACCCGCCACCGCCGTAACAAACCGCCTAAATTACCCCGACGTAAAGAGTTACAGAGTGTAGTAGACGGCTTGAGTGTCGCCCTGTTTCCCAATCGTTTAGGGTTGCCTGATATTACCGATGAAGGTATTGATTATTTTGTCGGTCATACCTTAGACACCGCCTTGCGCACATTGCAACAACAGGTTCGCCGTGAACTGGTGTTTACTGCCGAACAAAATCACTCAGTAACGCACAACATGGATAACGTCGCCAACCATATTACTCGCGCCTTTTCCGAACAACTACCCAGTGTCAGGCAATTGCTGGACAGCGACATTACTGCCGCTTATCAGGGCGATCCTGCGGCGCACAGTCCCGATGAAGCCTTGGTGTGCTACCCAGGAATTGTCGCCATGACCCACCACCGACTGGCACACAATCTATACGCATTAGGCGCACCGATGATTGCCCGCATGATAACCGAGCTTGCTCATTCGGCAACGGGTATCGACATTCATCCGGGTGCAAAAATCGGTGACAGTTTCTTTATCGACCACGGCACGGGTGTGGTAATCGGTGAAACGGCAGTGATTGGGCGAAACGTTCGCTTATATCAAGCCGTGACCTTAGGTGCAAAACGCTTTGATAAAGACGAAGACGGCGCGTTAGTAAAAGGTAACGCCCGCCACCCTATCGTCGAAGATGATGTGGTGGTTTATGCAGGCGCGACTATTTTAGGGCGCGTCACTATCGGGCAAGGTTCAACCATCGGCGGTAATGTCTGGCTCACCCACAGTGTGCCACCTAACAGCCACATCACGCAGGCACAAGTGCGTAGCGAATTACCACTCAGTAACATCGAATTAAAAAGCACCAGCTTTTCAAAAATCGAAGCTCATGCTTCGCAATAAATCGTCCACGAAAAGCACGAAAGACACAAAAGATACGAATTTTTCGTGTTTTTCGTGGACAAATTACTTAATAAACACGAACTATAGGAAAAGACCATGACTGATATACATGACGCTCATACCGCACTTGGCGATGTCGCTGCGCGTACTTTAGCCAATGCCACCAAAACCGTACCCATGTTATCAACCATCACGCCACGTTGGTTGACCCATTTACTGCCTTGGCTGCCTGTTGAAGCGGGTATTTACCGTGTCAACAAAGCAAAAAACGAATCCAGCATTACCGTTGATTGCTCCAGTCTTGATGAAAAAATTCTGCCGCAAACCTTCGTGGATTATGAAGAATGGGGTCGTGAATACCGCTTGAATGCGGTCAACACCGTGCTGGATGTCCACACTCGCGTGTCGGATTTGTACAGCAGTCCGCACAATCAAATTCACGAACAATTACGCTTGACCATTGAAACCATAAAAGAACGTCAAGAAAGTGAATTAATCAACAACGCAGAATACGGCTTGCTAAATAATGTCGCGCCTGCGTTTAAAGTACAAACCCGCAATGGTTCACCGACACCCGACGATTTAGACGAATTAATCGCCCGCGTTTGGAAAGAACCTGCATTTTTCTTAGCGCATCCGCGTGCGATTGCCGCATTTGGACGTGAAGCCACCCGTCGTGGCACACCACCACCTACCGTGACTTTATTCGGTTCACAATTTTTAACATGGCGCGGGATTCCGTTAATTCCAACTGACAAACTGCGCATTACTAATGGCAAAACCAACATTCTGTTATTGCGCACCGGTGAAAGTCGTCAAGGCGTAGTCGGTTTGTATCAACCAAATTTAACAGGCGAATTAACAATGGGCTTATCGGTGCGCTTTATGGGCATCAACCACAAAGCCATTGCCTCATATTTGGTGTCTTTGTACTGCTCATTAGCGGTATTAACTGACGATGCTCTGGGTGTGTTGGAAAATGTCGAAGTAGGCAACTACTATGACTACAAATAACACAAACCTGCCCGATATTGAGCAGTTGACCCGCTTGGCAAATCAATTGTTTACCGCCTTGCCTTGTGATGGTTCATTGCTGAATGCAGGTATTCACGCCTTCTCCCCACAAGCGACAACGGCGGCGGCTGAATCTGGTAAGTTGACACAGTTAGCCAGTTTAGCAGAACGTCGTATTGAGCCGCCTGTGGAAACTGCGGAACTCAATAAACTGCTGGCTAATTACGGCACAGTGACTCGTTCTGGCGCACCTAGCGATACGCTCACGACTGCGCCCAGTTTTTATTTTCTGGATGCTGCTGCCCAGCAACAGGCGGTATCGTCTTTAGAATTGGCGGTGAAATCAGCCAGTCAAGCATTATCCCCACAATCAGCGGCAACCGCTGATATTAACAAAGTAACGGGATTATCCAGCTTGGCAGGACAGCACGTTGAATTACCTGCGGAAACCTTGGATTTGCATAAACTGCTGGCAAGCCATGCCACCGTGAATCGTTCTGGCATACCAAGTAATCCAGTTGCGGACACATCGCCGACGTTTTATTTTCTCGATGCACAACAACACCCGCACCGTGATTTAAATACCTTGGGATTGGTCAGCAGTCATGCGGCATTTGATGTTCATGCAGTGCGCCGTGATTTTCCAATTTTGCGTGAGCGTGTCAACGGACAACCGTTAGCGTGGCTGGACAATGCTGCGACCACACAAAAACCGCAGGTGGTGATTGACAGAATTTCGGAATTTTACAGTCATGAAAATTCCAACATTCACCGCGCCGCGCATGAACTGGCGGCACGCGCCACTGATGCCTATGAAAAAGCCCGCAAAACTGTCGCGGATTTTCTTCATGCCGCTTCGCCTGACGAGATTGTCTTTGTGCGCGGTTCAACCGAAGCGATTAATTTAGTCGCCAAAAGTTGGGGACAACAAAACATCGGCAAGGATGATGAAATCGTCATCACTTGGCTGGAACATCATGCCAATATCGTGCCGTGGAAACAATTGTGTGATGTCACGGGTGCAGTGTTACGCGTTGCACCTGTTGATGATAACGGGCAGGTATTGCTGGATGAATACGCCAAACTGCTGAATTCGCGTACTAAACTGGTGTCGTTCACGCAGGTATCCAACGCGCTGGGAACCATCACGCCCGCACAGGAAATGATTGAACTGGCGCATCGCGTCGGTGCAAAAGTATTGCTGGATGCGGCGCAATCGGTATCGCATTTAAGTGTTGATGTGCAGGCGTTAAACTGTGATTGGCTAGTCTTTTCAGGTCATAAAATTTTTGGCCCGACAGGTATCGGCGTACTCTACGGCAAAGCGGAAATACTGGACGCAACGCAACCGTGGCAAGGCGGCGGCAATATGATTGAAGATGTCACCTTTGACAAAATCATCTATCAACCTGCCCCCGCACGTTTTGAAGCAGGCACGGGTAATATTGCGGATGCCGTTGGTTTAGGCACGGCGTTGGAATACTTGCAGCGTATCGGTGTGCCAAATGTAGCGCGTTATGAGCATGAGCTATTAGGCTATGCGATTGAAGCGTTACGCGGTATCAACGGCCTGCGCTTGATTGGTACGGCGACGGAAAAAACCAGCGTGTTGTCGTTTGTGTTGAAAGGTCACAGTACCCAAGACGTAGGCACGGCGTTGAATAAAGCGGGTATTGCGGTACGTTCTGGACACCATTGTGCGCAACCGATTTTGCGCCGCTTTGGTTTGGAAGCGACTGTGCGTCCTTCCTTAGCGTTTTATAACACTTACGAAGAAATTGATCGTTTGGTGAGTGTGGTAAGGCAAGTTCAAGCAGGACAGATTGGCTTTTATTAATCTGGTAATAAGGGAGTACAAACTTAGGTTTGTACTCCCACACTTCATCTAGTTCCCACCCGCTGCGCCACTGCCATTAAGTTAAGGGTTTTGTAAATTAAAATACTATACATTTTGGATTATACAGTGACTAAAAAAAGCAGGTGATAGAACGAAGTCGGGAGTGGATTGAAGATGACGAGTTTAAAAAACGG
>Ga0208116_1000162_pt1 | contig 22579 bp, 19 predicted proteins | sample LakWasMeta9_HOW4_2_FD_183859 | JGI IMG/M metagenome (GOLD analysis project Ga0208116, IMG submission 183859) | Freshwater sediment methanotrophic microbial communities from Lake Washington under simulated oxygen tension - Sediment Metagenome... | ecosystem: Environmental > Aquatic > Freshwater >... | reverse complement strand
CTCGCCAACGGCAGCGCGATCAGCGGCGCCACCGCCAGCAGTTATGTGCTGACCGAGGCCGAGGTCGGCCAGACCCTATCCGTGACCGCCAGCTATAGCGACGGCCACGGCAGCAACGAGAGCGTCAGCAGCGCCGCGACCGCCGCCGTCGCCAATGTCAACGACGCCCCGACCGGCAGCGTCACTATCACCGGCACGCCGGCCCAGGGCCAGACCCTGACCGCCAGCCACACCCTGGCCGATGCCGACGGCCTGGGGCCGATCAGCTACCAGTGGCTCGCCAACGGCAGCGCGATCAGCGGCGCCACCGCCAGCAGTTATGTGCTGACCGAGGCCGAGGTCGGCCAGACCCTATCCGTGACCGCCAGCTATAGCGACGGCCACGGCAGCAACGAGAGCGTCGGCAGCGCCGCAACTGCCGCCGTCGCCAATGTCAACGACGCCCCGACCGGCAGCGTCACTATCACCGGCACGCCGACCCAGGGCCAGACCCTGACCGCCAGCCACACCCTGGCCGATGCCGACGGCCTGGGGCCGATCAGCTACCAGTGGCTCGCCAACGGCAGCGCGATCAGCGGCGCGACCGCCAGCAGCTATATGCTGACCGAAGCCGAGGTCGGCCAGACCTTGACGGTGACCGCCAGCTATAGCGACAGCCACGGCACCAGCGAAAGCATAGGCAGCACCGCCACCGCCGCCGTCGCCAATGTCAACGACGCCCCGACCGGCAGCGTCACCACCGTCGCCAATGTCACCACCGTCAACAATGCCCCAATAGTAGGCATCGCTACTGGTACCGCAACTCAAGGCCAGACTCTGACTGCCTCCACAGCCCAAGAACAGCTCCTGGCTGCTCCGCCGCCCCTCATCAATGCTAATCCTCTTCGCATGCCGCCTATTTTCGGCAGTATGAACGCTATTGTTACCTCCTCGCCTGTCGATAATCATCAGGACACTTTAAATAACACGGCTAGCGCAGACAGCTATGATGCCAATCCTCTCGACGTTATCAGGCCCGGCAATGGAAATATTTTTGATACAGAAATACCGCTGAGCAATCAATCCGTTTTATCTGCTGACGTTATTACTGCTCCGAGGGGTGCGGTGTTTTTTGAATCTGAGCCGCATATAGTCACTGCGAAATGGACAAGCGAACCGCCTCCATCGATGGTAGAGCCGCCCGGAGAAATCAGGTTGGCAAATAATTTTAATGACTTGCTGATAAGTTCTAAGGTTGACTACACCGTTGACATGAATCGCAGTTTTACTCAAAGTGAAGAGCGGGCTTTATGGCAGCACATAGCGGCCATGAAAGATCAAATCGATGATAGCGAGTTACGCCGCTACTCTTTGGAAATTGATGTGGTTGTAGTAGCTACGGTGACTTTGGCAGCCGGTTTTGTTCGTTGGGCGTTGCGCAGTGCATCGTTATTGGCGAGTTTATTTTCATCCGTATCGTTATTAAAGCGGTTTGACCCGCTGCCGATTTTTATTGCCGACAAGAAATCAGCGGCATCTGCCGGGACTGAGAGTCAAGAGCAGTCAACTGATGATAAAGCTGAGCAATTATTTTCCCGGCCTACCCGTCGTGATAATAGCTGATGCTTAAAGCTTATCTTTTGACCCATATGGCTGGTATAAGTATGAATAATTTAGCGCGCTTAACGCCAAGTTTTTTTATTGATGAACAAATTATTTAAAAAAGTCTCCCATATTTTACCAGCCATGCGCATCAGTTTTGCTCTGGTATTGTTGACTGTCAGCCTGTTATTTATTGCTGATCTGGCCGGTTTTACACCCGATGAGCGTCAAGCGGAATTGCGGGCCAGAAAAATAATCAGTGAATCATTGGCAGTACAATTTTCAGTTTTAGGCGTTGATGCTGAAACCCAGTTTTATCATTTTCTGGACGTCATTGTTAACAGAGATGACGTTATCTTAACGGCTGGAATACGAAACAATGACGGCGATCTGGTTTTTCATGCAGGTAATCATGTCGAACAGTGGGGAGACTACAATAGCCAAAAATCAACGGCTACCAATCTAGTGGTTCCCATCTTTAAAGACGGCAAGATTTGGCGAACGGTTGAATTAAAACTCGCAGAGATGAACTCCGATAAATTTCCAGGCATTATTGGCGCGTCCATCTATAGATTAGTGCTGTTTATTTTAATATTCGGTTTTTTTGCTTATTTGTTTTTTATCCTGCTCACCCTAAGACGGTTAGATCCCTCAGCCGTGGTTCCGTCAAGAGTTAATGCTGCATTTGATACCTTAACGGAAGGTGTATTGATCCTCGACGAAAAAGAGCAGATTGTTTTGGCAAACAGGGCATTTGCCGAAAAGCTGGGCCGTACGCCTGACTCCCTGCTGGGAATTAAAGCCGTCGAATTAGGCTGGAAAGACAAGTACGGGCCTACATCGAGAAAAACCTTGCCCTGGACTAAGGTCATACAAAGCGGTGAGACCAATATGGGCTATCACCTGAACTTATCGGTTTCTTCAGGTTTAGTGAGAAAATTTGTAGTCAACTGCGGCCCTATTTTGGACGATCACAATGCAATCCAAGGCGTATTAATAACTTTTGACGATGTGACTCAGCTCGAACAAAAAAACATTGAACTATCATCTTTGATTGATCAACTTGAGACAACGCAAGTTGAAGTAACGCAGCAAAATAAAGAATTGCATTTTCTGGCGACCAGAGACCCTCTTACAGGGTGCTTAAATCGCCGCTCGTTTCATGAAGCCTTTGGCATTGAGTTCGCCAAAGCCAAAAAAGAAGGAACCGAGTTATCCTGCATTATGGCTGATATCGATCACTTTAAACTGGTCAATGACAATTACGGCCATGCCATGGGCGATGAAATTATTCAGCTTCTAGCCAATATTCTGCATTCCAATTCCAGGAAAAATGATTTGGTCGGCCGTTATGGGGGGGAAGAGTTTTGTTTGGTTCTACCGGGACTTTCTGCTGATGACGCCCTTTCAGTTGCTGAACGTATCAGACTAAGCATTATGGATGAGTCAACCAAAATTTATGAAGAAACCGGACCGATCGTAACAACCAGTCTTGGCGTTGCATCGATTTTTGATCATGCGGAAAATCCTGCGGAACTGAATAATCAAGCTGATAAAGCGCTTTATGTGGCTAAGGAATCCGGAAGAAACCGGGTTATCCGCTGGGACCCCAGCCAGGAAAAATTGCCTGAATCCGAAGCGAACTCTTTTGAATCAACTGCCGGCTAAAGTGGCCCTAATGCCCTGCTCAAATTAGCCCACAAATGGCGTAAAGGCAGAGCTGATGTTAAAATCGCTTTTCAATAAGTTTAATTTTTTAGGAACAACATGAGCAAAATTACCGTCGAACACAATCCAAGTGAAGAGCGCTTACAAGAACTGGGCGTTTCCAACTGGGAAATCTGGGAAAAAGAAATTTCAAAATTTCCAATTGATTTTGATGAAACTGAATGCGCCTATGTGCTGGAAGGAGAAATTTTGGTAACGCCGGCCGGTGGCGAGACGGTACGTATTCTGCCTGGCGATTTGGTGTCGTTCCACGCGGGATTGGATAGCCAATGGGAAGTCGTCAAGCCATTGCGCAAGCATTACAGCTACGATTTCCCTAACGGCATTTAGTCTGTGAATGCTGCTTCGCGAGGAGCAGCCCCTCGCAATTGATGAAAAAAAACTGATAGGCTGAGCTTAACCTGATAGATACTCGTGATAAACCGGTAACTGTCAGGTTATACAATAGCCACCAGAGAGTGACAGGAGTGCAAGCTGTGCTTGCCAGCGCAGGCAAAGCCTGCACTCCAGCGGCTATTCATTAACGGATGTTACGCATTGCTGATTACAGCCGCGAACAAGATAGACCACGGATCATTTCTTGTTTCCTGCACTACGCCCTAACCAGTTGGGTTCTTTGTAAGTCTAAACATGTTTAGTTCAAATTCGACAAAACTCCGCGACTCTCACGAAGATTATCATTAATTCCTTATTCCTGTGGCCTGAGCTCAATTAGCCCCTAAATAATATCGTCTGGCATCACACGCCAAGCCAAAACCGACGCTGGACAGGCGATTGCCGTCTGAAATTTCGGCTTGCGGAAATATCCGCCGAGTGATTGCTTGAACCAAAGGAATAGCGGTACCGCCACCGGTTAAAATGACCAGCGTAACGTCACTTGCTTTCACTCCGGCTATGGCGATGCAGTCATTAATGGTTTTCCGGATGCTTTCAATATTGCCATGCAAACTATCCTCGAATTGCGTCCTATCCATCTGCGCCTCTAAATCCGCTTCAATGAAGGAAAGATCGGCGCTTGTCTGTTCGAATGAACTCAGGTGAATTTTGGCTTCCTCAACGGCGGCCATCAGAGCGTGCCCCTGCTCTTCCTCTACAATTGACAGCAATCTATTGGTGAGCGCTTTGTCATTCGATTGACCAATTAATTCTTTTAAATCCCTTTTGTATTTTTGCGTATACATGCACTGGATTTTGCTCAATTCCGAAAGGTCAAAGAAAGGCGTCAGCGGAAAGCCCAGCCCTTTGGAACCCCAAAGAGAACCCAATCCCAGCAACGGCATAAAACATTTCAAGCTCAATGCCCGGTCAAAATCATTACCGCCGATCCGAATCCCGGCATTAGCCAGAATGTCCTGCTGGCGGTCGGGCTTGCTGATATAGCGCCCGGACAGCCGCATGATCGTAAAGTCGGAGGTACCACCGCCAATGTCCATAACAACCGCCAAACGTTCCTTATCGCCCATCGTTAATTCATGGGCAAACGCAGCGGCAATAGGCTCGTACTGAAAGCGGATGTTTTTGAAACCGGCGGACGCGAAAATAGCTTCGAGCTGGCCTTCCGCATCCTTGTCCGCTTGGTCGTTGCCGTCGACAAAATGCACCGGCCTGCCGGCAACGACGTCTTGGATTTCTTTATCGGCCAATAACTCGGCTTTATTTTTAATATCTTCGATAAAGCGACCGATGATGTGCTCGAATTTTGTTTTTCTTCCGTCGATATGAGTCCCTTCTTTCATCAGGGATGTGCCAAGCACGCGCTTAAAGCTTCTCATAAACCGGCCTTCCTCTTGCGCGATATGGGCATTGATCGCTTTACGGCCAAAAGCCACAGTCGGGCTTTCCGCCGGAAAGAAGATGGTTGAAGGTATCGTTAAATGCTCCTCTTCTAACGGGACCAAGGTTATTTGATCGTCGTTTTCCTGGGCAATCGCTACCGTGGTGTTCGAGGTTCCAAAATCGATTCCGCATGCAATCGAGCCATGCATTTTGAGTGTTTTCATACTAAGTTTTTATCGTGAGCTGACCGGCGGCGTTTAGCTAGAATTGAACGGGGCAAGGTAATACAGCTTGCTTAAAGCAAGATTAAAAAAAGCGAAGCCCTGCCCGGTCTTAAACCGCGCAGGGCTTCTGATGTTAAAGCACGATTGTTAGTGACTATTCGCCTATGTAATCTTTTTTTCCTATTTCCACTCCGTTATGCCGCAGTATGGCGTAAGTCATGGACAGGTGGAAATGAAAATTGGGCAGCACAAAATCAAGCAAATAAGCTTGCCCTAAAAAACTCAGTTCCCTGCTGCCGAATTTCAGTGTAATCGGACGCTCTTCACTGCCGTCGATTTGCGAAGCATTTACGCTTTGTAGGAATGCTTTAGTCTTGTCGATACGCGCCTGCAACTCGGCAAAGGTGGTTTCATTATCTTCATATCGGGGTACTTCGATGCCTGCCAATCGGGCAGCGCAACCTTTGACCATGTCGGTCGCAATTTGCACCTGACGGCTCAGCGGAAACATATCCGGCGCCAGCCGCGCATTAATAAAAACTGCGGGATCGATTTTCTTCGCTTCGGCATGGGCGGCCGCTTTATCGAGTATCGTGGACAAATTATCTAACATACGCACAAAAACAGGGATGGATGCTTGATATAGGGTCAGCGACATGGGTTACTCCGATGAATGATGAGAAAATTGCAGAAAACATGGCACAAACGATAGGACAATTATCGCTTACGAGCGGCAAAGTTTAACACATAAGGCCGTAAAGTCTTTTGAGTAAACTTATTGCAACCTGGATCGAACGGTCAGATAACTTAAGCTTTCGTCATCGGTTTCCTCAATAGGAAGGTGCAGCGATTTTGTTCTGCGAACCCACTGTCAACAAAGCACTAAAAGTAAAATCAGGCCCGGGATAATCCCCAGAATCAAGCCGACCACGATGGCAATAACCTCACCTGTAGAATAGTTGCATCCCCCTGCCCCGGTGCTCACCCTGGCAGCACTATCGTCATCAAGCCCCGCTACCATCATGCCGGAAAATTCATCGGCAACTTGTGCTGGGGAGGAGGCCACGAGTATGCGTGAGCGACCATCACTAAGACGTGTTTCGGCCGAACGTAAATTATCACTGAATGGCATTATGTGGCGTGCATTCTTGAGGGCTCGAATGGCTTCGTCAGTGGGGATAAGCGCCATTTCACGCGCATCGCTAAGCGTGTCGGCAGCGCTAATTGCTTTTTTTAACTGTCTGAGTTCTTTATATTGCCCGGAACCCGGTGGACAGCAAGAATTAATCAATTCCATGGAATCTGGTGAAGGCCAAGTATTGGCGCTCGTCGTTTGCGGCATTGAAAGAATGAAAATCGATGCGAGCGCTATGATTATCGATATTTTGAAACCGCATAACTCTTTTATGATAGCCATAATATTTCTCCTAAATAGGCAATTCCTATACGGTAAAACATGACTAAAAAGCTCAAAATCAACTATTTTTTCAACATAGCAAAATTGTTCGGCATGTTCTGTTTGCTAGCGTACATAACAGATGCCTCTATCCAGATCTGACCCTCTGTCTTTTATAACCGCCGATGTTCAGCTCATCATGCTGATGTTTTCTGCAAACTTGATTTGCATCAGCTATGCTTAGCCGTTATTTAACATGCAGAATAATTTGTCCTCATCGCCGAACATAGCTGAAAAAAATGACGCCATCATCCCCCTATCAAGAACTGACTATCTTTTACAACCCGTGGAAAAAACTGTTAGCCCTGATGGGTTTGGCCCTGATTTTGTATTTGACATGGATGGGATTGCATAGCGACTTTTTTATCTTCGAAGTCACGTTGGTGCTGCTGGCGTCCTATTCCGCCTGGAACATCATCGACATTCTGAGCACCCGGTCGATCAGCTTTTATCCCGACAAAATTGTCAAAACCGGTTATTTAGGGCAAACCACAATTCCGGCCTGTGCTCTGATTACAACCGATCGCCACCAGGAGCAAATTACCCGGTTTTTTCACGGCTCTGACAAAAACATCCGCGAATCGATCAAAGTCTATAGTTGGTTCCTATCGCAAGAACTTAGGCTCTGGCTGGAAAACTACCAACGCAACGTCTACCACACCGATAATTTCGCCAACACGCCGAATAGCGAAAACACTAAGGCTAGTCTTGAATTCAAGAGAGCGGTGTCGTCATTTCGAGCCATGGCCGTGTTGACTGCCGTTTACCTGCTGATCTACGTGTTTAATGCGACTTATCTGCACGGCCATTACCCGGTTTTCAACGGTTATGCCCCTAACTTGCCGTCAGTTCCGCTCCGCCTGTTATTCATAGGCATCGCTCTGCTCTGCTATCGGTTATTGCAACGGCTGGCAGCGTCACTGCCGCCCGAACCTTGCACTTACACAGTTAAAATCAAGCACGGCCGTAATAAAGCATTCGACTCCGCACTGGTTGCCAATGGCGTGATTTGGCTGGGTTTGCCGCTGTTTTTGTTATGCGGCAACAAACTGGATTTTTATTTAATGCTGCTGATCGGCGCCGGCTACTACTATGACTTTTATCCGCGCCTGTCGGAAGTGGAACGATTGCTGCAAACCAACGCGCCTTTAACCCGATCAGTGCAAACAACCATACCGCGCCGTTCATTGCAGGTATCGTTGATGCTGCTCGGCGGCTTGTCGCTGGCCGGTTATGCCGGCAACCCGGCAGATTTCCGAATTCGCCAAAATAATTGCAAAGACAATAACGGTAACGCCACCGAGTGCCAAAGCAGCTTCGGCGGCGGTTCCGGTTCGAGCTACCGGAGCATTGGCAGTTCGGATAACCATAGCTCGACCAGACGCGGCGGTTTCGGCTTCTTTGGCGGTTCGCACTTTTCGTTCGGCGGTTAATCCATGCAACGCATCGAATTGACGCCGCGCGCCGGTTGGCAACGGCGCGTCGAAGAAGTCGGCATGACCTATCACACCCTGGACGGCGAAGTTTATTGGGACGAGTCGGCGTGCTACCGCTTTACGCGCAGCCAGATCGATGTGCTCGATGACGCAACCGCCGAATTGCACAGGCTGTGCCTGCAAGCCGTCGAAACCATCATCAGCCGCGGTCTGTTCAAGCAACTGCATATTCCGGATTGGGCGATACCCTATATCGTCAATTCCTGGGAACGGCAGGAGCCCAGCCTGTACGGCCGTTTCGACTTGGCCTGGAACGGCAGCGGCCCGCCCAAGCTGCTGGAATACAACGCCGATACGCCGACCGCGTTGCTGGAAACCGGTGTCGTGCAATGGTTTTGGCTGCGGGACTGTTTTCCGGACGCCGATCAGTTCAATTCCATCCATGAAAAACTGATCGCGTTCTGGCAGCGTTACCGTCAATCTCAGCCGAGCCTGCATTTTGCCTGTGTTGAGGCAAGCGACGAGGATTTGGGCAATGTCGAATACTTGCGCGACACCGCCATCCAAGCCGGCCTAGATACCTTCAGGCTGGGCATGGAGCAAATCGGCTGGGACGAGTCGCAACGCCGTTTTGTCGGTCTGGACGACAAGGTTATCAATGCGCTGTTCAAGCTTTATCCGTGGGAATGGATGCTGCAGGACGAGTTCGGCCGCTATTTGCCGCAAGCGAATTTGAGCATCCTGGAACCGCCGTGGAAACTGCTGCTCAGCAACAAAGGCATCCTGCCGGTTTTGTGGGAGTTGTTCGAAGGCCACCCCAACCTGTTGCCGGCCAGCTTTGGAGACAAGCCGTTGCTTGGCGATTATGTGCGAAAACCGCTGTATTCCCGCGAAGGCGCCAACATCGAGATTCGCCGCGGCTGCCACAGCATCGAAACCGATGGCAGCTACGGCGGCGAAGGCTATGTCTACCAGCGTCACGCGCCGTTGCCGAATTTCTCCGGCAATTTCCCGGTCATCGGCTCCTGGATGATTGCCGATCAACCGGCCGGCATCGGCATCCGTGAAGACAAAACCGAAATCACCGGCAACAACAGCCGTTTCATACCGCATTTTTTTATCGAGGATTGATCATGGAATCTATGAACCCGACCGACATTCTGGCCGGAGCCAACGGCTTTTTCCTACATTTTGCAGCCGCCCTCATCCTGACCGGCCTGTTTGCGCGCCTTTACCTTTGGATCACGCCCTATGACGAATTCAAACTGATCCGGGAAGGAAAAGTCGCACCGGCGCTGACTTTCAGCTCAGCCCTGCTGGGTTTCGTGCTGGCTTTGGCCGGCGCTATTGCCAATAGCGTATCGTTTACCGACATGCTGCTCTGGTCCGGCGTGGCGCTGTTTGTGCAAGTGCTGGTTTTCGCAGGACTGCGGATCGCTTTTGCCGATCTGCGCCGCCGCATCGCCGACGACGAACTGGGGCCTGCGATTGTGTTGGCCGGGTTCTCGCTGGCGGCTGGTTTGCTGAATGCCGCATGTATGACTTATTGATATTTGCTGGTGCCGAAACTGGGCTGCTATCAATAGTCCAAGTGTTATAGTATCTTGTCTAACGGATTGCAGGAGTTGCGTTATATGCCTGTGATTGAAATTTGATATGCATCTGCTTAGGTATTTACTTTATGTTGGGCGTTAAGGAGAGGATAAAGTGAGTCATGCATGTTGGATTTGCGGTGCCGTAGCGGACAGCGCAGAACACCGGTTGAAGAAAAGTGACTTGGTGCGAGCGCACGGCAAAGGGCCATACATGGGATCTTCAGCGCTATCCCATGTTCGCGGTCAGCACGAGACCCTTATCCAAGGACCAGGCTCAAAACATGTAAAGTATGTTCCAAGCCTTTGCAAGTACTGCAATAACACACGTACTCAGCCTTTCGATCGCGCGTATGAGCAATTCATAACCTGGACGCTTGATCAAAACGAGGAGGCAATTCTTCAAAAGCGCTTTATTAATTTCGCCGAAGTTTATGGTGACAATTGGCCGAGCCTACAGCGTAATCTTTATAAATATTTTGCTAAATCATTCGGTTGTAGGTTAGTTGACGCGGGAATTCCAGTGCCGGTGGATGTGGTCGATCTCATCGGTAAGGAGAGATTTCAAACAGGGCTTAGGCTTACCATGGCGGTAAATGAAGACATTCTTCTCATGTCCCACCGAGATCGCAATGGGTTCATAGGAAAGAACGATCTGTTCGGCTGGTCGCCACCCGAAGAGGCAGGCACATACGACGGCTTCACGTGGGGCGAGCACGTTTCGTGGTTAACTACATGTTATTGGTATAACCGAGCGCCAGAAGGAACTTACGGATCAACTTGGGTCGCAGATTGCCAATACCTGTATATTGGCAGTTTTTCACCGCTTGATGACGAATCGCGGCGCGAGTTTATTGAGAAGGCTAAGGGCCGCGAAGAATAAATGAGATTGGCATGCGAGCCCAACAATTCCATGTATACGACGCTCGTACCTCGCGCGGCTGATGTAAAGCATTAGGTCTATGGCATGTACTACCTTACTCATCTTACGTTACCTATAATCGTGGTTCTAATCATGACCATCTCAGGCAATCACATTGAGTGGAACATCTCGTGGTTTGACCTCGCAATTGAGCATTTTGCCTATTTGTATATAGCCTTAGCCTCACCGCACTGGATTTGGGCTGCAATCTCTAGTTACTTTGAAGCATCCAAAGGCGCTACCGTTGGCGGATTTTGTATGGTGCATCTTTTGCTGCTTTGTATATGGCTTCTCGTCTCGCTTTCCAGCGTCCCGGAGGCTGCGAATGGTTGGTTCTTATACTTTTTAGGTTCACCAATAGCCATGACTATTGGCGCTCTTGCAGGAAAGCATTTTGCTTCATAAGGAAACACAACAAATCAGGTCTGCAAATATCTAGCCTATTATTGTGCTCAGACAAATGTTGGGCTTCCTTACGTCAGCCCAACCTACAGCACTTTACTGCCGGATAATTACCTCACAGTCGGCTCAACAATACATAAATTGTACTGAGGACGACCGGTCTCAAACATGATGACCCGGTTTACAATATCCTCTGCACTGCTATCTCCTATCGGGCCGACGGTAACGCGGCCGGTGACTGCGCTAACCAGATGCACGTAGCTTTGGTGTGGGCCACCCGCAAGACTTGAATTGATCAGCAGCTCGGTTTCATCCTTCTCCACCACTTTTGCAGGAGCCGCGCTGCCTGGGTTGCAGGCGCCGAAAAAAATCAGGCCGTCTGGCGATGTAAGCGCATTCAAGGATTGAGTGAAATGAAAGAACCGTTCCTTGGATATCTCAACCGATGTCTTTTGCTCGAACAGCGGTTCTCGGCAAATGCGTTCGCAGAGTTCGAGCCGGTATCCGCGCTGGTCTTCCGGGCTTGTAGCCAGCCGATCGGGTGAACAGTAGCTTTGAAAACAGGCATAATCCAGCGGCTGTAACTGTTTTTCCACGCCCTTAAGCCGGTCCCAGATATCGGTCGATTTCAGGTGTGCCAGTTCTTTCCAGCGCGTGGACATGTAATCGGTAAAGGTGCGATTTTTTTCGGTATCATAAGTGATCGACAGCAGATGTTTGAGTCCTGGTTGCGATTCGGAATATTGAAGCAATGAGCCTTTGCCTCCCGTTACTTTAAAGTCTTGCCAGAACACGGCATTTTCGAGCACCGGGCCGTCAAAGCCGCCGTGACTGATAAAAATAACCCGGTCGAAAGAGGGGAACTGCCGCTGTATGCGCTCGACCTCCCGGTAATAATCCGTCCAGTTCCAAATATCCCGCAGTTGCTGAACATCTGCATTAAAGCGCTTACGGTAAAAAGCTCGCAGCATGCGGGCCGGTTGTTCAGACCACCTTGGGCTTTCAGTCGAATGCGGCTCCAGGCTCAATAAAGGCACTAACAGCACCCGCCTTGGAGGCTGCTGCACCGGCAGGTCGCTCAATTTGTTATAAATGGATCGGCACGACCTTAAATGGCTTGCATCACTGTAAACATCAGCCGCACAAATCCACAGCAGCATAAAAACCAGAAAACGGACGTTCACGATATTGTTCACAGTAAAGTCCTATCAATTCCGTTGAGATGCCTTACTTTACTCCCTACTTGTCCGTACTTAAAGCCCAACCTGATTGGCTCAATTTTACAGGGCTGATTCGGGTATTGGCGCCAAAAACCGACCTTCCCGCTTTGGCTGAGATACGCTGGTATTTGGCGTAAGCGGCACCGGCGGAACTGCGCAATTCCGCTTCACTCGCCTGATTTGCAAAACCGCGGGCGACAGCTTCCAATACATAAGCTTCCGGCGCCATGAAACTGAACGTGGTGACCACCGGTTTTGAACCTGCTGCCTGCAAATGCTCGGAAAAATACTCATCGCTCATACAAGCCAGCACAACCGCTTGCTTGTCATGCTCGGCATGTTTTGGAAAGCGATTTATGATCGGCTGGTTTTGTTCGTCCATCAAGCCGTCATGGCCGATAAATACCACCATTTCACGCGCTGCCGCATCGGGCGGAGTCGCGGCCTGCTGTATAAAATCCAGCATTGCCTGGTCAATCTTGCTGCCGCGATACGCATCGGCGGTGACAGTCAATTTGTCCTGCCAAGCAAAATGGCAGCGTTCCAGAATAGTGTCGTTGATATTCTGTTCGCAGCCCAAGTTATGCCAGCCGTCGGCCTTGCTCAAAAAGGTTTTAACGCCGTAAAGCGCCCCCCAATAGAGATTGTTACGCGGGTCATCGCCATTGCCGATTTTTGCAGGAACCGGCTCAATGCCTTGCGAGAGGTTGTCGACCAGGGACACAATCACGGAAATATGCGTGTTCGGCATGGCTGCGTTACAGGGCGATAACACTGTAAAAAACAGCAGAGTAAATAAAAAAATCGGGCGCAGAGTTATCATAGGTAAGAATCCGCCAGGTGGTAAGTTAGTCAAAATCCATCCTGCCTTAAAGTATTTATCGACTTGATTTAACTGGAAATGACGATACTGAAAGGATAAAGATGGGAAACGCCTATTAAGCAACATCAAATGTTTAAGGCATTTTAACAGATATGGATAAGAATCACTTCCAGCTGATCGAATTCAAAAACTCATTAATCCTCATCGGTCAGGCCTTATTGCCTTCGTTAATTGGCATAACATCAAAAACAGCCCGTTAGTGACTTCCGTAAACGGCACATAATAGAGCTTATCCGGCGTATCCTGGGCCGTATGGTAATAGGGATAACGATAGTTAGCGGTATCGGTAATCATGAAAGCCTTATAGCCGTGCCGCCAGAACGACTGGTGGTCGCTAAAAGCCACTCCCGGCACAGAGGCTAGCGTGGCAATGGATTGCACCGGAAAATCCGTCACTGCTGAAAACGCCTGAACACACTTCTGCATGACGTACTTAGAGCGCAAGTTAGAAGCAAATGCGATGAAATTGCCGGTATCGGGATAAAAATACTTTAGTAGGGGCGGATAGGATTGACTGCCTTTTTGATCTTGATAATAGCCGATGGTTTCCAGCGAGATCATAAACCGTATCGGGTCACCCCGCTCTTTGGCGGCTTTGGCATAGACCATGCTGCCCATATTGGGCCAGCAGAAAAACGGCGGTTCTTCATTCACAAAAGCGACAAAGCGCAGACTGGTTTCAGGCGCCGCGTCCTTGAACAGCCGGGAAAGCTCCAGCAACGCTGCAACGCCGCTGCCGTTATCATTAGCGCCCGGACTGCCCAGGACCGAGTCGTAATGAGCGCCGATCAGGATGACATCGGTATTAAGGTTGCTACCGGGACAGGTCACTTCAACATTGGCGCATTCAATGTCTTGCTCGGTATAAGCCTGTCTACGGACGGCATAGCCTTGCTGCTCCCACTCTTTCGTAATGTAAGCTTCCGCCGCATGGAGCGCTTCCGGATGGAAGACATTATGCTGGCCGATCCTGCCGGAAAGTTCATAGACATGTGTGCGCAAGCGCTGCATTAAAAGCTCATTCATGTTTCTGAGGCGGCAAAGTTAAAATGCATTATTGTGAGGCAACGCTGCGTAATGGATTCTGATAGATTGAACCATGTCGAGTTTGCGCAACTTTAGCGGCCAGTATTAATATTTTTTGCGGGATTCCTATTCGTGCCATTACTTACTTTCCGTTCAATGGCCGGCACCTTGAGCCGGATGTTAACGGCAAAGCCACTCTGTTAACTGATAAGTACCTGAATATAAGTGTCCAGCTATGGTTCAAAGCCGGAGTGCAGGCTCTGCCTGCTTTGCAAGCGGAGCTTGCACTCCAAGATACCGGAAAATTTCAGCCCGACCATTTTGCGGCATCCATAAATTTTCAATAATTTGTCCAATATCCGATCCTGGCGATTACGTGTTAGCACTGATTGTTTTATTGACTCATGTCTTATAACGTTCCCTTAAGAAAAAAAGCGCCGCCGAGCCAACATAAAACGCAATGATTTCAACCTTCAATAAAGTCGGGATCACTTCAAAGCGCCTGAAACCACGCTATACCGCTTGGGATATTGCGAATGAACAATACAGATTGACTAATGAGGCCGCACACCCCGATATACGGCTTGCGGGTATTGGCTCATGATTTTCTTATGGACTTAATTACCATAGAAAAAGCAAAGAAGAACAGAATTTAATCGGCATGCAGTTGTGCATTGCGCCTCGGCCTCATCTTAAATCGGATAAATAATTATGCGTTTTATTATTTTTGGACTGTCCATTACATTTTTTACCTTATCGGCAATTATCACGTTTAAGGCCATGGATCTTCCGGTCCACAGAATTTCTTATCAAGATGTCCCAAAAAACATAAGCTCTGAAAGAGACATTATTTCTGAAAAAAGCGTAACCACTGAAACAGACTATGCCATAAAGAAATTGATGGAGGAGCAGGCTATGAACAAGGCCATTGTTGCAGACCTGCAAGCGACAATTGCCCAGCTTGAGGGCCAACTCAAAACCAGAGAAGTCGCCCTTAAAAGCGTTAGCGCTAAAACCGCAAATACCGATAACGGCCCCCGGACTCTGGCGGTCTTTGACGGCGAAACATTCCGCTCCGGGAAATCAACCATCACTCAAACTGCCTTGTCGACAATTGAGAAATTTCTCGGGGAAATATCAGCCTCTCAAGGCAGCCGCGTCATTATAGAAGGCCATACCGACAATATACCTACCGGTAAGCTGAACATTGACAATAAAGACCTGTCATTACGCCGGGCAAGAGCCATCGCCGACATCCTGGTTGCTCGCGGCATATCGGCCGACCGGATATCGGCAGTCGGTTATGGCGATACCCACCCGATAGACTCCAACGACACTGAACAAGGCAGAGCAAAAAATCGCCGGGTCGAGGTCAAGCTTATGCCTAGAGAGGGCAATAACTGATGCACATGTACACAGAGCACTTTAACCTCAACCTGCTCCCGTTCGAGAATGTACCGGATCCGCTGTTTTTTTATGACTATGGGAGCCGTGCCCATATCCGTAAACAAATATATGGGGCGTTGCAAAACAGCCGGGGGCTAATCGTTGTCATCGGCCCGATCGGTTCCGGCAAAACCACTCTCAGCCAGATGATCAAATTCGACTTTTCTGAAAGCATCAAATTAATCTGGATGGGTGAACCGCCTGCAAACAGCGCTAACCTCTATCTTTTTCTCGCCCAGGAACTTGGAATACAGCCGTCCTCGCCCGAGAAGACCTTTGTTATGAGGGATATCAGGAATGCCCTCTTAAAGATCAATGCCGAAGGCAAGAAATGCCTGGTCATCATGGATGAGTCCCATTTGATGTCAGACGATGTGATCAACGGCATCCGCTTGCTGAACAATCTCGAAGAAGGGTCTATCAAACTTATCCAGTTGCTGCTCCTCGGTCAGGAAGAGTTGATGGAAAAGATAAACAGTCCCGAGATGGAACCTTTTAAACAGCGAATTGCCACACTCGAAAGTCTGGGCAAGATGAATGTCGATACCATGATCAGATATGTCACGCATCGCCTTCAGGTGGCCGGCGGCACCCCCGACCTCATTTCAGAGACCGGATGGGAAGCGCTGTCCATTGCCTTTAATACAGGCGGGACGCCGCGCACCATCAACTCATTGTGCGACAAGTCATTCAGCGTCGCTTTTGAACGGGAAAAACCGGCTGTTGACGCCCGGGATGTCTATGAAGCAACGCAGAGAATGAGATTAACGACAGATGTGTTTCATTACATCTGCTTGCTAAATACCAAAGAGAGAGAAAAAGAATTAGCACTGGAACGGGAAAAACAAAAGGAGCAAGAAGCTAAAAATCAGGAATCACAGCCAACAACAGATAAACCTGTCCCTAAGACAGCAAACAAACCGGTGCCTGAAACAGCGGCAGAACTACCGCCCTTTAGTCAAAAAAAAGAACCCAAAAGCGGGGAAATGGTATACGAAATACCCGACTTTTCCAGGATGAGATCGAGTTTAAACGGATCGTATTCCACAAATCGGGACGATTTAAACATGCCCGTTATATTACTGTCAGTATCAATCATCACCCTCGCATTAAGTGTTTTATTCTTTTGCCAACGGAGCGAAGCCACCGGTTTTATGGACTGTTTGACGGATTTATTCAACACGGTAGTGGGCAATCCGTAAGACGCAATACGATATTGATGCTAACGGGTCATTAAGCGCGATCAATATCAGGCAAGTCTTGAGAATATGTCATCGATTCCAGCTGTGCAGAACTTAGAATTTTATCGATGTTCCGGCAACCCGGCTGCCAGCAACCTGAAAAATTATGCTCTGCTATGCCCATGAGCTTGCCTAATAAGGTATAGGCCGTGTTGCTGTTGATATGGGCTAAGCCAACAACACCCAAAGGCGTATAAGGTATGTTAAGGCTATTCAGATAAGGAAGGGCTTTAACCGCATGATCCCATCGTCTCAATACCTCATCCGGGCTTCCTGAAAAAACCGGCTTTGATTTTTGTCCGGCCTTTATGAAGTTCAAGTTACCACCCAGCTTTAGGCCCAATAAAATGGCCCGGGAACCGAAGTGATAAAATTTCAGCTTATCGCCGATGGTGCCGATCGGTTTTATCCTGTTGTCAGCAGTCGTTGCCAATCCATGCAACTGCCCTAAAACATTCCCTTTTTCGTCTCTCAATACCCAGAAATTATGAGCCGCCAGGCCAACAATGTCGTAAGCGCGCGCTTCAATCGAATATTTCATTTCAGGCATATAGAGTTGTTTTGCTATTGGTTAATATTGTTGGATTGTAGACTTTATTCTGGCGTTAAAAAAACAATGGCCGTCAGTATAAAGTCTTCCGTCAATACGCTACAGCTACATAAGTAACCGAGCTGGAGTGCAAGCTCCGCTTGCAAAGCAGGCAAAGCCTGCACTCCTATAACGAAACCCACACAGCTTTTGGTATTTTCGCCCCCATGCGCAAGTGCTACAATGAGTTTTTTCAACCACTTCGTTATTTGAAATATCAGTGGATTCAAAATTCTCCCCCTTGCTTTCCGAAGCATCATCGCCGTTACGGCTACGCGAAATTCCCTATAACTACACGTCTTTTTCCGACCGTGAAATCGTCATCCGTTTGCTGGGCGAAGAGAGCTGGAAAATTCTGGAATCTTTGCATGACGAACGAATAACCGGCCGTTCAGCAAGAATGCTCTATGAAGTCCTGGGCGACATTTGGGCTGTCCAGCGCAATCCTTACCTTGAAGACGATTTGCTCGACAACCGCAAGCGCCGCAAAGCGTTGCTGGAGGCATTGCGCCATCGTCTTCGGCAGATGGAAAAGCGCCATGCCGAGCTTGAACGCGAAAATGTGGTTCAGGCCTGCCGGGTAGCCTTGTTGATCGAGGCCGCGCATCAAGCAGTAAATGCCTTTGAAGCCCATTTCGAGCGCACGCGGGAAATGCGGCGCAAAGCCCTGGCCTTGTTATCCAAACATACGCGCAAAGACAATATCTGTTTCGACGGCTTTGCGCGCGTGTCGCATGTGACCGATGCTACCGACTGGCGGGTCGAGTATCCGTTTGTGGTGCTGTATCCGTGTACTGAAGAGGAAGTCGGTTTCCTGGTGCGCGACTGCATCAAGCTGGGCTTAACCATTATTCCTCGCGGCGGCGGCACGGGCTATACCGGCGGCGCGGTACCGCTGACGCCCTATTCCGCCGTGATTAATACCGAAAAGCTGATTGCAATAGGCCGCGTGGAACCTGAATCCATGCTTCCGGGTATAACACAGACTTACGCGACGATTCATACCGGAGCCGGCGTCGTCACGCGGCGCGTCATGGATACGGCGGAACATGCCGGGCTGGTGTTTGCGTGCGATCCTACCTCAGCGGATGCGTCCTGCGTGGGCGGCAATGTCGCAATGAACGCAGGCGGCAAAAAAGCCGTATTGTGGGGAACGGCGCTGGACAATCTGGCGTCCTGGACGATGGTGACCCCTGACGGTAACTGGCTGGAAGTTGAACGTTTCAATCATAACCTGGGCAAGATTCATGACCAGGAACAGGTCACTTTTATACTGAAGCGTTTCGACGCCACTAAAAAGCAACTGCTTTCGGAAGAACAACTGGTCATTCCGGGCTCGCATTTTCGTAAAGGCGAGTTGGGCAAAGACGTAACCGACAAGTTTCTCGGCGGTTTACCGGGCATACAAAAAGAAGGCTGCGACGGCATCATCACGTCGGCGCACTGGATCTTGCATAAAATGCCGCCGCAAACGCGCACTTTCTGCCTTGAATTTTATGGCCAGGTCCGCGAGGCGGTTCCGGCTATCCTGGAAATCCGCGATTATCTGGCCGCTTTACCTAAAAACGGCGAGGCGCGCGTGATGCTGGCTGGCCTTGAGCACCTGGACGAACGCTATGTCAAAGCGGTGGGCTATGCGAGCAAAGCCAAGCACCGCGGCCGGCCGAAAATGGTGCTGATTGGCGATATTGTCGGTGACGATGAAAAACAAGTCGCGCTGGCCGCTTCGGAAGTGGTGCGTTTGTGTAATGCCCGCGATGCTGAAGGTTTTATCGCCGTCAGCCCGGAAACCCGCAAGACCTTCTGGCTGGATCGTGCGCGTACCGCCGCTATCGCCAAGCATACCAACGCGTTCAAAATCAATGAAGATGTCGTGATTCCGCTGCCGCGTATGGGCGATTATTGTGACGGTATCGAGCGCATCAATATTCAATTATCGCTGCGCAATAAACTGAGGCTTTGTGATGCCTTGACCCGTGTTCTGGAAGGCGATTTGCCGTTAAGGGCTTATGAGGACAATGTTGACAAAACCGAACTGTTTGGCGACCGCCGTAACCTGGCATTAGCAGCCGTTACTACGGTGCGTGAACGCTGGCAGTGGCTTTACGACAACCTGAATTTACCGCTGCAACAGGCGGAAGCCGCGTTCTCCGGGCGCGGCATCAGTGTCGTCGAACTGACTAATCGCGCGGAACAGCCCACGTTGTTCCACCGTTTGCAGGATCGTTCGCTACGCGTGTCCTGGAAGCAGGAATTGCTGCCGGGGCTAAAAGAGATTTTTGAAGGGGACAATTTCCGTCCGGTCATCGAAAGGATCGAGGCTGTGCACAAGGAAGTCTTGCGCGGCCGCGTGTTTGTCGCCTTGCATATGCATGCCGGCGACGGCAATGTGCACACCAATTTGCCGGTCAACTCCGACAATTACGAAATGCTGCAGGAAGCGAACGAGGCCGTGGCGCGCATCATGGTGCTGGCCCGTGCTTTGGGTGGCGTGATCTCCGGCGAACATGGCATCGGCATTACCAAATACGAGTTTCTAAGCAATGAAGAACTCGCCAGTTTTCATGACTACAAACAGCGCATTGACCCGGAAGGCCATTTTAACCGGGGCAAACTGATGCCGGGCGCTGACCTTAGCGCGGCTTACACCACATCGTTCAGCCTGATGGGATTCGAATCGCTGATTATGCAGCAAAGCGATATCGGCGCAATCTCGGATTCTATAAAAGATTGCCTGCGTTGCGGCAAATGCAAGCCCGTGTGTTCCACGCATGTGCCGCGAGCCAATCTGTTGTATTCGCCGCGCAATAAAATCCTGGCGACCTCATTACTGATTGAAGCGTTTCTTTACGAAGAGCAAACACGGCGCGGCATTTCCATCACCCATTGGAAAGAATTTGAGGACGTAGCCGATCATTGCACCGTGTGTCACAAATGCTACAACCCGTGTCCGGTCGACATTGATTTTGGCGACGTGTCGATGCACATGCGCAATCTGCTGCGCAAGATGGGCAAGCAAAGCTTTAACCCGGTGAAAACAGCTGCGATCGCGTTTCTATCCACCAGTCGCCCCGGCAGCATTAAAATCATGCGCAAATTGCTGATCGAGTGGTCTTATAAAGCGCAACGGCTCGGGTACTATTTGCTTAAGCCTTGGGGTAAGCAGCAGCTTGCGCATCCGCCGTCATCGACAGGCCAACCGGCGGTACGTGAGTATGTTATTCATTTCACGAACCGTAAAATGCCTAAGGACGTGCCCGCCAAAACGGCGAGAGCACTGCTGGGCATCGAGAGTGACCAGATCGTGCCCATTATCCGCGACCAAAACAAAACCCGTGCCGATTCGGAAGCGGTGTTCTATTTTCCGGGTTGCGGTTCCGAACGGTTGTTTTCGCAGGTAGGACTTGCGACACAGGCCATGCTGTATGAGATCGGCGTACAGACGGTATTGCCGCCGGGCTATTTGTGCTGCGGTTATCCGCAACGCGCAGCCGGCCAATACGACAAGGCGCAAAAAATCACTACCGATAACCGCGTGCTGTTTCACCGGGTCGCCAACACCTTGAATTACCTGGACATCAAAACCGTCGTGGTTAGCTGCGGCACTTGTCTGGATCAATTGCTGGATTACGAGTTCGAAAAGATTTTCCCCGGTTGCCGCATTATCGATATTCACGAATATCTGCTTGAGAAGGGTGTGAAACTCGATGGTGTTAATGGCAGCCGTTATCTGTATCACGACCCTTGCCACAGCCCAATGAAACAACAGGACGCGATGAAGACCGTCAACGGTCTGATCGGCACAACGGTGAACAAATCGGAGCGTTGCTGCGGTGAATCGGGGACTTTAGCGGTTGCGCGTCCGGATATTTCAACCCAGGTGCGCTTCCGTAAAGCGGCCGAGTTGCAGGATGACGAAGCCAAGCTTCGCGCTGACGGCTTCGACGGACCCATTAAAATGCTGACGTCCTGCCCATCTTGCGTGCAGGGCTTGCAGCGCTACAAGGGTGATGTTGACCAGCTGGAAGTGGATTACATTGTCGTGGAAATTGCCCGGCATGTGTTGGGCAAAGACTGGATGAAAACCTATATCAAACAGGCGTCAAACGGCGGTGTTGAGCGGGTCTTGTTGTAAGCCAACTTGCAGGCACATCCGGCCCTTTCATATCTCGGATGTGCCTTTTAATTATAACGACAACCTGAATTTGACGATCGCCCTGCCCTACGCAGGACATTCCCCAGGCTCATTTTTTCTTCAAGGTTTCGGATAAAATCTTCTAGCTCAAGTTTGAATCCACAGGAGCATCGTCAATCTGAATGAACGACAAACTGCGCGATGCCATCCCGGAAAGACCAGTCGATATCATGGTTTTCAGAAATTGTGATCATGACATTCTCTGGTGGAATGCCTGGATTAGCCGCCAGATTCTCCACCACTTTTTTGTAAAACGCCTGTTTTGATTCATCTGAGCGACCGGCACGCATCACTAAATGCATCATCACCCGGTCACCTTCACGATCTTGAAGCTGTAACCGCTCCGAATCGAGCTGATGAATAATCTGGTAACGGTCATCCATCGGAAAACCCATGGTTTCAATGACTGCGGAGTTGATGCTGTCGCCAACCGCTTTAACGTATTCGGGTGACTTGCCTGACAATATCGAAATGTTAACGAGTGGCATACTGATCTCCTGTTTTGTGAACATTAATAAGGCAGAAATCAAACTTACTATAAGCCGGTTTTATATTCATCGGTAGCAGAAAGCTCAACCGAGCCGGGATATTCCGCTCTCATCGCCTATTAATTGTCGGGCAAATTGGTGGACATTCCAGCTTGTACAAAATTTGCACATTTCATGCATGACCTGCTACCTCCAATTTGAGCCTACCAATTAACAGACAGCCAGCAGCCGACTCTAATCGGTCTATGGACTAAACCGCTCACGCGGTATTGACGCTGCGATCATAAGCCCGAGGTGGTTGAAAGAGTGTGACTGTTTCCTAATGTTAAGGAATGAGGCAATCCGCCTTGTTTCAAGATAGGAGCAGTGTCATG
>Ga0208116_1000161_pt1 | contig 23038 bp, 22 predicted proteins | sample LakWasMeta9_HOW4_2_FD_183859 | JGI IMG/M metagenome (GOLD analysis project Ga0208116, IMG submission 183859) | Freshwater sediment methanotrophic microbial communities from Lake Washington under simulated oxygen tension - Sediment Metagenome... | ecosystem: Environmental > Aquatic > Freshwater >... | reverse complement strand
CTAATGACCGATACAGCCGCAGGCTATGCAAATAAGCAGCCAGCGCAAACTCGGTGGCCGAGTCACTGCTGTTCAGGCGCGGGTAAAGCATCGCCAGCGGGTTGCCGGAGGCCTCGCCGGCAATCTCTGCGTTGCGCTCCAGCAGCGTGACTTTCAGGCCGCGCTGCGCCAGCGCGTAGGCCGTGCTGCAGCCGGCAATGCCGCCGCCGATAACGATCGCATTTTTAGCTGTCATGGCTGTTCCCGATAAAATGACCGGTGATCATTTCACGCTTTCTGCCAAACCCCGGTGTTTTAACCACTTTGAACCCTGCCGCCGTGAGACCACGCCTGACGATACCGGCACTGGTGAAAGTGGCGAACGTGGTTTGGAGATTGGAAAGTCTTGCCATTTGAGCAAATAAGGCCGGCTGCCACATGTCTGGGTTTTTGGCAGGTGCGAACCCATCAAGGAACCATGCATCGGCTTTTATATCAAGCCCGGATAAACCGGCAGTTGCATCCCCGAACAGTACCTGTAGCTGTATGCGGCGATTAAAAAGGCTCGCCGTGCCGGTCTGCAGCAGGGTGTCATAGTGCGTGAGCAGTTCGCTGGCACTGGCATGCAGAGCCTGCCAGTGCAGCAGTGCTTTGTGCATATCAGCAGCGCTCAAAGGGTGTTTTTCTACGCTGATAAAGTGCAATACCGCATTGGCCGGGGCATGTGCCAGCCAGGCTTTGCAGGCGCATAGAAAGTTGAGCCCGGTGCCGAATCCGGTTTCTAAAATGGTGAAACTGTCGCCTTGCAGCTGCTGCCAGCGGTTAACAAGCGCATTGCCCTGTATGAAAACATGTTCGGTTTCAAGCAGGCCATCATCACTGGAAAAATACACGTCATTAAATGCCGTTGAGTAGGGCAGTCCGCCCCGCCATTCTAATGCTGCCTGGGTGATTGGTTTTTGCGTCATAGTGAAATCAGTGTTCGTTCTTGTGGCCGATCATGCCTAACAGAAAGCGTACGGTGCCGTACGCGATCCATGATGCGATACGTTTTACGATGCTGGCTTTCACCCACTCCTGCGGGGTGATTGCAAAGCTGCCTTCCTGAATCAGGGACTCGATATCGGCATGCAATTCTGCCGCGAATGGCTGGTCCTGAATGAACACATTCGCCTCGCGCGCCAGCAGCAGGCTGAAGGGGTCGATATTGGATGAGCCTATTGTTGTCCAGTGCGTATCGATCACCGCAACCTTGCTGTGCATGAAGCTTTTGCGGTATTCATGGATTTCGATGCCGTTATTCAGGAACTCATTGTAGAAAGCATGCGTTGCAAACATCAGGAAATATTCTTTGCGGCCTTGCAGCAGCAGCCTGACTTTTACGCCGCGTTTTGCCGCACTGATCAGTGCCTTGCGGAACTTTCTGCCGGGAATGAAGTAGGCATTGGCAATCAGGATTTCCGTATGTGCGGCTTTAATTGCGCGCAGGTAGGCACTCTCGATATCGCGGCGGTGCAGAATGTTGTCGCGGGTGACAAAAGCCGCCCTGATGTTGCTTGCACTGGGATGCCTGTGGCGGATTTCCTTGATGGGCGGCACATACAGGCTATGCAGGTGTGTCCATTCCAGCCGTCGCCAGAGCTTATGCACGCTGGCACTGATCGCGCTCAGCAGGCTGCCTTCGATCCTGACAGCGTAATCAATCCTGGGCGGTGTCTGGTGCGGCGAGTTATGGTCATCAATGATATTGATGCCGCCGACAAAAGCGACGCGGCCATCAATGACCGTTACCTTGCTGTGCAGGCGGCGCAGGCGGTTTTTCTTTAAGGTCCATGGCGAGATCTTTGGCCGGTAGAACATCAGCTTTACCCCGGCATCCCGCATGGTCTGCACATAGCGGCTGGGCAGGTGCTGGGAGCCAAAGCCGTCGAGCAGGACATTGACACTGACGCCGCGCTGCGCCGCCTGCATTAATGCATTGCCAATACGGATACCGGAAACATCGGGTTCGTAGATATAGGCTTGCAGGTAAATTTCTTCAGCGGCATTCTGGATCGCCAGTTCCAGCGCAGGGAAATATTCAACGCCGCTGCGCAGTAGCTTGATGTCATTTCCGCCGATGAAGCGCATGGTGCCTATATCGCCCTGGCTAAAGTTGCAGAAAGCAATGCATGGTCGGACAGTTTGAGGAACCTTGGTCCGGAATGAACTTCAACGTGCTTGACATGAAAACCGCGTATATAAATACGGTCCAGCCTCAGGATAGGCAGCCATGAAGGAAAGCTGCGTGCCGGCCGGCCGGCATGATGCTCGAAAACTTCATGCAGCTGGGCATTTTCGGCGAATATTCTGCCGGCACGCGTGCCCCAATCGTTGAAGTCTCCTGCCACAATCAGCGGTTCATCTGGCGGTATGTGACGCCTGATGTAGTCTGTAACCATGAGCAGCTGCTGGCGCCGCCAGTGCGCGAACAAGCCCAGGTGTACACATATTGTGTGCAATGGTTTATCCCATTTCGGCATGTCTATCACGCTGTGCAGCATGCCGCGTTCCTCAGTGATGTGCGCTGAAATGTCGGTGTTGGTAGAGCGGATAATCGGGAATTTGGAGAGCAGTGCGTTGCCGTGGTGGCCGGCAGGGTAAACTGAATTTTTGCCGTATGCGTAATCATTCCATATCGCATCGGCCAGAAACTCGATCTGGCCTGCGTCCGGCCATCCGGCAAAGCGTTTACTATGCTCGGAGTGTTCATCGCGCACTTCCTGTAAAAAAACCACGTCTGCATGCAGTTTTCGCAGCAATTCGCGCTGATGGTGCAGCGAAAAACGGGCATTGAAGTGCGTGACACCTTTATGGATATTAAAAGTCGCAATACGTAGCGTGTTGTGCAAGATCAACTTTCTGAATTTAAACTCATATTGCTCATTTATTTGACTAAGTAAATGCTAATTTATTCCGTCATCGTGTACCCGTGGACATCCCCGCAAAACTAAGCCGCTAAGGCCGCAGGGGTCTTGTCCGTGGAATATCCAATGTAAAACCCACATTGGTATTCGCACGCCAAAGTAGCCAGTTTGGCGTGAAAGAGTGTAACGAGGTGGCGATCCATAGCGTATTGAATCATAGGCTGCTCTGGATTGCTTTCGCGCTCCATCTTGCCGCTTTAGCGGCTTAGATGGGCGGTGAAGACCTTTTACACTTTACTTGCCGGTTTACTGGCATAGTAAAGTGGGAAAGCCAAATACTGGCTTACGGTCTCACTTCGTTCGCAATGACGGATTAAGGATAAATGAGCGTTTCCTCAATTTTGATTTGGTAAATCAGCCTTCCGTATCCGGGCTGCTGTCCTGGTGCATTTTCATGACTTCGGCCGCTTCGCCTATGTGTGATTTTCCGCGCTGTTTCGCTAACTGAACCTGTTTCTGGCGCTCTTTAAGCCGGGCACGTTTGTCTGCCGATACTTTGTCATAGCAGTGCGGGCAAGAGATGCCGGGTTCATACTGATCACTTTTCATCTCCTCAGGAGACAGGGGGTGGCGGCAGGCATAGCACTGATCGAACTCACCCACTTCAAGGTTATGCTTAACGGCTACACGCTGGTCGAACACAAAGCACTCGCCCTGCCAAAGGCTTTCGGTTTCGGGTATGGTTTCCAGGTATTTAAGAATACCGCCCTGCAGGTGATAAACTTCATCGAAACCCTGATCCAGCATGTAGGACGACGCTTTTTCACAGCGGATGCCGCCGGTGCAGAACATGGCTACTTTTTTGTGTTTGGTCTTATCGAAATGCTGTGCCACATACTCCGGAAACTCTCTGAATGTGGTGGTTTTAGGATCGATGGCACCTTTAAAGGTGCCGATGTCGACTTCGTAGTCGTTGCGTGTATCTATCAGCACCACGTCCGGGTCGGAGATCAGAGCATTCCAGTCTTCCGGTTTTACGTAGGTGCCTACTTTTTTTGTCGGGCTGACGCCAGGTACGCCCAGAGTGACGATCTCTTTTTTGAGTTTTACTTTCATGCGGTAAAACGGGTGTTCATCCGCGTAAGATTCTTTATGTTCCAGGTCAGAGAACCTGCCTTCAAACAGGGGGTCTGTACGCAGGTAATCCAGAATTTTATGTATATCGTCCGCATGCCCGGCGATGGTGCCGTTAATGCCTTCTTCTGCCAGCAGCAAGGTGCCTTTGATATGGTTGGTTTTGCATGCCTCAAGAACGGGCGATTGCAAGTCCCTGAAATTAGGCAGGCTTACAAATTTATAAAGGGCGGCGGTTAAATACTTAGGCATAGTTAATTCGATAAAACGGGTAAAACGTCATTCTAACAGAGGCACCCCTGTCATTACTGATAATACTTGTACATCAGGCACTTAAAATCAATATTTCACCGTTGCCGCCGTATGTGCTGTCACCCACAAAACGCTGTACGCGCAGTGAATCCAGCGTGCTGAACCTGGTGTTGTATTTTGAAAACGATTTGAACAATAAATTCAGGAACGGCAAGGTATGTGCGCCGCAGTCATGCATGGTGACATGTAGCTGCGGTTTTTTATTTAACAACAAAGTGCCGCGATGCATGTTGAACGCCGTGTAAACGCCCAGGTCGCCAAGTACGCCGATGGTGCCTGCGATCATGCGGCTGCCGCAATAATCGCCCGCATTACCTTCAATCAGGATCAGGCCGCGCCGCATCTGGTCGCCGGCTCGGTCACCGGCATTGCCTCTGACAATCACCGTTCCGCCCAGCATGCCTTTGCGCGAGCCTTCAGAACCTGCGCCTAGAAAGTCACCGGTATTGCCATTGATGGTTAACAGGCCGCCTCGCATATTGCTGGCGGCAAATGCCGCGGTATTGCCTGTGCAGAGTATTTCGCCGTTTTTCATGCCAAAACCAAGGTATGCCCCGGCATCACCCTCGATGCTGATGTTGCCGGTAGTCATGCCGGCACCGATATGATCAAGTTTCGCTGTGGCATTTTTAAAGCAAAGCTGCTGTGTATCGCTGCCGCTGATTTCAAAAACATCAGCCGCCTGTAATGGATGTTGACCTGAGGTCAGGCGGATGCTGCCGATTTCGGCCGCGGTTTTTCCGGCCAGATTGTCGGGCGTGAGCGCGCTGCAATTGATGTTTTGCCGTGGCGCTGCTTTCAAGGTGAAGGTCAATGCGCTCATGCTGCAGAACCTTTCAATATGTCGTGTAGTTTAAAAAGGTGCGGCCCCAGCTTGCCGCCATAGTTGCCGGCGGAGATGCGTTTGACGCCGCTGGCTGGGCCTAATGCACAAATGGCTTCAATGCCTGCTTTCATCGATAGCGCAATATCGTCAAAGGTCAGGCCGTCGATCACGATTTCCATCACGCTTTCAATTTCGGGGGATAGCTCGCTGTTGGTGACGCCTTTGAGGGTGGGGCAGAACGCATCGTTGGTGGATGCGAACATGGTTTTGTATTTGCTGCCGACTTTAGAACCGGAGCGCACAACGCCGCCGGGGAAAGGCATGATGACGTTGGGTATTTTTTTCATGGCGTCTATCGCGGTTTCGGCCGCGGCTAATGCCGCCGGCTGCGAGGTGGCCAGAATCAGGAAGTTGCCTCCGCCGATAGCGCGCACCATGCCGGTGGTTTCTTCGGTCAGGAACTCGCCATCCATGACCGGTATGCGCCAGTAGCGTTTGCCGGCGATGAGTTTCGAGGTTTGGTAGCCATCACCGAAATAGCGCAGGTGTTTACCCAGGCTGATCATGTCTTCACTGGCTATGCCGGAAAACGCCGCTGCGGTCGGGCAGGTGAGGATGCATTGCCCCATGCGCGTTTCCAGCTGCTGCATCAGCACTTTGCTGCCCATGGCAAACATCAGAATGCTGACGCCAGGTCTGCCGTCCGGAGTTTCTTCCGCGGTCATTTCACGCTCGATGCCGGCTTCGACTCCGCAGCCGATCACCGAGGTGGCAAAGCCGGTCATGGCATTTGCGGCATGGTATGCCCATTTGTGATTCTGGGCGGTGATGATGACGCGGGTGCCGCGCATATTGAATGCTTCAGCAAAGGTGTCGTCGATTTGTATGCTGTTCAGTAACATAAGTATAGGGTTCTGGGTTTAAGCAGTCGGGTCGCCTGATTTGATTTTTTCTATCCATTCTTCAATCTGAATGGTGCCGGTTTTTTCCACTTTTTTCAGGTCAGCTTCAGGAATCACGTCCTGCATCAGATCGATGCGCTTCCATTCCGCTACCGGTGTTTCGCATGCGGCTCTTGGCACATAGCGTGAATCGCGTACTTTGGTGCGCTGATGGATGTAGCGCGGGCAGTTCTGCCATAGTTCGGATAAGGTCACGCGCACGATGAACTCGGCTTCTTTGTATTCCTGCATCAACGGGTCGGTGCGGGAAACGGTGGCCGTGCCCTGCACCCGGATGCGGTGCGGTGTTTCGAATGAGATGAACAGCAGCCCGACCTGCGGGTTGGTTGTGATGTTTCCCATCGAGAAAAACATGCCGTTACCATCGTAGCTTGGAAAAATCAGCGTCTTGCTGTCAATCACCTTCACAAAACCGGCATCGCCGCCTTTATAGGAAACGGTAGGGCGACCCTGGTGATCGACCGTGGACAGGAAAAACATATCCATATGCTCGATGAAACCTTTTGCTTCGTCGTCAAACTCGGTTTTACAGGCAATATCTTCAACGCGGTCCGCCATTTTGCGGGTACCGAACTCGTCCTGGAATTTGCGGTGCTGCTCGCCATACAGTCTGCTCATTATCGATCCTCTATTTTTTGTCGTTGTGATGCGCGACAACCTGGCCGCGGCCATCGCTGCTGATTTCATCATCACTGATTTTAAAGTTATCCATCTGCATGGTCTGGTAGCGATTGAAATATTCTTTCAGGTCTTTTTCCACACCAGTATCAAATGCCGGTTTTGCGGTGTGGGTCACGCCCCAGACCACTTTGACGACGCGTCCGTCTTTAACCGCCAGGTCGCCATTCTTGAATACATAATCCGGTTTGCTGAACATGGCTTCGCGGTCGGCCTGGTCGGTATATACGGTAATGTCAGCCGCGGCACCTGCACCCAAGTGGCCGCGGTCATTCAGGCCGATGAGTTTGCCGGCGCCGGCACGGGTCATGATGGCGATCTCATACAGGCTGTATTCGCGATCCAGGCTTGCAAGATTGCTCATGGCCTGCGCATCAAGGTTCAGCTTGGTAAAGGCTTCGTTCCTGAAAGACTTGTCCATCAGCAAGCGAATCAGATGCGGGTAGCTTGTAAACGGCGCTCCGTTGGGGTGATCGGTGGTTAAAAAGATGCGCCATGGGTCTTCCACAGAGAGGAATAGCTCCAGGCCAATCGCCCATTGCAGGGCGTTCACATAATTCTGGTCGCGGTATTTGAATGGCAGCACGCCGCAGCCGGCATCGCATTCAATATCCATGATCACGGATTTTTTCGGGTTCGCGTGTTTAGCGTTCAGGTGCTGCATCATGGAGTCGCCGGAAGCGGTCACGGTTTGCCCGAACAGGATCTGACCGACATCGGCAGTGATATGCTTGTTTTTATTCAACGCTTCGGCGATCTGCGCCGCAGCGGACGAGAATTTCTTGTCGCCTTCCGTGCCGTAGCTGTGGAACTGGATGTGAGTTAGGTGCATAGGCAAGCCGCTGCTGGCGCTCATGGTGTCCAGCGTGGTTGCAAAATTCCCGGCTGCGCCCAAGTTGTTGCAATGCACATGCAATGGCTTGGCAATACCAAGCTCATGCACGGCGCGGCTCAGGCTTTGCAGGATTTCACGCGGGCTGACTTGGTAGTGGATGTTGTTTTCGTCCAGGTTCAGCCTGCGCTGGTTGAATTTAAATGCGTTGATGCCACCGGGGTTCACGACCTTGATGCCAATAGCCTGCGTCGCGTGCAGTATCCATGCGACATAATCATTGATGGCCTTCTGGTCTTTTTTTGCCGCCAGCATGCGCAGGAAGTAGTCATCATTGCCCAGCATGGCGTAGCCGCCTTTGTCTATCATCGGCGTGTCGCCCATTTCCAGGTGTGCCTGGCGGGCGTTGACCGGTGAAATTGCAGGCTCGAATGCTGCGGTATAACCCATTTCGATATACCTGAAGCCGGTATCGGTTGTACTCGGCGTTGCATGATGGCTGCAATGCGGCGTGCAGATGTGCGCTTCCGGCTCGCTCAGGTTTTTGATTTCCTGCCGCTGCTTTTCCTGATACTCCGGCAGCATCATGCGTGCAATGTTGATTTTGCCGCCGCCGATATGGCTGTGCATGTCGATCGCGCCGGCCATGACCACTTTACCGCTCAGGTCAAATGTCTGGCTGATTTTTTCTGTGTCCGCAGGTTTCGCAATGATGCGGCCGTTACGGATGTAGATGTCCTCGACCACGCCATTTTTCTGGTGTGCAGGGTCATAAATTCTGCCGTTTTTAAGCAGGGTAATCATGCTGTAGTCTCACTCAAAAGCTGTGCTTCAATTTTTGCCATGACTTCATTCAGGCTGGGTAAACCGCTGTCACGCACCTTTTTCAGCGGTAGTGTGATGGAGCTATCCATGCGGAACATCAGACCGGCATGGTCAACACCGGGGATTCCTGTCGGGATGAATACATCGGCGGTGTGTCCGCATTGGGTATCCGGGTGGCCAATCACTATCGCAGGTGTGTTGGTTTCCGGCACCTCATGCGGGTTGAATGTGCTGATCCACATGACGGCGTCGCAGCTTTCCAACTGCTTTTGCGTCGAGAAGTGGTATGTATCATATTCAGGTATGCCGTTGCGGTAGCGGCTTCTGGTCGGGTAGCCCGAGAGCCATGTGCTGACATTGTTGACCGAACTGTCGCCGTCGCCTGAGTTTAAAGGCAGGCCAGCGGCGCGCGTGCTTTCATTGAGCTTGCTGACCAGTTGCACGATGCTCTGGATGGTCAGTTCCGCATGCTTGATTTTCAAGGCACCGGCTGACCATACGATGACTGCATATTTTGCGGCTTTTAATTTCTCCATCAGCTCAGTCAATGCTTCCGGTGCAATGCCGGCGACGTGATCAGCATTTAATTTCTTTCCGTTCAGCAGGGCGTTAAGCGCATTGATGACTTCCGGCAGCTGGTTTGTTGCGGCTGGGATGATGGTTGGTGCTTTGCCGTCAGGTGCGATATTCGCTTTTGCCGTTTCAGCCGGCGCCCCCAGGAAAATGAGTTCCGGCATTGGCTTGTCGAAGAGCTTGTCGGTGTTCCACGCCAGTTTTTCAAAAAAACGCGGGTGGCTGCCGGTAATGTCGGTGCCGATGGCCAGTATCAGGTCTGCGCGGTTTTTGATTTCAGAAAGTGTGGTGGTGAGCCAACCGCTGTTCTGCATTGTGCGGGTATTGTTGACCGTCCCTTCGCTATGCATATGATCCAGTGTGGCATTGGTTTTTTCTGCAAGGCTGACTACTGCGCGCATGCCCTGAACTTCAGTTCCCAGCCCGGCAAATAAAGGCTGCCTGCTTTTGTTCAATATCTGTGCCGCTGCAATGATTGCATCTTCCAGGCTGGCCGGTTTGCCTGCCAGCAGCGGGGTGGCGGATTTTGGAGTCCCCAGCGCCCGTTCGAAAAAGCGGATGCCTTTTGCACAGCCGTTTTGCATAGACAATGCAGGGCTTGTACTCAGGCTGACATCATCACACAGCAGACCGCATGCAGGGCAGGTTATGCTAATCGGTACGTCTTCGAGGTTGCTATTCTTCATGTTGATATTAATTTTGCCACATTGGTTAATTTTGTCACATTGGCCGGCTATTCTAAACCTGTTTTATTAAAGGGTGTTTCTATAAATTCATTTTTTTGCGAGCATCAGCTTCGCTGGTCGTCTGCTTAAATCATTTAGGCGCATTGCTGTGCCGCACGGTTTTCTGGTTTTGACATCAACTCCAGGTCAGCCTGTGCCGCAACTTCATTGTTGCAAGCTCGCTGCCTCAGCAGCTTGGGATTGGCGGTGATGAACTTTACGGTTGAGCGCATGCACTAAATGGACATGCTGTTTGCGGGTAGAGCTGCATCCAAAACTTTGTATTGATAGAGGCATTCTGATAAATCAATCTTAAAAGTTGGTTTATTTTAAGTGCTAAAAATGGTATTTTAACGGTCTTTTCAATAATTCCATTTTGCATTGGAAGCGAGACGTAGAGTCTGCGTTTTGCGGTACCAAGCCAGTTCTGGGTTTGGTTGTGATATCTGTGAAATAAATCGCATTATCATGCGCAGAGAGCAGTCGATGAATATCGGTGCTAATGCTATTTGGATAAGTTAACTTAATGGAGTAGTTATGGCAATTCAACGTACGCTTTCTATCATCAAACCAGATGCAGTTGCAAAGAATGTTATCGGTAAAATTTACACGCGTTTTGAAAACGCTGGCTTGAAAATCGTTGCTGCAAAAATGGCGCAACTGACACAAGCAGAAGCAGAAGGTTTCTATGCTGTTCACAAAGAGCGTCCTTTCTTTGCTGATCTGGTTAAATTCATGATCTCAGGTCCAGTGATGATTCAAGCTTTAGAAGGCGAAAACGCAGTTCAGGTTAACCGTGACCTGATGGGTGCTACCAACCCTAAAGAAGCGGCTGCCGGCACTATCCGCGCTGACTTTGCGGAAAGCATCGACGCTAATGCCGTTCACGGTTCTGATTCTGCTGAAAATGCAGCAATTGAAATTAAATACTTCTTTGGTTAATTTTTTTATTTAGCCACAGATACACACAGATAAACACGGATAAAACCAGCTCGAACCGGTACTTTATTCATGTTTATTTGTGAGTTTTCGTGTGAATGACAGGTAATCAATTTTGGTCAATTTATTAAATTTCAATCAATCACAACTCGCTCAATGGTTCGCTGAAAGAGGTGAGAAGCCTTTTCGCGCCAAGCAGTTGATGCGCTGGATGCATCACTTCGGTGTACATGATTTTGAGCAGATGACCGATATTGCCAAAAGCCTGCGCGAGAAGTTGGCAAAAGAGGCGGAAATCGTCCTGCCAACCGTGCAGCACGAACAAATATCCAATGACGGAACGCGCAAATGGCTGGTCGGCACGGATGCCGCCAACAGTATCGAAACCGTGTTCATCCCCGAGGATGACCGTGGTACTTTGTGTGTTTCGAGCCAGGTTGGCTGTGCGCTGGAGTGTACATTCTGCTCGACCGGCCGCCAGGGTTTTAATCGCAACCTGAGTGTTTCGGAGATTATCGGCCAGTTGGCGATTGCTGACCGCTCGTTGCGTCAGGAAAGCGGCTACGATCTGCTGCCGCCCGGTGAACGCATTATCAGCAACGTGGTGATGATGGGCATGGGTGAGCCGCTGGCTAACTACGATAATGTGGTGACCGCGATGCAAATCATGCTGGATGACAGCGCTTATGGATTAAGCCGCCGCCGTGTGACCCTTTCAACCAGTGGGCTGGTGCCTGCAATGGACAGGCTGAAAGAAGACTGTCCGGTAGCCCTTGCCGTTTCGCTGCATGCGCCCAATGATGCGCTGCGCGATGTGATCGTCCCGATCAATAAAAAATACCCGCTTAAAGAGTTGATGGCTGCCTGCAACCGTTATCTTGAAAAAGCGCCGCGTGATTTTGTCACGTTTGAATACGTGATGCTGGATGGCGTCAATGATACCGTCGAGCATGCGCACCAGTTGCTTGAGCTGGTTAAGAATGTTTCTTGCAAGTTTAATTTAATCCCTTTCAATCCTTTTCCCAATAGCGGGTATGGAACTTCCAAGCCTAGCCATGTCAGGGTGTTCCGTGACATTCTGATGCAGGCAGGATACGTTGTGACGGTGCGTAAAACCCGTGGTGAGGATATTGATGCCGCATGCGGTCAATTAGCTGGTAAAGTGCTGGATAAAACAAAACGTACTTCCAAGCGAATTCCAATTGAGGCGATTACATGAGCATGACCAGTTTTATACGTTCCTTTTTTTTAGCGTCTGGCCACAAGAAGTTGGGTTTTGCTCAATCCAGTCTAATCGTGCTGGCTTCTATATTCGTTGTTGGTTGCGCCAGCCAGCAACAGCAGGAAGCTGCTGACCGCAACCTGAGGGACCGTGCGCGTTCCCATACGGATCTGGGGGCAGCCTATTACCAGCAGAAGCAATTGGATATCGCACTGGAAGAATTTTCCCTCGCTGCGAAAATCGACCCTGGTTACGGTTTGGCCTATAACGGCCTGGGTCTGGTCAACGCTGCGTTAGGCCGGGACGACTTGGCTGAAAAGAATTTCATGAAAGCGTTACAGATCGAACCCGGAAATTCCGAGTCACATAATAACTTCGGCAGTTTCTTATGTTCCAGAAACCGGATTGATGAGTCGATAAAAGAGTTCATGGCGGCAGTCAAGAACCCGCTGTATGTAACCCCGGCGATTGCTTACACGAACGCCGGCATTTGCGCTTTGCGCAAGCAGGATGTTGCAAATGCCGAGATTTACCTGCAAAAAGCTTTGGAGTTGGAGCCGTTAACTTCCGTCGCCGCATACCAGCTTGCTCTGATCCAGTTTAACCGTAATGATGCGGCCAAGGCTAAAGTCACATTGCAAAATGCGGTATTGAGCCAGCCTACGCCTGAGAATTTGTGGCTGTCCATACTCATTGCGCGCAAATTGGGCGCCAAAAACGATGAAGCGAGTTATGCGCTGCAATTACGCCGTCAATACCCTAATTCAGAACAGGCAAAACTGCTGGCTAGCGGCATGTAGGGATAGGAACCGTTATGGCTGAATTACAGGAAATGGAAAAAGAAGCAACGGTCACTGAGCAACAGGATCAACCAGTAACCTTAGGGCAGGTTTTGCAGGCAGCACGCACAGCCAAAGAGCTTTCATTGCAGGATGTTTCTGATAACTTGCGCTTCAGTGTCAAGCAGATCAGTGCCCTTGAAAACGGACAGTATGATTTGTTGCCTGATGCAATGATCACACGCGGATTTATCCGTAACTATGCAAGACTGCTGGAGCTGGAGGCAGAGCCTTTGCTTGTGATCTACCGCCGGTCTGTGGCATCCGAAACCGACCGGGGCATTGCTGTGCGGTCATCCATGCGCCCTGTGCAGCTCACTAAAGAGAGCCTGCCCTGGCTGAAATACATGCTGGCCAGCATCCTGGTGCTGCTGTTTCTGCTCGCGTGGCTGTTTTATGTGGATTACATGCCTAAAACTCCAGCGGTTGCGGTTGATAAAGCCCCTGAAGTCGCTGCAGAAGCTACACCTGCGGCGGCTGAGCCTTTGCCGGAAATCGCTTTGCCGGCCGCACAGCGCGAGGCTGAAAGTGCAGTCTCCGTGCCGGATCTGCAGGCAGACTCCAATGCTGCCATGAACAACGCTGCGCAGCCCGCAACCAATGCTGCCGATGTAAAACCATTGGATACGGTGACGCAGGCAGACCTGAAACCATTAGCGCCGCCGCTGATCGCACCGAGCCAGCCACCTGTAGCCGCCAGTCCGGCTAAACCTGCCGATAAAACCGTCACTATGTTGTTTACCGCAAAAACCTGGGTGAGCGTGACCGATAAATCCGGCAAAGTGGTTTTTGAGAAAGTGACCCGTAGCGGGGATCATGAAACGATCAATGCGGTGCCGCCACTCAACGTGGTGATCGGCAATGCGAGCGGTACCAAATTAAATTTTGGCGGCAAGGATATTGATCTTGCCCCCAATACTAGAGATAACGTAGCACGTATTACTTTGGAGTAGCTGTTGAGTTTGTCTATACAAATTAAGCCACGTCACACATTGCAGGTCATGATCGGCCATATTCCTGTCGGCGGTGGCTTGAATGGCACCATACCGGCGCCGGTCGTGGTGCAAAGTATGACCAATACCGATACCGCTGATGCCACTGCGACAATTAACCAGGTTTATGAGCTGTGGCAGGCCGGTTCAGAAGTCGTGCGGATTACCGTCAACTCGCCTGAGGCGGCTGCCCAGGTCGGTAACATCCGCCGCGGGCTGGATGCTTTGGGCTGCAATGTGCCGCTGGTGGGCGATTTTCACTATAACGGCCATAAATTGCTGGCACAGTATCCTGAATGTGCCGAGGCGCTGGCAAAGTACCGCATTAATCCGGGTAATGTAGGCAAAGGCTCCAAACGCGATGAGCAGTTTGCATACATGATAGAAGCCGCTATTCGCTATAAAAAATGTGTGCGCATCGGCGTGAACTGGGGCAGCCTGGATCAGGCCAAAATGGCACAGATGATGGATGATAACGCCAAGCTCGCAACGCCATTGAGTGCAGATGCACTCATGCGTGAAGCATTGATCCAGTCTGCATTGGAGAGTGCCGAGCAAGCAGTGGCGCTGGGGCTGCCTGCGAACCAGATTATTATTTCCTGCAAGGTGAGTGATGTGCAGGATCTGGTCAAGGTTTATACCGAGCTGGCTGCACGTTGCGATTACCCGCTGCATTTAGGCCTGACCGAAGCCGGGATGGGGTCAAAAGGCATTGTGGCCTCAACGGCTGCGCTGGCTTTATGCCTGCAGCAGGGCATCGGCAACACGATCCGCGTTTCTCTGACACCGGAGCCGAACGAATCACGTACCAAAGAAGTGGTGGTGGCGCAGGAAATCCTGCAAACCATGGGGATACGCTCATTTACGCCACTGGTGACTGCATGTCCGGGTTGCGGTCGCACGACCTCTACCTATTTCCAGGAGCTGGCCATGCAGATTCAAAGTTACCTGCGCAACCAGATGCCGGTATGGCGCAATCAGTATACCGGCGTGGAAAATATGAATGTAGCGGTAATGGGGTGTGTGGTGAATGGCCCGGGCGAGTCCAAGCTTGCGAATATCGGCATCAGCCTGCCTGGTACCGGTGAAGTGCCGGTTGCGCCGGTATTTGTCGATGGCGAGAAGACGGTAACGCTGAAGGGCGATAATATCGCGCAGGAATTTCAGGCCATTGTTGAAAACTACGTGCAGAAGAATTATGCCGAAGGCGGTAAGCTGCGCGTGAATCCCACTGCAAAAGTAATCCCTATCCAGGCAGTTAATACATCAGTTTTAAAATAAAGTTAATAATTAAATATTCATGAGTGATAAATTTCAAAGCAACTCTAAGTTTCAGAGCATTAAGGGCTTCTACGACATACTGCCTGAAGCAACCCCATTATGGTTCAAGCTGGAAGACACGGCACGCCGGGTTCTTGCGCAATATGGCTATAAAAATATCCGCATGCCGTTGGTGGAGCCAACCGAGCTTTATGTACGCAGTGTAGGCGAGCATACCGATATTGTAGAAAAAGAAATGTACGCGTGGGAAGACGCGCTTAACGGCGACAAGCTGGCACTGCGTCCGGAGGGTACGGCAGGCTGTGTGCGAGCCGTTGTTGAGCATAACCTGACTTACAATGGCCCGCAGCGCTTGTGGTATAGCGGCGCTATGTTCCGTCACGAGAATGTGCAGAAAGGCCGCCAGCGCCAGTTTCACCAGATCGGCGTTGAGGCATTCGGTTTTGATACGCCCGAAGTGGATGCTGAGCAGATTGTCTTGCTGGCAAGGCTTTGGCGCGAACTAGGCATCCAGGATGTAGAGCTTCAGATTAACAGCATCGGCGATGCGCATGAACGGGCTGAATACCGCAATGTGCTGATTGCCTATTTTGAGCAGCACACTGACTTGCTGGATGAAGACGCCAAGCGTCGGCTGCATAGCAATCCACTGCGCATTCTGGATACCAAAAACCCGCGCATGCAGGCGATGTGTGAAGCTGCGCCAAAACTCATAGATTGTCTGGGTGATGCAACCCGCGCACATTTTGATGGTTTGTGTAAACGATTAACCGAGGCCGGGGTGCCCTATAAAATCAACCCGCGTCTGGTACGTGGCCTGGATTACTACAACCGCACCGTTTTTGAATGGGTCACTACGAAGCTTGGCGCACAGGGCACGATAGCCGGTGGCGGACGATATGACACGCTGGTGGAGCGTCTGGGCGGCAGTGCAACGCCAGCCTGCGGTTTCGGTATTGGCCTGGAGCGCGTATTTTTGCTGATGCAGGAATACGGCGTTACGGCGACAGATGCGCCGGATGTTTACCTGGTGAATGTAGGTGAACTGGCAGAGTCTGCAGCATTTGCAATTGCCGAGCGTTTGCGTCATGCCAAGGTGGAAGTTGTGCTGCACACCGGTGGCGGCAGTTTTAAATCGCAGATGAAAAAAGCCGATAGAAGCCAGGCAAGATATGCTTTGATTTTAGGCGATGACGAAGTGAATACGCAGCAGGTGACATTAAAGCCCATGCAGTTTGCAACACAGCCTGATAGCAAGCCAGAGCAAGTGCAGTGCAGCATTGAGCAAGCCATAGCGTTAATATTGGCAAGCAGGGCTTAAAGTTTTCTCAAGTTTTATCGGTTTTGAAGTTTTTTGAATCGAAGTTTTTTTGAGTCTTGGTAACGTAAGTTTTACATATCAATCGGGTGAATATGGCGGTCGACTTACAAACTGATCTTTCTGCAAAATCGCTGCCCTTGCTGCAGATCGAGCATTTAAGTATCGCATCCAAAAAGATGCCGGATCGTTTGCTGGTAAATGATGTCAGTTTCAGCATTGAAATCGGAAAGACTACATGCGTGGTTGGTGAGTCAGGCAGCGGCAAGAGTCTGACGGCTCTGGCGGTCATGGGTTTGTTATCCAAACAGTTGCAGCTGAATACCGGTAAGGTTTTATTTAATGATGGCGATAAAGGCGTTGCTGACCTGACCAAGCTGGATGATGAACGCCTCCGTAAACTGCGTGGCGATAAAATTGCCATGATTTTCCAGGAGCCGATGACTTCACTGAATCCGGTTCTGACGGTAGGCTATCAAATCGGGGAAAGCCTCACGACGCACCTTGGCCTTAAAGGCGAGCGCTTGAAACACAAGATTGCCGGTCTTCTTGATATGGTCGGCATTTCGCCAGAACGTGCAAATAGTTATCCTGACGAGTTATCCGGTGGGCAGCGTCAGCGGGTGATGATTGCAATGAGTATTGCATGCGAACCCAGCCTGCTGATCGCCGATGAGCCGACTACCGCGCTGGATGTGACGGTGCAGGCACAAATCCTCAAGTTACTGAGTGACCTAAAAAACCGCATGAATATGGGGATGCTGTTCATTACCCACGATTTTGGGGTGGTGGCTGATATTGCCGATAATGTGGTCGTCATGTTCAGGGGGCGGATCGTTGAAGCCGGAACCAGGGAGCAGGTGCTGAGTAACCCGCAGCACCCCTATACCCAAGCTTTATTGGCGTGTGTGCCGGATGCCGAAGGCACAAAACAGTTAAAGCCGATTGATTATGCATGGCTGGCTGATGAAAGCAAAGAAGCCGCAGCGACTGGAGTGGCGCATGGGTGAAAATATCCTGATAGCCAGAAACCTGGTTAAAACCTACACGCAGCGAAGCGGCAGGTTTGGCTTTGGCTCTACGCAAGTAAAAGCGTTAAATGACGTCAGCATCAGCCTGAGCAGAGGCAAGACACTTGCGGTAGTCGGTGAATCTGGCAGCGGTAAATCCACGCTGGCGCGTTGTCTGTTACAATTGCAACCCTTGGACAGCGGAGAGGTGCTGTTTCAAGGCCAGGATTTAGCCAAATTGCAGCCGACTGCATTAAGGGAAATGCGTAAAAACCTGCAAATGGTGTTTCAGGATCCGTTTGCCTCGCTTAACCCCCGGATGCATGTGGGCGAGATTGTCGGCGAAGGTTTACTGATACATGATATTGGCAATGCGGCGGAACAGCAGAAAAAAGTGTTGGCCATGCTGAAGCGTGTTGGCCTGACTGAAGCCGATATGCAGAAATATCCGCATGAGTTTTCCGGCGGGCAGCGGCAGCGTATCGGCATTGCCCGGGCTTTGGTATTGCAGCCGCAGGTGGTTGTATGCGATGAACCCGTTTCTGCACTGGATGTATCGATACAGGCGCAGATTCTACTGTTGTTAAAGGAGTTGCAGCAGGAAATGGCGTTAAGCTACATTTTTATCAGCCACGATCTGCGTGTAGTGCGGCACATTGCGGATGATATGGTCGTCATGTATCGTGGCCAGGTTGTAGAGCAGGGTGCGGTGCAAGAGGTTTATGCGCGGCCTGCACATGCTTATACGCAGAATTTGCTGGCGGCGATCCCCGGTAAAAGAGTGGTCAGCGGATAATTGAAACGTAATGCTAGGTATTTGGCTTAGCGTTATTATTTGGGCGTGATTATCTTGGTGTTATTATCAAAGTACAGCGTATCAAAAGATTTACATAAGATTGGAATATAAATGGCATACGATTTAGAAGAACAAGAGCAGTTGGATGAATTAAAGGCTTGGTGGAAAACTTACGGAAAACTGGTCAGCAATACCGTGCTGGGTTTGGTGGTCGCATATGCTGCATATCAAGGATGGAATATCTATCACGGCAAGCAGTCGGTAGAGGCTTCTACTGAGTACCAGGCACTGCAAGTGGTGGATGAAAAAGACGTGAAAGCCATTCAGTCAAAAGCAGCTATTATTATGGATAAGTATTCATCTACCCCATATGCCGGCCGCGCTGCGCTGTTTGCAGCCAAGGCAAATTACGCCAGCAATGATGCGAAAAGTGCAAAATCCCAGTTGGAATGGGCGATCAAGCACGCAAAAGAAACCTCTGTAAGCGCAATTGCGAGTTTACAGCTGGCGAACATCCTGGCTGAAGAAAAAGACTACCAGGGCGCACTGAAGTTGCTGGAAGCGAAGCATGATGCAGGTTTTGATGGCTTGTTCTCTGATCTGAAAGGCGATGTTCTGGTTGCACTAGGCAAAAAAGCCGAAGCAAAAGCGGCCTATGAGCATGCGCTGACTAAATTGGATGCGCAGGGCAAATATCATGTATTGACCCAACAAAAACTTGAGGCTTTAGGTTAAAAATTGACGCAACTCATTAAAAAATCAAAATTACTGCTGCTGTTGGGCAGCCTGTTACTGCTTGCATCCTGCGGAACGCTCTCGGATTTAAAAACCGATTTGTCTGAACGTGTCTTTGGGCGTGAAGCGGCTGAACCTCCCGAGCCTCTGGCTGAGATCAAGGAAACAGCCAGCGTAAAAGTGCTATGGCAGGCCAAACTTGGCGGCACCGGTATTTATGATTTTACACCAGCGGTAGAAGCCGGCTATGCTTATGTCGCGAGCGCCGAGGGAGAGCTGGCTAAACTGGATGTGACTACCGGTGCCCAGGCATGGCGTATCAATGTCGGCGAGAAACTGACCGGCGGTGTAGGTGCAGGCGGCAGCCTCGTTATAGTCGGTACGCAAAAAGGCTCGATCTATGCTTATGACATTTCAGGCAAGCTGCAGTGGAAATCAAAATTAAGCAGTGAGGTTTTGAGTGCGCCCAAGTATTTTGACGGGTTGATCATTACCCGTACCGGCGACAACCGCATCTACGGTATTAATGCGAATGACGGCAGCCGTAAATGGGTTTACGACCGCACCGGCCCGGCGTTGAGCTTGCGCAGCAGTGCCGGCGTGGTGGTTGACAGTGGTGCCGTTTATGCCGGTTTTGCCGGAGGCAAGCTGGTTTCCATCCGTGCCGACAATGGCAAGATGATGTGGGAAGCCTCTGTTGCACAACCCAAGGGCGTTACAGAAATCGAGCGTATCGCAGACATTACCAGCTTGCCGGTTGTAGACGGCCCCCTGGTATACGCGGTTGCGTATCAGGGACGTATCGCGGCGGTTGATAGAACCAATGGCCGTGTAATATGGAACCGTGATATTTCCAGCCTGTCAGGCCTGACTTCTGAAGACGGAAGGATTTTTGTATCACATGCTGCCGGATCGGCTTATGCACTGGATTACAGTACCGGTAAAACATTCTGGCGACAGGGTGCGCTTAAAAACCGCCAGCTTACTGCGCCGTTAGCCATGGGATCATTGGTTGCCATTGGCGATGTTGAGGGTAATGTACATTTCTTGAGCCGTGAAGATGGCGCATTCAGTGCGCGTGTGAAAACCGGTGCTGAACAGATTTTGCCGCAGATGGTATTAATTAATAGCACTACACTGCTGGCACAGGCACGCAGTGGCGGTGTTTACGCGCTGCAGATCAAATAATTGGCAGTTGCACCGGCACAGGGTCGTTTAGCCCTGTTTTGTCATGCAACTGCAACTCAATCAATAACTTAGCTTGATAAGATTACTAAAGAATCATTTCAGGAAACGCTGATTAGCAAGGTAAGCTGGATATAGAGCAAGGCGCGGCAATATACCGTAACCGGCATTGTGTATGCAGTGAGGTTACGAGTGCCGCGCAACGCAGCAATCCGCTTTTGCCTGTTTTAACGGCGTTTCTTTGGCTTAGGCACTAAATAGAAGGCTTTTATGATACCTACCATTGTACTGGTTGGCCGACCCAATGTTGGCAAGTCAACCTTATTTAACCGACTTACCAAAAGCCGGGATGCGCTTGTTGCAGATTTTCCGGGTCTCACCCGGGATCGACACTATGGCCGTGGTGTAGGTGCAAGCCAGCCTTACCTGGTAGTTGACACCGGCGGCTTTGAGCCGAATACCGATAACGGTATCCTTAAAGAAATGGCAAAACAAACCCTACAGGCAATTGATGAAGCCGATGCGGTTATTTTTCTGGTGGATGGACGCCAAGGCGCCACGCCACAGGATATGGACATCGCTAATCGTCTGCGTAAATGTAAATGCCCTGTATTGCTGGCCGTGAATAAAACCGAAGGCATGCAGAAAGCGGTTGTCAGTGCGGACTTTCATGAATTAGGGCTTGGTTATCCATTATCCATATCTTCTGCGCATGGCGAAGGCGTACGCGACATCGTTGAACTTGCGCTAGAAAATTTCAATGTAGACGAAGACGAACCTGTCACCGACTACACCGGCGACAGGATTCCTAAAGTGGCCATTGTCGGTCGTCCTAATGTCGGAAAATCCACACTGGTGAATGCATTGCTCGGTGAAGAGCGCGTGATTGCGTTTGATGAGCCAGGCACCACACGTGACTCCATTCATATTGATCTGGAAAAAAACGGCAAGCATTACACCTTGATTGATACTGCCGGTGTACGTAAACGTGGCCGCGTGTTTGAAGCGATTGAGAAATTCTCCGTCATTAAAACCATTCAGGCGATTGAAGAAGCCAATGTCGTGATTCTGGTTGTGGATGCCCAGGAAGGCATTACCGAACAGGATGCGCATGTGGCAGCCTATATACTGGAGGCCGGTCGTGCGCTGGTGGTGGCCATCAATAAGTGGGACGGCCTCAAAGAGGATGAGCGTGACTGGATCAAGCGCGAAATTGACCGTAAATTGCAATTTCTTGATTTTGCCGAGTTTCACTATATTTCAGCATTGCGCAAAAAAGGCTTGCCTGAGCTATTCAAATCAGTGGATATTGCCTATAAAGCCGCATTTGCAAAACTGGCAACACCGCAGCTGACGCGAGTGCTGCTTGATGCATTACAGCAGCACCAGCCGCCAATCAGCAAAGGCATACGACCCAAGCTGCGCTACGCGCACCAAGGCGGCAGCAACCCGCCTATTGTCGTGATTCACGGCAGCCACGTGGATGGCGTGAAGGATGCCTATACACGCTTCCTGGAAAAAACCTTCCGTAGAACTTTCCAGCTTTCGGGTACGCCTCTGCGTGTACAGTACAAGCAGGGTCATAATCCATTTGCTGAAGATGAAGAAAAGCGCAAGCCGGGTGAGGGGATCGTAAGCATGCGTCGCCGTAAAACTGCGCAGCGCGCTGAACTTAAGGCTAAGAAAGATGTGGACGAGAAAAGCAGGAAGGCGACAAAGCGTTAATCAAGGTTAACGCTGGCAATAGCCGGATGATGGCTTAATTATTCGGATATTGCTCGAGCTTTTTGTTTTCTTTGGGCAATTCATAAGGGTCTGCGACATAAGCAGGCCCCTTCATGATCATCACAACGATACAGCCGATTGCAGCTGCCCCAACAAAGAAAAAAATACTGAACAGTATGCCAAGACACAGGTAGATTGTTTTCAGCTGTTCCGGATCAAGTGTCTGGTTGCTGAAATAAAGCAGCAATATTGCAGTGCATGGTATTGCCGCACATACCGCAAAGATTAACGGTAATTTTTTCAGAATAACCCATTCAACCCCTGATGGTGTTTTAATAAATCCCGGAAGTTTATTAAAGTAATTCATTGTTTAATTGGACAGGGGTTTCAATGGTTTAGTTTAATACATGCTTTCCCAGAACTTCCACCAGATGCGTTCGTCGGTCGGTGCATTCTTGTTCAGCAGAGCGCTGTCCGGGTAGTTTTGCTTCAATACGCGCAGCGTGTCATTTTTAAGGTCTTCCACTCCCAGCAGGTCGTATGCGCTGATTTGAATCACCAGTGCTTCTTCAACGCCAGGTGACTGAGCGTAGTTTTCAATGACATATTTAGTGCGGTTAACCGCTGCCAGATAAGCCTGGCGTTTCATGTAGTAACGTGCAACGTGCAGCTCATGCTCTGAAAGGCTGTTTGACAGGTAGACCATGCGCTGTGAAGCATCTTTCGCATAGCGGCTTTTCGGGAAACGGGTAACCAGGTCTTTGAATGTCATGAAAGAATCACGCAGCGCACGCGGGTCTCGGTCGCTTACCTGTTGTTTGGTCGCTTTTTCGATAATACCGCGCTCGGTGAAAATCGCCAGGCCTTTTAAGTAGTATGCGTAATCGACGTTGGGATGGTTAGGGTGCAGTTTTATAAAACGGTCTGCTGCGGCAACGGCTAAAACGGGGTCTTGTTTTTTATAATGTGCGTAAGCGGTTTCCAGTTGCGCTTGCGTTGCATATTTACCATGCGGATAACGTGATTCAAGTTTTGTGAAATACTCGATGGCTTTCGCATAATCCTTGTCAGTCATTTTTGCCGCACCCATCTGGTAGATACGTTCCGCAGATAAACCCTTGGTGTCATCAAGCTCGGTGGGCTCGCCGAAAATCGCACAAGCATTGAGTAACAAGGTAAATGTTAAAATTAAGATATACTTCATGCCAAACCACCTTTATGAATTTGCAGCAATTATAACCGAT
>Ga0208116_1000160_pt1 | contig 23153 bp, 24 predicted proteins | sample LakWasMeta9_HOW4_2_FD_183859 | JGI IMG/M metagenome (GOLD analysis project Ga0208116, IMG submission 183859) | Freshwater sediment methanotrophic microbial communities from Lake Washington under simulated oxygen tension - Sediment Metagenome... | ecosystem: Environmental > Aquatic > Freshwater >... | reverse complement strand
TGTCGTTATGGTTCAAAGAAAACAGGTCTTCTTCAAATTTCGGCAGCTGGCCGGTACCAATCAGGCTCTCGGCATTCACCATGTAAGGTGTATAGCATTCAGTGTAACCGTGATGGTCAGTCTGCGTATCGAGCATGAACTGCGCCAGTGCGCGGTGTAATTTGGCAATCTGGCCGCGCATCAGTGTGAAGCGCGCACCTGAAAGTTTGGCGCCGGTGTCGAAGTCCAGGCCTAACGGCGCGCCTACATCTGCATGGTCTTTAATCTCGAAATCAAATACGCGCGGCGTGCCGATACGGCGCACTTCCACGTTGTCTGCTTCAGACTTGCCTTCAGGCACGCTTGCATGCGGCAGGTTAGGCACGTTCAACAGCAGGTTTTGTAATTCTGTCTGCAACTCAGCCAGGCGGGCTTCATCCGCTTTGAGCTGGTCCCCCAGACCTGCAACTTCAGCCATGATGGCAGAAACATCTTCGCCTTTTGCCTTCGCCATGCCAATCTGCTTGGAGGCGTTGTTACGCTTAGCCTGTAAGTCTTGCGTGCGCGTCTGCACGGTTTTACGCTCCTGTTCCAACGCGCTGAATCTGGCTGAGTCAAACTCGAAGCCGCGCCTTTTCAACTGGGCAACAACACCGTCTAAATCGTTTCGTAATGCTTGAATGTCTAACATTTAATTTCCCTGAAAGTCTTTGATTTAGCCACAGATGCACACAGATAAAACCTTGAGCTGTCATTGGGCACCAGTACTTGGCATCCCCGCAGAAAATACCAGCTAAAGCTGGTTATTCATACGTGAAGCCGAAGGCGTGGCAATCCAGTGATTTCGAACTAGGTGATGTCACTACCCAGCTATTATATTCTGGCTGGACTGCCGCGTCGCTCCGCTCCTCGCAGTGACGATATTGGGTTTATCTGTGTATCTGCGTCAATCTGTGGCCAATTATTTCTTAGCTTTTTTATCCAACTCACGCAAATGCGCCAATTTTTCCGCTATTTTACCTTCTAAGCCACGCGGTGTGGGTACATAAAACTGCGGCGGCGATAATTCATCCGGGAAGTAGCTCTCACCGGCAGCATACGCTTCAGGCTCATTGTGGGCATAGCGGTATTCCTTACCGTAATCCAGCGCTTTCATGAGTTTGGTAGGAGCATTGCGCAAATGCAGCGGCACAGTGCGTGACTTGTCCTGCGCGACAAAGGCTTTAGCCTGATTGTAAGCCATGTAAGCGGCGTTGCTTTTAGGTGCAACCGCCAGATAAATCACCGCGTTGGACAGCGCCAGTTCGCCTTCGGGCGAACCCAAACGCTCGTAAATCTGACAGGCCTCCAACGCCATGGTCTGCGCACGGGGATCTGCAATGCCAATATCTTCTACCGCCATGCGCACGATGCGGCGCCCTAAGTACAGCGGATCGGCACCGCCGTCTATCATGCGTAAAAACCAGTACAGCGCAGCATCCGGATTAGAACCGCGCACCGATTTATGCAGTGCGGAAATCTGGTCGTAAAAGGCTTCACCGCCTTTGTCAAAGCGGCGCAGTTTGCTTGCCATCGTGGTCTGCAGAAAGGCTTCGTCTATCTCGGTAACGCCTGCACCCTGCGCCGCATTGAACAAGCCTTCGGCAAAATTAAGCAGGCGCCTGGCATCGCCATCTGCATACGCCAGCACTTGCTCACGCACGGCGTCGGTCAGCGCAACCTGGCTGGCAACCAGTTGCTGGGCGCGATCAAGCAGTAAAGACAGTTCAGCCTCTGACAGCGCGCTAAGTACGAACACCTGCGCCCGGCTTAATAACGCGCTATTCACTTCAAACGAAGGGTTCTCGGTAGTCGCCCCAATAAAGGTGATCAGGCCGCTTTCAACAAACGGCAGAAAAGCATCCTGCTGGCCTTTATTGAAACGGTGAACTTCATCCACGAACAGAATGGTTTTGCGGCCGTGCTGCTGTAAAGTCAGCTCGGCACGCTCCACGGCCTCGCGGATATCTTTAATACCGGATAGCACCGCTGAAATCGGGATGAACTCGGCATCCGCCGTATTGGCAATCAACCTTGCCAGCGTGGTTTTACCAACCCCCGGAGGCCCCCACAGTATCATCGAGGGCAGCTTGCCGGATTGAAACGCCAGGCGCAATGGCTTACCGGCACCCAGCAGGTGCGATTGTCCGACGACCTCATCCAGCGTTTTCGGGCGTAACCGTTCAGCAAGAGGCGCTTCCGGCATGTTGGGAGCAAACAGGCTATTCAAAATATGCGATACATCTCATTAAAATTCAGCGTTCTGTAAAATTCAGTTCGCTATAAAACTCAGTGCCCTATAGTGTACACCGTCGTTCCCGCATGCGTCTTTGCAGGGCTTCGGCAATCGGATTGCCTGCAATGTGGAGGCCGACATGTCAGCAAGGCGCGTCATGTTAAAGGGTTTCCCGTGCAAAGCGCTTAAGGCTATCCATTCCACATAGCCATCACTTTTACTCGCCGACCACATCCACCCCTTTAGGCGTCTTGAAAAGAAAGCTTTTCTCTTCAAGTGCGGCATTCACCTCGACCCCGGTAAATACAATCTTCGTCGTATGTCCAAAACTATCGATTAAAGACATTTCCTGGATTTTATTGCCGTTGAAACCCATCAGGATTTTTTCAAAGCCGGACTCTTTATCGTTTGGCGTTGCACTTACCCACTCCAGGCTATCTTTACGGGGTGCGTTTGCCAGCTTGAAAGTCTTGTCGATTGCCGCACCGCCAGCCAATAACGCAGCCGGGCTTGAGCCAATCGATTTATCCAGGGACCGCACCGTCACCTGCGCCAGCTCAGTGTCATACAGCCAGACCTGGTTACCGTCGCTGATGATCTGCTGCTCATAAGGCTTGTGGTAATCCCACCTGAATTTATTAGGCCGCAACAGTTGCATCTCGCCGTCGACTTCCTGCACCTTGCGTCCTTGTTTATCGGTCACCACCTGATGAAAAGCGGCACGCACGGACTTGGTCTGTTCATAAAAAACCTTGACGCTCGCCATGCCATCGGCAGATGCCGTTTGCGCTGCCAACAGTAGCGGCAGCAATAGCAAAGGCACTGTTTTTTTTATACTTATCATTTAATTCCTAAAATTTATTCAGTCTTCACAGACTCATCAAGCTTCATGATGGGGTGCAAGCACCTCTCGATTGCCGTTGCTTTGCATGGCTGAAACCAGACCCGCACGTTCCATGTCCTCAATCAGCCGCGCAGCGCGGTTATAACCGATTCGCAACTGACGCTGCACAGATGAAATACTGGCCCGGCGCGTTTTAAGCACGATACCGACGGCTTCATCATAAAGCGGATCCACTTCAGCACCGCCCTCACTTGCGCTGCCGCCGGCAACATCAGCGCCGCCTTCTTCTGCCTCATTAGTCAGAATACCTTCGATGTAATTTGGTTCACCCTGTGCTTTAAGATAGTTAACGACCTTATGCACTTCCTGGTCTGACACAAAAGCGCCATGGATACGCACCGGGTAGCCTGTTCCAGGCGGCAGGTACAGCATATCCCCCTGCCCTAACAGCGCCTCGGCACCCATTTGATCCAGTATGGTACGTGAATCGATCTTGCTGGATACCTGAAACGCGATGCGCGTTGGGATGTTGGCTTTGATCAGGCCGGTAATCACATCCACTGATGGACGCTGCGTTGCCAGCACCAGATGAATGCCGGATGCGCGCGCTTTTTGTGCCAGTCGCGCAATCAATTCTTCCACCTTTTTACCGACAACCATCATCAAGTCGGCAAACTCATCAATCACGACCACAATCAATGGCATTTCATCCAGTGGCTCAGGATCATCAGGCGTCAGGCTGAATGGATGCGGAATCGGGTTGCCTTCTTTTTTCGCTTCCTTGATTTTCTGGTTATAGCCGGCAAGGTTACGCACGCCCAGCATGGACATCAGTTTATAACGGCGCTCCATTTCAGCCACACACCAGTTCAGGGCGTTGCCGGCCTGGCGCATATCGGTCACGACCGGCGCCAGCAGATGCGGAATACCTTCATACACCGAAAGTTCAAGCATTTTCGGGTCAATCAGGATCATACGCACATGGCTGGCATCCGATTTGTAAAGCATGCTTAAAATCAGCGCATTGACCGCTACCGACTTGCCGGAACCGGTTGTGCCCGCAACCAGCACATGCGGCATCTTGGCAAGGTCAGCCACGGCCGGTTTACCCGATATATCCTTGCCTAGCGATATCGCAATTGGAGAATGCACATCTGCATAAGCCTGGCTGCCCATGATTTCCGACAGATGCACGATCTGGCGTTTCGGGTTCGGGATTTCGAGGCCCATGCAGGTTTTGCCGGGGATGGTTTCGACCACGCGCACACTGACCACAGACAAGGCACGTGCCAGATCTTTCACCAGGTTGGTGACCTGGCTGCCTTTAACGCCGGGGGCAGGCTCCAGCTCGTAGCGCGTGATCACGGGGCCTGGCTGCGCAGTCAGCACTTTCACCTCGATGCCGAAGTCCATCAGCTTACGCTCGATCAGGCGTGACGTGAAGTCCAGCGTTTCGGCAGATGGCAGCTCAACGTTGCTGATAGCTTCATCCAGCAGGTGTATGGGCGGCAAAGGGGTATCCGGGTGTGCTTCGAATAGCGGCACCTGTTTTTCCTTCTGCACGCGGACGCTCTTCGGGATTTCCAGCACAGGCGTCTCGATCTGCACAGGCTCGCGGTCTACGGTACGCGCACGTTCGTTCTGCACAAACTCGGTACGCTCCTGCTTGATCACTTCGCCGGCTTTCCTGTCTTGCCAATCCTGCCATTTCAGCTTGGTAAATTCATAGCCGGCAATCAGTCCGGCACCGAATTTTTCGATGATCATGATCCATGACCACCCAGTGAACAGGCTGAATCCAACCACGAACAGCAGCAGCAGGAACATGCTGGAACCGATATAACCAAACAGGTTGCGCAGGCCGCCATCCACCGCAGAACCCAGCATGCCGCCAGGCGCAAGCGGCAGGCTCGTAGGCAGCGTCAGCAGGTGACCAGCTTCAAGCGCACTTGAAGCCAGCAGCAGCAAGGCGAAACCGATAAAATTAAACAGCAGAAACGGCTTCTCGCCCTGGTCTACCGCTTCCAGTTCCAGGTATACAAACCACATTGCATAGAATGCCAGCACCGCCCACCACCACGCCGAGAAACCGAACACATACAGCAGCAGGTCTGACAGCCAGGCACCGACACTGCCGCCGCTGTTATTGATAACCGCATTGTCCGGAGCCATGTGCGACCACGAAGAATCATCCGGGTGATAAGTAAAAAGAATGACCGTAATGTAAAGGCCAACCAAGACCAAACCCAGCCACCAGGCTTCTTTTATAAGCGTTTTGGCCAGCGCGTTTGATTTAGTGACTTCAGCCTCGCGCCTGGCATTGGCCGGTTTGGATTTTTTGAAAAACAAGATAGCAAAACCTTAGCTTATTTACTGTTGGATTTAATTATAGCAGTATCAAAGTCAGTGCGTAGCGATTAGAATAGCAAACTGATTTCAACTGTAAATATCATGGAGTATCGCAATGGATATCGGTATAAAAGAACACGATAGAAAAAACATCGCACAGGGTCTGTCACACCTGTTGGCAGATACTTATACACTTTATCTTAAAACACATTATTTTCATTGGAATGTGACAGGCCCCATGTTCAACACCTTGCATTTGATGTTTGAAACACAGTACAACGAGCTTGCGCTTGCAGTTGACCTCGTTGCAGAACGCATTCGTGCATTGGATGTCTATGCTCCGGGCACTTATCGCGATTTTGCCAAACTGACTTCCATCAAAGAGACTGAATCCGTACCTAAAGCACAGGACATGATTGCGGAGCTGGTGGCGGGTCACGAAGCGGTTTGCCGCACAGCACGCAGCGTATTTCCAAGCGCTGACAGCGCATCCGATGAAGCAACTGCAGACCTGCTCACGCAGCGCCTACAGGTTCATGAGAAAACGGCATGGATGCTGCGCAGCTTGCTTGAAAACTAAGCATTAACCCCGATTTTAGTATCAATATCAATTTAGAAAGCAATACACTATGGCAACACGTCACGCCAAATTACTTATTTTAGGTTCTGGCCCCGCAGGTTATTCTGCGGCCGTATATGCAGCACGCGCCAACCTCAAACCCGTACTGATTACCGGCATCGCACAAGGTGGCCAGCTCATGACAACGACTGAAGTCGATAACTGGCCGGCAGATGCTGACGGTGTCCAGGGTCCAGAGCTGATGGAACGCTTCCAGAAGCACGCAGAGCGCTTTAATACCGAAATGATCTTTGATCATATCCACACCACGCACTTGACTGAAAAGCCAATCCGCTTGGTCGGTGACAGCGGCGAATACACCTGTGACGCATTGATTATCGCAACCGGCGCATCTGCAAAATACCTTGGTCTGGCCTCTGAAGAAAAATTCTCAGGCAAAGGTGTTTCAGCCTGCGCCACCTGCGACGGTTTCTTCTATCGCAACCAGGAAGTTGCAGTCATCGGCGGCGGCAACACCGCGGTTGAAGAAGCGCTGTATCTGGCCAATATCGCCAGCAAAGTGACACTGGTACACCGCCGCGACAGATTCAAAGCCGAGGCGATTCTGGTAGACAAACTCATGGCGCGCGTCGCAGAGGGAAAAATTGTACTGGAAACCTTCTCAACCCTGGATGAAGTGCTGGGCGACGACACCGGGGTAACCGGCATGCGCATTAAAAACGTCGATGACGGCAGCACCAAAGACATCGCGCTGCAAGGCGTATTCATCGCGATCGGCCATAAACCGAACACCGATATTTTTGAAGGCCAGCTGGAAATGGAAGGCGGCTACATCGTGACGCAGATGGGTCGTGCCGGCAATGCAACGGCAACCAGCGTACCGGGGGTTTTTGCGGCAGGCGACGTACAGGACCATATCTACCGCCAGGCAGTCACCAGTGCCGGCACCGGCTGCATGGCTGCACTTGATGCCGAGCGTTATCTGGATCACCTGAAATAAATGCATACGGCCTTTCCGGGCACACATCCCCGGAAAGGCCAATAGACATAAAGACTTAAGTGATGAAAACGCTGCGCGAACAAATCAAGCAAGTCAAATCAAAAATCAAAGCAGAGCCTGTCGAAGCGCCAGCCAAAGCTGCAGAACCGGATGCGGAAACAGCGGATCTGTTCCAGCTGGCGGTGAAAGACGCGCGCCCGCTACCCAACGACGTAAAGCATGCGCGCTTGTTGCTATCCCCTAAAAAACCTAAACCTATCCCCAAGCAGTTTATCCTGGATGAGCAGCAGGCGCTGGCCGATTCGTTATCCGATCACTACATCCCTGCACATGAGCTGGAAACCGGTGAGGAGTTGCTATACCTGCGTGACGGACATTCGCCGGATATTTTAAGCAAGCTGCGGCGCGGGCACTGGGTGGTTCAGGCCGCCATAGACCTGCATGGGCTGATCTCTGACGAAGCACGTGTTTATGTCGCCAGTTTTCTTAACGACTGCAAAAAGCGCGGCTTTCGCTGTGTGCGCATCGTGCATGGCAAAGGCCTGGGCTCGCGCAACAAGGAGCCTGTGCTTAAGCACAAGCTGCGCGGCTGGCTTATGCAGCGTGACGAGGTGATTGCCTACGCACAGGCGCGAAAAACCGATGGCGGCAGCGGCGCAGTGATCGTGCTGCTCAAATCCCAGTAAGCGTTTCGCTACAAGCCAAGTTCACTCAGGCTGGCGTGATCATCCGGCCGACGCCCCAATGGCCAAAAGAATTTGCGTTCCGATTCTTTAATCGGCAAATCGTTGATACTGGCATAACGCAGTTCCATCAGGCCATTCACATCGAACTGCCAGTTTTCATTGCCATACGAGCGGTACCAATGGCCGGAATCATCATGCCATTCATACGCGAACCTGACTGCGATACGATTCAGGTCAAATGCCCATAACTCTTTAATCAGCCGGTAATCAAGCTCTTTTGCCCACTTGCGGGTTAAGAACTCAACGATCTGCGCTCTGCCAACCGGAAATTCGGCACGATTGCGCCACTGGCTATCAGGCGTATAAACAAGCGAGACCCGCTGCGGGTCACGGCTATTCCAGCCATCTTCAGCCAGCCGCACTTTAAGCTCTGCGGTTTCACGGGTAAATGGCGGCAATGGTGGCCGTGCATCTGTACTAGCATTCATCATGAACTCCTTGTGCAAATAAACCAGGTTCGTCAGCCGGCCTGGAGCCAGGCCGGATTTTAATTTTCCACCAGAAAACCGCCGCTCTGGCGTTTCCAGAACTGTGAATATAAACCGTTTTTAGCCAGCAGTGCGTTATGGTCGCCCTCTTCAATAATGGCGCCTTCGTCGAGTATCACCAGCCTATCCATGGCAGCTATTGTAGACAATCGGTGCGCGATGGCAATAACGGTCTTGCCCTGCATCAGCGCGTACAGGCTGCTCTGGATCACAGCTTCCACCTCGGAATCCAGCGCGCTGGTTGCTTCATCCAGCACCAGTATCGGCGCATCCTTGAGCATTACGCGTGCAATTGCAATGCGCTGACGCTGGCCGCCGGAGAGTTTCACGCCGCGTTCACCCACATGGGCATCATAGCCGGTACGCCCTTTTGCATCACGCAGGGTTAAAATGAAGTCATGCGCTTCGGCACGTTTGGCGGCGGCAATCATCTCGGCTTCAGTGGCATCCGGCCGCCCATAAAGAATATTGTCGCGCACACTGCGGTGCAGCAGGGAGGTATCCTGCGTCACCATGCCGATATGCGCCCGCAGACTGTTCTGCGTCACGGATTTTATATCCTGTCCGTCGATCAGGATACGTCCGGACTCGATTTCATAAAAGCGCAGCATCAGGTTCACAATCGTGGATTTACCGGCACCGGAGCGCCCCACCAGCCCGACTTTTTCACCCGGGCTGATATTAAGCTCAAACTTGTTCAGCAGCAGGCTACGGCTATTGTAAGCAAAGTCAATCTGGCTGAAATGCACATGCCCGCTGCTTACCTGCAAAGGCTGGGCATCAGGCATATCCACAACCTGGTGCGGCAGTGAAAGCGTATTGATGCCATCCTGCACCGTGCCTACCTGCTCATAAAGTGAAGTCATCTCCCACATCACCCAGTGTGAAATACCGTTGAGCCTTAATGCCATTGCAGTGACCGCGGCAACGCCGCCGACACCTACCTGCCCTTGGCTCCAGAGCCATAGCGCCACGCTGCCGCAGCTTAAAATCAGCAACATATTCAGCAGGTGGTTGATTGTCTCGATGCTGCTCACCATGCGCATCTGCTTATGCACTGTACCCAAAAATTCATGCATGGCAGTCTGTGCATAACCGGCCTCACGCCCCGCATGCGAAAACAGTTTTACGGTGCTGATGTTGGTATAGGCATCTGTAATGCGACCGGTCATGAGCGAACGTGCATCCGCCTGCTGCTGGGAAACCTTGCTTAACTTGGGTATGAAGTAAGTCAGTGCGCTGGCATAAAGTGCCAGCCAGCCCAGAAACGGCCAGATAATCAACACATTGAAGCTGCCGACAACGGCCACCATGGTGGCAAAATAAATCATTACAAATACCAGGATATCCGCAACAATAAACCATACATCGCGCACCGCCAGCGCAGTCTGCATGACTTTGGCTGAAACACGGCCGGCAAACTCATCCTGGTAGAAGCTGATGCTCTGGTTAAGCATCAGGCGATGGAAGTTCCAGCGCAGGCGCATCGGAAAATTACCCGCGAGTGTCTGGTGTTTCAACAACGACTGCAAACCGATGAATACGGTGCTGAATATCAGCACACCGGCCAGCAGCAGCAAATGGCCCTTTTCCTGCGCCCATAGCTGATCCGGCTGCACTTTACTGAGCCAGTCCACCACTTTACCCATCATGGCAAACAACAAAGCCTCAAATGCCCCGATTAAAGCGGTAAGCAGGGTCATCGCCAGAATATAGGGACGCATACCCTGGGTACAGCCCCAGGCAAACCGCCAAAAATTCTTTGGGGTAGCCTGGATGGACTGGCTGGGAAACGGGTTGACCAAGTTTTCAAACCAACGGAACATTTTATGAGAACTTCCTGAGAATATTATTCTGGTGCATGATTTCCTAACGGCGACTTTTCAAATGAACCGCAAATTCACACGGCCTGGCGGCGATGTCCCTTGCGGTCAAGCTCCGGTTAAAACGGTTTGATAATACACACAGCCTCCGCTGCGATCCCTTCACGGCGCCCGGTAAAACCAAGTTTTTCTGTAGTGGTCGCCTTAACATTCACCTGCGATAACGCTATTTCACAGTCAGCGGCGATATTGGCGCACATCAGCGCAGTATGCGGGCTTAATTTAGGCGCCTCACAGATTACGGTGGCATCAATATTGCCCACGCTGAACCGGCGCTCTTTCAGTAACGTCACTACATGCCGCAGCAACTGGCGGGAATCGATGCCTTTATAACGCATATCGCTCGGCGGAAAGTGCTTGCCGATATCCCCCAAGGCCGCTGCGCCCAGCAGGGCATCGCAAATGGCATGCAGCAGCACGTCCGCATCCGAATGCCCATCCAGCCCCTTGTCATGCGGAATCTCCACACCGCCGATAATGCATTTACGTCCCGCGATCAGCGCGTGTACATCAAAACCGTGCCCTATTCTCATGACGATATTTCCTTTTGCATCAGCACTTCCATCAAAGCCAGGTCCTGCGGGTAAGTGATTTTCATATTACGCATGGAGCCTGTCACCAGCTTGGGCTGCAAGCCCAAAGCCTCTACCGCCTGCGCTTCATCCGTGGGCACGCCATCAAAGCCGGCCAAAGCGTTATGAAGCAAATCGAAGCGGAACATCTGCGGGGTCTGCGCCTGCCATAAACCTTCTCTCGGGATTGTCTTTTCTGCCCTCAAATCCGCGTTAGACTGCTTCAGGGTATCAGCCAGCGGCAATGCCAGCAAACCACCGACATCATCATGCTCCAGCGCATCCAGCAACTGGTTCAATAAGGCAACCGTCAGCCCAGGGCGCGCCGCATCGTGTACCAGAACCCAATCATCCGCAGCTACATCCGGCCGCATCGCCTCCAGCGTATTCAGGACTGTCTGCGCACGCGTATCGCCGCCTGTGTAATGCAGGTTCAGGCGGCTATTGCTATCCAGCGTCAGGCTGCGCCAGAAAAAGTCATCTGCGCTCAAGGCAAGGTTGATCGTTGAAATGCGAGGGCAGGCGAAAAATGTTTGAATGCTATGTGAAACGATAGGCTTGCCGCACAAAGGCAGGTATTGCTTGGGGATGGCGGTAGCCATGCGATTACCGGCACCGGCGGCCGGGATGATAATGTGAAAACGCGCCATATTGAAAATCTGAACATGTTGGAATGATAGCTAAATTCTAACATGGCGCTCCACACTCTCCCCATTCCGGGGCAACTAAAATACCGGCCAAAAAACACAAGCTGAATATAGCGGTTCAGCCAGCATGCGGTGTCAGCGCATTTATTCGCGATCCCAGTACGGCTCCGCACCGAAGCGTTCAACCAGGAAATCGACAAAAGCGCGAATCTTTATCGGCAGATTGCGTTTAGGCATATACAGCGCATAAACCTGCTGCTTTGTCGGGATATATTCAGACAAGACAGACTTCAGGCGCTTGGCCTGCAAATCCTTGCCGATAATGAACGTAGGCAGCAGTGCGATACCAAACCCGCTCAGCACCACTTGCGACAGCGCCTCATCATCGTTAATCCTCAGTTTGCCGGAAACCGATACGGAAACCTCGCCGTCAGGGCCTGTAAAACGCCATAAACCGCGGTCACCGGAGTGGATATAGTCCAGGCAGTTATGCTTAACCAGCTCATCCGGAGATTGCGGAATACCAAACTCCTCAAAGTAACCCGGCGTCGCACAAAGGCGGCGGCGTATAGGTGCGAGTTTCCTGGCAACGAGCGCCTGCGGCAAGTCGCTCGTTACCGAGATGGCAACGTCATAACCTTCTTCAGCCAGATCAACCACCCTGTCCGTGATCGTCATATCGATGTCCAGCTCAGGATAGCGACGCAGGAAGTCACCGACGGCCGGGGCAATATGCAGCGTTCCGAAAGCAACGCTCGCAGCGATCTTGAGTACGCCGCGCGGCTGCGTGTTCAGGTTATCAATCATCTTATGGGCTTCATCCGCCTCATAACCGATACGCGTGCAGTAATCAAAAAAAGCAGCGCCAACCTCAGTCAGGCTAAGATGCCGCGTGTTGCGGTTGAGCAGGCTGGCGCCTAAAGCCTGTTCCAATTTAGCGACAGATTTACTGACGGAAGACCTGGAAACATTCAGCTTTCTAGCCGCGCCCGAAAAGCTTTGCTCATTGACGACGTGCGCAAAAATGATCATTAGATTCAAATCATACATGCGCCTATTGTAGCGTGATAAGAAACAGTCATGTGCATTTATGGGTACTTATTTATTCTGCCTGAGCCCATTATCATTCAAACCTGCCCAGCATACATGCTGAGCATTTTTTTTGAAGTTATGGAATCAATATGGAATTAGAAAAGTTAATCATTTCAGATCAGGACTACGCGCGCTTATCTAAACTCAGAGATAGCCAAATACTGGAAGATGAGCTAAGCAGGGCTATTTTAGTGCCTTCCGACCAGGTACCGCCCAATGTCGTAAAAATGAACGCACGCGTCACCTACCTGGACGAAAGCAATGGCACCACCAGGGAAGTCGAGCTGGTCTACCCGGAAGAAGCCGACTCCAGCAACGGAAAGATTTCCGTACTGACACCAGTAGGCTCCGCCCTGTTAGGCCTGGAAGTAGGCCAGACGATCGAGTGGCTGTTTCCAAACCAGCAATCAAGATTGCTGAGGGTCATTAGCGTCATACATACGGCTTAACCAATATGCTTGATTTTAAACGCACCGAATTAAAGAACAGAACCCTGGTGATTGCTGAAAACGGGTCTGTGTCAGATCACATGGAAAATCTGTTCGCAGACCGTGACTGGCTTGTCGAAGGCATGTCTACGCATTTAATGATCTCGCAAGGCGCCGCATCGGTCATCGATTACCGATGCGTGATATTTGTGATAGACCAGCATTTCCGCAAGCGTTTCAGCGGGCTTATTACTGAAATGAGCGCGGTGATCAGAAACGCCTCTGTACATACGCCGGTTTATTTACTGTTCGAGAATGACGATGACACCATGTTTTCCGCATGGCTCAATCACGTTAAAAAGACTTTCAAATTGGCCACTGGCCAACATAGCCTGCATGAAGCGATACAGAGCATCGTCAGCACTGAAGCTCCATGCGCCTCATGAGTCTTTGCACCTCAAGAGCAGGCACGCATCCCTGGCGTTCAAATGGCAAGAAAACTTGAACGCCAGGGTCAGCCTGCGCTGATTAAAACCAGATCAAATTCCAGATACTGAAGTATACAGGCAAGCATTCACCGGCTTGCGGCAACGCATGACCGGCATCATGCCCCAGGCTGATGCCGATGACTATGCCTGCTGTGCGCCGCCATCGGAAACGCTGTTAAAAACCGATAGCACTCAGGGGTTAACTCGTGAAATTAATGAAAAACATTCTGGTTGCAGCCGATCTCTCAGACCAACCCAGCCATGCCATAGCCCGCGGGCTTGAGCTGGCAAAAAGCTGCGATGCACATTTCAGCGTTATCCACACACCTGGGGTTAACACGTTTCTGTTTTCGTTACGGCGTGTTCCAGGTCATGATACCGATAAAATGACCCGCAAAATGTTATGCGAACAAATGACGGCTTTCCGGAACATTGCTGGCCTGCCTGCAAAAAATACCGGCAACGGATCCAGCCTTCAATTGGCACAAGGCATGGCTTTATCGGCCATTCCCAGATTTGCAGAATCCACCGATGCCGATATGATAGTGATCGCGCACAGCAGGTCATCGCCTATGCGGCGCTGGGTCATCGGCGTGACGGCCACACACATTTTACGCAAAGGAAAAGCGCCGTTACTGATCGTAAAAACGCCCTGTCAAGGCGCCTATCAAAACTTGCTGATTTATGTAGATTTTTCTTCCATGACAGAGTTAACCATCAGAATGGCAAGAGAAATAGCCCCGAAAGCAGACATCGTGCTGCTGAATGTTTTTGGCGTGCCGTTTGAGGGAATGCTGCGGCATGCAGGGGTTGAAGAAGAGCTGATTTACCACTACAGGATCAAGGCCAGGGAACGCGCAACACGCCAGATCTGCGCACTTGCAAACAAGGCGGGATTGGATTCGGATGATTTTTCAGTCGTCATAGAACATGGCGATGCTGCCGAAATCATTCTGGAACAGGCACGCTACAACGCCAGCGACCTCGTGGTGGTGGGAAAGTGCAGCACCCATATTACAGAATACATTCTACCCGGCAGCGTTACAAAAAAAGTGGTGGGCGATGCGGTTGCCGATGTGCTGGTCGTTGTCGAAAAGCAGCGCTTTATCTTAAGCAAACAGCAAAGGCCGCTTGAGGATTCAATGGGCGGGCTATCTGATGACGTCTCGCTGATGACGTCTCGCTGATGACGTCTCGCTGATTACATCGCGCTGATGACGTCGCGCCAGAACCTTTCCATCAAACCGGGCGCTTTCATTTTTTCAATCCACCATTTCAAACCCGCACCCACCTCACCGCTGCGCCAGGCCAGGTAAAGCGGCTCCGGCTGCCTTGGTTCTTCCACCTGCTTTTCAACCAGCCGTCCTTTTTCAATCGCATCGCGTGCCAGCGGTTCAGGCAAAAAGCCAAACCCTACGCCAGCCAGCTGGAACTCCAATTTAGCGCGCATATTAGGCAAGGTCAGCGTATCCTGCCCAAAAATCAGGCCCACGGTACGCGGCTGCATTTTACGTACGCTATCACTGACAGCAATCGCCTTATATTGATACAACTCAGCTTTGCCAAGCGGTTTATCGATTGCAGCGAGCGGATGCTGCGGTGAAACCGCAAATACAAACTTGGTGGCACCGATGATCTCGGCGCTATACCCCCCGCCGGATGGTCCTGCCCCGGCCGCGGCCACGAGCAGGTCTACCCTTCTGTCCATCAAAGCCTCCCAGCTGCCGGACAGCGCCTCCTCCGAGAACCTCAGCCGCGTCAGATTAGCTACTTTGTAAAACTCCGTTATTTCCTCTATCAGCGCTGTCGGGGAAAAAATCGAATCCATGCCGATAGCGAGTTCCGTCTCCCAGCCGCAGGCAACCCTGCGCACCCTATGCTCAAGGTCTTCTGCCGCCTTCAACAGGTAGCGCCCTTCTTTCAGCAACTCTTTTCCGGCGCTGGTCAGCGTGACTTTCGGGCCCTGTCGCTCAAACACCTGCACACCCAGATCCTGTTCGAGCTTGCCGACTGTGTACGAAATTGTTGATGGTACTTTGTGCAGCTCAACGCCGGCACCGGCAAAGGTACCGCAGCGATCAATGGCATCAAGTATCAGCAGTGAATCCAGGCTTATTCTGAACATTCGAAATTTTCGATTATAGGTTGATAATTTTTCCGTTTTTCATACGGAAGTGAGCAGTTCATAATACACATCACATTAACGGATGGCGATATATTTAAAAAATATCGTGTTTCAAATTATCGCATATAGATTAATGAAGATTCAAACAAATAGATCGGCAAACAGGAGTCATCAATCATGTTACAGGTTCTCAGAAACAGCCAGCGCGGTACCGCAGACCATGGCTGGCTGCAATCAAACCATTCATTCTCATTCGGCCATTATTACAATCCGGACGAAATGGGGTTTGGGCCGCTACTGGTGATTAACGAAGACCGCGTTCAGCCATCACGCGGATTCGGCACTCATGCCCATGACAACATGGAGATCATCAGCTATGTACTGGACGGTGCATTGGAACACAAAGACAGCATGGGCAACGGCTCCGTGATCCGATACGGCAATGTACAGAGAATGAGCGCCGGTACCGGTGTGCAGCACAGTGAGTTCAACCACTCCGCTACCGATCTGGTTCACTTTTTACAGATATGGATCAAGCCTGATGTAACCGGCATTGAACCGGGATATGAAGAAAAGCATTTTGATACGGCATCAAAAACCGGCAGCCTGCGCCTGATTGCCTCGCCTGATGGCCGTGATAACTCCGTGCTGATTCATCAGGACGCGAATATATTTGCATCCATATTGAACACCGGTGATCACGTGCAATATGGCCTGGCACCTGGCCGCACGGCATACGTGCATCTGATACGCGGCCATGCTGAAGTTAACGGCATTGAATTAAACACCGGAGATGCATTAAAGATCAGCGAAGAAACCCTGATCGATTTTAAAAACGCATCGGATGCGGAGTTACTGCTGTTCGACCTGCCTTATTAACTTTTTCATCAATTCTTAATTAATTATCTTTAGACTCAGGAGTCATGCAATGAACCAGGAAACAATATTGATCGTAGGTGCAGCAGGCAATAACGGCATAGCCGCCATTGAGGCGCTTGTGAATAAAAACGGCAGCCATCTCAAGGTGCGCGCAGGTGTCAGGAGTGCAGATAAAGCGGCGCAGCTGAAAACACGCTTTCCCGCGATTGACACCGTGCTTTTCAACCTGGATGAGCCAGCGACGCTGAAGGCCGCTTTTGAGGGTGTGTCCAAGGTGTATATCATCCCGGGCAACGTCGAGAATCGCGCCCAGCATGCCAAGAGCGCAATTGACGCAGCAGTTGCTGCAGGCACTGTCACGCAAGTGGTGCTGTTATCCGTAGTCGGCGCCGAGTGGGAAGCCATCCTGTTTGCGAAACAGTTCCGCGAGGCGGAGAAACACCTGGAAGCATCAGGCCTGCCCTGGACACACCTGCGTACAATCTGGTTCCAGGATAACTTCTTCGGCTGGGCTGATGGCATTAAAAGTGGCACACTGTATTTTGGCATCAGGGACGGCAAACTCGCACCGTTGAACGTTAAGGATATTGGTGAAGCCGCGGCTGTCATCCTGACCACAGACGGCCATACCGGAAAGGCGTATAACCTGACAGGGCCTGAGTTGCTATCAGGCCATGATATTGCGGCGATATTTGCACGAGCCACCGGCCATAGCGTTGATTATGTATCGCCGGATGAGAACGCAACCTATGAATCACTGATAAGCGCAGGCTGGCCAGTGTGGCAGGCCAAGGGCTTGCTTGAACTGTTTGAAGTGTTTGCATCCAACCAGGCTGCAGTGGTCACCCCTGACGGCGAAGCGCTGCTTGGCAGGCCGTTGACCAGGCTTGAGGACTACATCAGCGCCAACAAAGCAGCGTTTATTTGATCCTTAACCATATTCAGGCGGAAAATCCGGGGAACTATTACCCGGATTTGCATTCAGTTATCAATTACATCGGAGCCCCATGCATGCAATACCTGCAACAACTTGACCTAAGTAACCGTTACACCAGAACCGCCATGAGCCTGCATTGGTTCATGGCCGTGCTATTGCTTGGGCTGTTTGCCGTTGGCGTATATATGCATGAGCTGCCATTATCCCCCTGGAAACTACAGGTTTACTCCTGGCATAAATGGGCAGGGGTAACCGCATTCATACTGGTATTGGCAAGGCTGGCCTGGCGGTTTACGCATCGCCCGCCGCCATTGCCGATCAATATGTCCAGGCCGGCGGAATTAGCAGCGCATGCCGGGCATGCCCTGCTTTACGTGTTGATGATCGCGATTCCATTGACAGGCTGGTTAATGAGTTCAGCCAAGGGATTCCAAACCGTTTATTTCGGCATTATCCCAATCCCGGATTTACTGGCCAAGAACAAGGAACTCGGCAACCTGCTGCGTGAAGTGCATGAGACCCTGAACTTCATTCTTGCCGCAGTTGTAATCGGGCACATGGCGGCGGCCATCAAACACCATCTAATCGACAAAGATGACGTGCTGACGCGCATGTTGCCGCGCGGCAAACGCTAACCAAATTTAATCAACCGAGACATCGATCATGAAAAAGATTATTGCAATCGTGATGGGCAGCCTGGCATGCGCCGCCCAAGCACAAGCCATTGAGTTCAGCCACATTCAGGCCGAGAAAAGCACGCTGGGTTTTGTATACAAACAGATGGGGGTGCCTGTTGACGGCAGTTTCAAAAAATTCAGCGCTCAGCTCAATTTTGACGCCGCTAAGATCAGCACAGCAAAAGCGGCACTGGAACTGGATGTCAGCAGCATCGATGCCGGTTCCGATGAAGCCAACGACGCTGTAGCCGCCAAGGAGTGGTTTAATGCCAAAGCCTTTCCACGGGCAAAATTCGAGTCCACCGGCTTCAGGGCATTAGGCGGCAACCGCTATGAAGTCAGCGGAAAAATGACGATCAAAGGCCGCACGCAGAACGTGACCGCACCGTTCACCCTGAACCAGCAAGGCAATCATGCCGTTGTAGACGGGGTCTTTGTTTTAAAACGCGCAGATTACGCGATTGGTGAGGGGGCATGGTCTGACTTCGGCACTGTCGCCAATGAAATCCAGATCAAATTTCACTTTTTAGCGAATGCAGGAAAATAGGCAACATTTTTATTGATCATTTAACAGGAGACATGAATGAAACGTTTTACATTACTAGCAATTGCAGCAACATTTTCTACGGCAGCACTTGCCGCACCTGAAACCTACGTCATTGATGGCACACATACCCTGCCGCGGTTTTCTTACGACCATCATGGCTACTCAACCCAATTGAGCCGCTTTGATAAGACAACGGGAAAGATCACCCTCGACCGTGCTGCAAAGACCGGGTCGGTAGACATCACTATTGACACAACATCCGTCAACACCGGCTACCCATTATTCAACGAGCATATCCAAGGTGAAGATTTTCTATACACGGCCAAATACCCGAAAGCCACATTCACTTCAAACACCGTGAAGTTCGATGGCGACAAAATTGCCAGCATCGATGGCACGCTGACACTGAAAGGCATCAGCAAACCGGTAACACTGACGGTCACATCAACACTGTGCAAACCGCATCCTATGGTTAAAAAAGAAGCCTGCGGCGCCAATGCAACCACAGTCGTAAAACGCTCGGATTTCAATATGGCGAAATACGTTCCTTACGTGAGCGATGAGGTCACGATTACGATTCCGGTAGAAGCGATTAAAGAATAACCGGCAGCCTTTTAAATAAAAAAAAGCGCCAGTGGCAGAGATTGCCACTGGCGCTTTTTTTTACAATCACCTTGCATCAATGTCTTTGCTGCGCCAATTCACTTATCAAGTCACGGCATCAGCCCTTGATCATGGCTTTGATCAGGTTTTTACGCTGCAGTCCGGACATCAGCAATACCGCAAGCAAATGCAAAACAACCATGGCCTGCAGCAGATTGGATAACATTTCATGGATCTGCACCGGTAAATCCTCGCCCCAGTATAAATCGGTGCGGCTGAGCCAGCCGGTAAAGCCAAGCAGCATGATCAGCAGCCACATCACATAAACAGCCAGCTGACCCAGCGGGTTATGACCGTGATGATCCGTCAGCTGCCCGGTTCTGATCTCATGCAGGTGCAACCTGACATCTGCAAATTTCGGCACAAAGAGCCTTGAAGCAGCCGAGCTAGCCAGCCACAAGCCATCAGCCAGGCGCAGCAGCACGAATACGATGCAGGCATAACCCAGCAGGCGATGCATATACCCGGACTCATTGAAGAAATTCACCATCACACCCGCAGCCACCGCCCAATGCGTGAGCCTTACGGTCAGGCTCCAGGCACTGTCAGCGGATTTGGAAAGATTGGCTTTCATGAATGACAAACTGCCTGCCTATTTTTCCACTTCAGCTTTTATGATTGCCAATGTCTTGGCGTCAAAATAAATCTCTACCCTTTTACCTTGCTTGTTGCGTCCATAAATCTCATAGCAGTTACCGTCCATCTTGAATTTCTTGATGGTGTAACCCTCTTCATTCAATGCCTGCTTTAGGGTATCTTCAGAAGCCCACTCCGATTTCGGGTATACCGGGCAATCAGCTCCGGCAAGCGCCTGCAATGGCAGCAGGGTAAATAACGCGAACAATAATCTCATCTCATTGCCTTTCAAAAAATCAATCAATAATAGAATCAGTAAATGCCGGGCTTGGTAAATTATCAGCGCTGATAAACACCTGATTCAGATAAACATCAGGCCTGGTACACATATGTGCCGCTCTTGATCGCCGGCAGGTTCTTAACGCCGGATAATGCCATCGTCATTTCCAGCTCATCCCGCATCAGCCGTATCACATGGGCAACGCCGAGCGCTCCCCCTGAAGCAAGCCCCCAGATATACGGACGTCCGACCATGACCGCATCGGCGCCCAGTGCAAGTGCCTTGAACACATCCTGACCATTACGGATTCCGCTATCAAACAGGACTTTTGCCTTACCGGAAATTACGCGGCTTATTTCCGGCAGCAATTGCAGGCTGCCCGGCACGCCATCCAGCACGCGGCCGCCATGGTTGGAAACCACAACGGCATCACAGCCCAGGCTGACCGCATGCTCCGCATCGGCAGGATGCAGGATGCCTTTAATGATCAAGGGCACCGTAATCTGATCCCTTAACCACATCAGGTCATCCCAGCCCGGAGCCTGTTTCATCCAGCCATCAAAAACGATGCTTGCACCCGTTGCATCTGCCAGGGCGATTGGCGTCTCCAGATTCACAGCACTCACGTCTTTAGGCAAGGCGATTGCAGCCTGCTTCACCGGCGCATCTACCGTAAACATGACCGCGCTATAGCCGGCGCTTAACGCTCTTTTCACCAGACGCAATGTACTTTCGCGGTCAGCCTGCCAATACAGCTGGAACCACAGTGGCTGGCCTGCTGCCTCGATAATCGTCTCCAAAGGCTGGCTCGCCAGTGAACTGACTGCCATCTGCCCGCCCTGCGCTACGGCGGCCATAGCGCTTGCCGCCTCGCCATCAGGGTGAAATAAGCGCTGGTAAGCCAGCGGCGCCAGAATGACCGGGTGACTGAAAGATTGCCCGAACAGTTCGACGCAGGAATTGCCTCCCTTCACATCGGCGAGAGGCCTTGGCATCAAGCTGACATCCTCAAAAACCTTGCGATTCCTGGTAGAAGTCAGGCCTTGGCCGGAACCCGACTGCAAGTACTGCCAGACCTCCTTGCGCAGGCGCTCTTCCGCATGGGGTAAATAATCAATCGCGGTCTGGATATCGGCAGCAGGCGACTTTAAATAAGCGCGATGCGTCATTCTGTCCAGCGCCTCAACAGATTATGATAGCTACCTGTCAGCTGAACCACCGGCGCAACTTCACCAATGTTCGCGCGCAGGTCAACCAGAGCCATATCCATGTCATATAGCAGGCGGCGCTTGACCGGGTCGCGCACCATGCTCTGGATAAACATGAAACAGGCGACGCGCTGACCGCGCGTTACCGGCGTTACCTGATGAACGGAAGACGACGGATAAACCACGAGACTGCCCGCCGGCAATTTAATGCCGTGGGTGCCGAACGTATCATCAATCACCAGTTCGCCGCCCTCATATTCGTCCGGCTCGGACAAGAACAAGGTTGCAGAAACATCGGCACGCACATAGCCGCTGCCGTCAGGCATCATGCGCATCGCATTATCCACATGAAAGCCATAAGCATTGGCGTCACCTGCGTAACGGTTAAAAAACGGCGGCAGTATTTTTAACGGCAGTGCCGCAGAGAAAAACAAGGGATTTCGGTTCAACGCAGTCAATACGATTTTACGTAATGCGCCCAGTTGCGCGGCTTGTTCAGGCAACTGCTGGTTGTTCTTGACCGCCGCAGCCTGGAGTCCGGCTGTCACCCGGCCATCAACCCAGTCAGCGCCAGCCAGCAAGGCCTGTGCCTGCGCAAGCTCCTCCCTGTTCAATACCTGTGGTATCTGCAATAACATCGCATCTCCTTTTTCTCTATCTAAACTTCTGTCGGGCGGCACGCTTAACCTGGTCGCAACATGCAATCACCACACGTGATAAAGCCATGCTGAAACAGCATGACTTTATCGTGATGGGCTAACCGTGATTAAAATTTAAGCTCGGTGGTCAATATCGCGGTACGGCTATTGCCCGGAACGCTAAAACCGCCATTGTCATAAATTGCATCGTAATAGGTTTTGTCCAGCAGGTTCTTGACGTTCAGCTTGACTGCCCATTTCTTTTCTTCATAACTTAACATGGCATCTACACGTGCATAACCCGGCAGTTTATTCGGGTCAAACTTGCCATCCGTGAAGTTATTTCCCGGGGTAGCACCCTGTGGGCTGTATCCAAGGCGTTCAGCTTTAGCTTCCAGACCCATGCCGAATTTCCATTTATCGGCAAACTTGTAGGTACTCCAGATATTGAAAGTAGCCGGCGGCGTGTTTCTTGGGCGCTGCCCCTGGTAACCGCTATAAGCCTTTGTGATCACACCGGTATTCGCGTTCACGTTTTCAGCCACTTCCACGATTTCTGCGTCCATGAATGCCAGGCCACTGAACACTTCCCAGTTTTCTGTAATGCGGCCGGCCAGCTCAAACTCCAGGCCATTGGTGCGGCGTTTTTTGGTCAGGATCGCCGCGGTTGATTCCAGGTCAGTGTTGCGCTCCCAGTCTTTTTCAGTGCTATACAGCGCAGCTCTGAATGCCAAGTCGCCATCAAGGAACAGCCATTTACTGCCCAGCTCGATGGTTTTACTTCTCTCAGGCGGCTGCGGCTTTACGGTCAGCTGATATAAGTCCGCCGTTGGGCTGAAAGAATCACTGTAACTTACGTAGTAGTGCGCTTCCGGGGTGTAGTGGTACGATAAGGCCGTGCGGTAGCTGTTTTCACCGTAACTCAGCTTGGGGGAAGTCGCACTGGAGTAGTCCGCACGCAGCTCATCGCGGCGCATACCGAACAGCACATCCCATTTTGGCGCAATGGTCACCGTATCCTGGAAATACACGGCATAGTTATCTGCATCGAATTTTGTCGGATTGGTAGTATCCTCAGCACCTGCACTGTAGTATTTCTCGGCGCCCGGCGCGAGATCAACCAGAGTGGTTCGATAATTCTTCTCTTTGAGATATTCAACCCCTGACAAGAACTGGTGTTTTAATCCTGCCAATTCAAATTTAGTGCTGAAATCCGATTGCAGCGTCTGGGTCTGATAATGCATTTGCCGTG